>MDSY01034695.1_pt1 | contig 15374 bp, 10 predicted proteins | sample 811131 | NCBI WGS metagenome assembly MDSY01 (sample SAMN05326643, study PRJNA326480) | marine metagenome | isolation source: seawater | place: Atlantic Ocean: South West | collected 2010 | reverse complement strand
TTACTGCATCGTTAGGGCAAGCGGCCAATCCAACGAGCTTCATTACAGGGTAATCAGGGACATCATCTCCCATGTATAAGATGTTTTCTGATCTTAAATTGTATTTTTTTAAGAGGGTTTCATATTGTTTAATTTTATCATGAGCACCTAGGTAAATATCTTCAATTCCTAAAGCTGATAATCGATCTCTCACACCTTCGTTGGTTCCTCCAGAAATGATGCAAATTCGATATCCTTTATTCAAGGCATTTTTCATTGCATATCCGTCTTTCACATTCATGTGTCTAACCAATTCACCATCGGGCATAATTGTTAACATTCCATTGGTTAAGACTCCGTCAACATCAAAAATAAATGTATTTATGTTAGGTAATAATTGTTTGTAGCTAATGTCCATCTTGGATCGATTTTGTAAGGATTGTATAAATTTGTTGTTGTTGTATATTTAGCAAATCTAAATGATTTTTAATTGTTTTTAAATCGTTTCGAATGGCTGGTCCTGTTTGGGCTTTTTCGGGTGATAAAGAAGTTACTTTAGAGGCAGTTTCTTTGATTAAGGGGTGCAATATTTCAAAAGGAACTCCCTGTTTTTTGCAAATCTCATTTCCAGTTGAATATAAATGATTCGTAAAGTTATTTACAAATACAGCAGCCACATGCAGGGCTTTACGTTGTGTAGAATTTACTGAGTAGATATTCTTCCCAATGACCTTAGCCAATTTCTCTAATAATTCTTGTTTTTCGGTATTTTCTGCTTCCAGGCAAAAAGGGACTTCATTAAAATTGACTTCTTTATTTTTAGTAAAGGTTTGTAACATATAAAAGACTCCCTTGTGTGTGGTGTTTTTCAATTCGCCGATCTCACAGGCTCCAGAAGTATGAACTACAAAAGGATTTTTTATTTGCGAGGAAACTTCGGCTATTGCATCATCTGAAACGGCAATAATTGTGATATCTGCATAGGGAATATGTTCTAAGTTTCTCGAACTTATTTTTGTAACTGCAATGTGATCAGCAGTTAAAAAAGCAGCATGCAAATGAGAAGCTATATTTCCATTTCCAATAAGTAGCACTGTTATCATAAAACGAAGATATTCATTTTTTTAATCGATCGCACAATGAATTATGAATTTAGTACCTATTCTGTCAACAATAAATAGATCAAACAAATTAGGAATACCCCAGGATGTTTATAGTTCCAAATATAGTTGAAGGAGCCTCATTTTTTAAAGAGTTACGGAAGTACTTAATATTTATTTTTTTGTTAAAAATCTAATTATTAACTTTCTGTTTTCTATTTTTGAATTTGAGATCAAATAAGAAATAATTTTTATTTCTTTTACTGTACAGTTTTAAATAAGTGAACAATATACAATACATATGAAATTAGATATTTTAGTATTCGGTGCTCATCCTGACGATGTTGAGTTGGGTTGTGGGGCAACGATTGCAAAGGAGGTTTCTTTAGGGAAGAAGGTTGGGGTTGTTGATCTAACTCGAGGAGAACTCGGGAGTCGTGGTTCTGCAGAAATAAGAGATCAAGAAGCACTAAAAGCTGCTAAAATTTTAGGACTCTCCGTTCGTGAAAATTTGAATTTCGAGGATGCTTTTTTTGTTAATGATAAAACACATCAATTAGAAATTGTAAAAATGATCCGTAAATATCAACCCGATATTGTATTGTGTAATGCCAAAGATGATCGGCACATAGACCATCCAAAAGGGAGTAAGTTAGTCTCTGACGCCTGTTTCTTGAGTGGTTTGTCAAAGATTGAAACAGAACAAGATGGGGAGCAGCAAGTTCATTGGAGGCCAAAGCAAGTGCATCATTACATTCAATGGAAAAATAGTACTCCAGATTTTGTAGTGAATGTAACTGGTTTTATGGAGGTTAAAATAAGAGCAGTCATGGCGTATCGTTCTCAATTTTATGATCCGACAAGTAAGGAGCCCGAAACACCTATCAGTAGCAAAAATTTTACAGATAGTGTTCACTATAGAGCCAGAGATCTAGGACGATTAATTGGTGTAGAATTTGCAGAAGGCTATACGTCAGAACGTTCTGTTGCCATAGAAGATTTAGATAAATTAATTTAATTTTTTCTTTCTGTAGAAAAGAAAAAATATTTATATTTGCAGCCGCAATTATATGGTGGTTGTAGCTCAGCTGGTTAGAGTATCGGTTTGTGGTACCGAGTGTCGCGGGTTCGAGTCCCGTCTTCCACCCAAAAATAGAATCCTTCTCATACGAGAAGGATTTTTTTGTTTGGGAGGTTTCTTAAGTATTGTAAGTTTATGTTCTTTCAGTAGGAAAATTCTTTTTGTTATATTGTATTTATTGAGAAGTAGCTATTTAATTCAAAATTAAGTTATAATCGACCTCTGAAATAGCTAAAAGATCGAATGAATTTCTTTGGTTAATTCCTAAAAGAACTTTTAATTCTTCAATTTCATGAAAATCAAAAATTAGTATTAAGTTTTGATGAAAAGTTTCTACTGGTATTTTTCTTCTTTGTGACGAACAAGAGTCAAAATTTAACCAATAGCTTATTTCTATTTTTGAAATATATTTTCTAAATTTATTCAACTGCTCTTTATTAAACTGAAAAAATATATTATTGAAAACAAGATTGTAGTTATTACAACTATAACAAATGGATAATTCTCCGTTTTTAACTCTAGATAATATTTTAGATTTTTCGCACATAATAATGGTTTTTAATAACAATCTGCTTTAATTAGATTGTTTTCTTTTAATGTTTTGATATTTGAATTTAATTTTTGTTTTGCAATCAGATCGATTATATCTTCTACTCCTTTTTGCATTTTTAAAGAACCACAAATTAATATGTGGTTTTCATTTTGTAATATGTTGCTTACTAATTTTGTGTGATTTTTAAGAAGGTTTTGAACATATTTATTTTCTTTTTGCTCTCGAGAATAGGCAATATTTAATGAAGTAAGTGTTTTGTTTTTTAATGCTAAGACAATCATTTTTTTGTAAATTTCAAAAGACTTTTTATTTCTTCCACCCCAAAATAAATGAACTTTTACATTTTTATTTTCTTGAATCATTCCTAAAAAAGGAGCAATTCCTGTTCCATTTGCAATTAGAATTACTTCTTTTGATTTTTTAGGAAAATTAAATTTTTTATTTTCTTGAATACTCCCTTTAATTTTATCTGCGATTCTTAAATCATGAAAATAAGTTGAACAAACTCCAGCTTCGTGTTTTCTGATACTTAGTAAAATTGTATCATTTATTTTACCAATCGAATACAATCGACTTTTAGTTTCATTTTTTGGTGTAATTGATAGTAAATCTCCAGATGTAAATTTTATTTTTTTATCAGGCTTTAATTGAATTATAAATGTGTTATCATTATTCATTGCTGTTTTATTAATAACCGTAAAAACCTGTTTGTTTGGTTTTAAATTTTCATTAAAATTTGTTTCAAGTTCTATTTTATTAAAGTGACTCCATTTAGCTACCCACTTATTAAACGAATTGATTTCTTGATTGTTAATTTTAAATAAGGGAATTGTAGGTGAAAATTTATGATGATTTTGTAAGTTTTCGTTCACTTCAATTGCATACTTACAAAACTCAGGATAGGCTTTAGAACCAAAACCGATTACTGAATAGTTTAATTTATTTATAGGTTCAATTGTATTCATTCGTTGAATAAATTTTTGAGCATTTGCAGGCGCATCACCCTCTCCATAAGTAGCCGTGAAAATGATGATATTTTTTGCATTCTCATAGGTGTCATAGCTGTTTAACTCTGAGGCAAATACACTTTTATTTGCTTTGATAAGTGCGTTTTTAAAAACATTAGCAAAACGGATAGTACTTCCAGTTTCAGAGCCAACAAGTAGGATGTATTCAGCGACATCCTTTAACGTTTTATTTTTTATTGAACTTGATTCTTTTCTTCTTTTTAAAGTCATAGAAAAGCCTGAATAAATGAAAAATAAAATGGCAACACTCGCTAATAATAAAATAATAGACCAAATAATAGACCCATGTCCAGTATGCAATAAGAAACTATAATGAGAGCCTAAAGCTACTAATGATTCCTTTTTTTGACTTATGATTTCTCCGTTAAACTGATGAATTGCAAATTCATTATCAATAGTTTTTACAAAAAAGTAATCATCTTCATCCGAAGAAAAAGGAAATTCTATTTTCTCAATATCTTGTAATTTTGTTGATTTAAAAAATTTAAAATCAATAGGATGTATCGAAGGAGCAGTTTTGTCTGCGTTTAGTATTTGATGAGAATTATTTACTTCCGGTAAAAAAGAAAATTTTTCTAAGGATAAATAAATACCTGTTAGGGTAATGATTATTATGGGAATTAGCATATATCTTCCCACTACTATATGATAATATTGATGTATATTTTCTTTAATGATTTTAGAGAATACTTTCGAAAAGCCGCCTTGTCTTATCACAATTAAATAAACACCGCTAATAGAAATTAATAAGAGTAAAAATGAAACAAAACCAACTATAAACCTTCCAGTAGACTTTAAGAACAGTGAACGATGCAAATTGGTTGCAAATTCATAAATTTTTTTTCTAGAAATTGACTTGCCAATCTTTTCTCCTGAAGTTGGATCAATATAAAAAGTATCGCTTTTTCCATCCTTCAAAATAACACTTGTAGTAATAAAATTATTTTCGTCTACTTCTAAGGTAATTATTTCATCATATTTATCTTGTAATACAGAAACTGTTTCAGCAATAGAAATTGTTTCTAAATTACTTATATTATATGGTTTTAGCTTATTTGAAATTGGTTCAAATGCTAAAATAATTCCTGTTATTGAGGCAATAACAATAAATAAAGCAGAGGATATCGCCAAGGATAAGTGACTATATCTCCAGATAGAAATGGTCATCTAATAATTTTACTGTTTTATCATTCGTATGTATCGAATAAACCCCTTTCCTTCAACTTTAGAGGTTAAATTTTCTAATGTTAAGTCAAATTCTACATCATCTTTATAATATTTTTTATCTTCTACAGCTGTTTCAAAACGAATTTTATACCCTTTGTTTAACTTGCTGTTATCAATTCTAATTAAGCTAATTTTCCGCTCTCCACCACTAATTGTTGCGCCAGTAATTGCATCGATATTTGTTCTCTTTTTACCTTCAAATTTCCACCAATATCTTAGATCATAATACCACTCATCGTCATCTCCCTGCATATACAAAGTTTTTTCATATTCTCCTTTAGGATTTAGTAAAGAGATAGCAATATAGGCTCCTTCCCCTGTATAATTTGTCATCTGTATCATACATTTGTAGGGAGTACTTTCGTTGTTTTTATTAAAACTAAACAAACCAGTTATCAGCAATAAAAAAGTAATAAGTAAGATTTTTTTGGTTTTCATTTTAGAAGTTTATTTTAAAAAATTGATATTGTATTTTTTTAGTAATTCATTTTCTGATGCCAAATCAAATATAGATTCATCAAAATCTGTTTTTATATTTTTATCTGCACCTATCTGCATTAAATATTTCATAATTTTTACGTCTTTAGCACCTAATACCGCTATTTGCAGAGCAGATAAGCCTTCTTTATTTATAGTATTTACATCAATTTTAAATGAAGCTAATCTCTTTAATAATGGTAAATTATTTTTTTTTGTGGCAATATGTAATAATGTGTTTCCAGAATTTTGTAGTTGATTAAAAACCAATCCATTTTTTTCTAAAATTTTTAATTTAGTTTCAAAAGCATCAGATTTATTTTCGTCAAAATTATTTATTAGATAATAAGAAAGTGTATTTCCATCTTTGTCAATTGTATGTATATTGGCTTTTTTTTCTAATAAATAATTAATAACATTCACTGAGTTTTTGTTAACTGCGTTTGCTAGAGCTGAATGGCCCATATTGTTTTTTAAATTGATATCGATTACCTGTCTAGATAATAACTTTACAATACTCAAATCATTCATGTGTGCAGCGTTTAAAAAAGGAGTATTTCCATTGTCATCTTTTTGATTTACATCCACACCTTTGGATAGAAAGTAATCATATATGTTCAAATCTTTCCCCCTGTAGGAAATGGCATGAAGAGGCGTAATTCCTTTTTTAGTAATAACATTAGGAGAAATCCCAAGTCTTTCTAAATATTTAAAAGATGACAAGGTATTCGCATTATTTCTCATTCCTCTACTGGCAAAAATCATAGCATTTTCACCTTTTTTAGTTAATTTTTTATAAGGTAGTCCTTGTTTGAGTAAATATTCCATTAACTGAATATTTCCTGCTTTGGCAGCATAATTAAAAAGACCATTTCCATTATTATCTGTTGTTTTCATATCTATTCCTTTTGAAGTAAAATAGTTGATTAGTGATATGTCTTTTACAAAAGGTGCAATTAGCAATAAAGCATTGGCACCATCATGATTTTTTTCTTTTACTGGATCTGATCCATTTTCAATACAGAAGTTATATAGTTTAGGATTTAATTGTCCTGTTTTTGCAGCATAGTTTAATAGAGAATATCCATGACTGTCTACGATATTCATGTTTGCTCCATTTTCAAGAAAAAAACGCATCATCTCTAGATTGTCTCTATAGGCTGCCCAGAAGATATAAGTACGACCATCATGAGTTAATTTATTGACTCCATTTCCTTGTTTAGATACTAAATATTGTATTGTTTTAGGGGCAACTTTTTCAAGTAAAGCATAACAAACAGCATCAAAAGCATTTTTATTTAAGGCAGCAATATCATTTCCTTCAACAATTTTTTTATCTATAATCTGGATACTTGGATTTGTTTTCCAAAAATCTCTGCTGTGAAAAATATTTGTTCTTTGTGCAGCGATAGAACTACTAAAAAGAATAGAGAAAACTAATAATTTATATATTTTTTTCATCTTGTTATTTTTTCACAAAAGCTTCAATAAGGGTGCTCATCTCTTTTTCTTCAGAAACCTTATCAGAGAATAAATGTTTGTACAATGGCTTATGATCAACTTTAGTTTTTAAGGTTAGATTCCTATTTCTATTAAAAATTTCATTCCATTTAGTCCTTACTAGTTGCCATTTATTTGAATTTTCGATCCACCAATCTTGTGCCGCTTTACATTTACTGTCTGGAACTTTCTTGTACGTATTGTACCCTTTTTCATTTGCAATAATGATGTCTTTTTTTTCAGTTTCACGAAGTATTTTACTGTTGTCTTGGTCATGAAGCCAACCATATTTTGTAATTTCTTGTCTGTTCCCTCTTAGAGTGATATTATAATCGCTTCTTTTTGTGTACTCTCTTCTTGGTAGGGGAGCAGTAGTTGTATTTTCCCAATAACTTTTTCCATCGACATGAACCCAAGTTCCTGAACCTTCATAACGGGGACTATCATCTACTTGATATACCTTTTGCGTCCATTGTTTTCTAACACTTTTTCTTTCTTTTTTCTCATAAGTCCAACTATTGTTCCCATTGTACATATAAAAATCTCTGTTTTGATAGAGCCAATCTTGCCTCCAATGTTTAATAATCATAGGCGCTGACGGGTTGCCAACTTGAAGTATGTGCTGAATTGAAATGGTGTTTTTATCATCAGTAACCAAACCTGCCCACTCAAGACTGCTACTTAATTTATCTCTAGAGGGTTTGTATAAAGAATCTTTAACGAAATTAAAAGTTTCTGTAAATTTATAAGTAACCTCAAAACAGCCACACATTTCCTTTATTGCGTTTTTATCTAATGTTTTTTTAGTTTGAGAATGAAGAACTCCTGTTATTATAAGTAGTAAGCTTCCTAATACTATATCTTTCATTGTATGTTTTATTTTACGGTATTATTATTTTTACAAATATATTAATTTTATTTAGACTGAATAAAAATAAAGTACATATATTTGCCTAAAATTATTAAGAATGTTTCTAAATAACAAATTTATAATAGTCTTTTATATTGTTAGTTCTCCTATCCTTTCACAGGAGATTAACTCTTTTAGATTGGATACTATCAATTCAATTATGTTAGATGAAGTAGTGGTTACAGGTCAATATAATCCTCAGTCTGTTAAAAAATCTATTTTTGAAGTAAAAGTTATTAATAGAGATGAAATTGAACAACGTGCAGCAATTAATTTAGCAGACCTTCTAAATCAAACTTTAAATATTAATATCCTACCCAACACATCCACTGGAAAGTCTGGTGTAAGTTTATTTGGTTTGAATGCTCAATATTTTAAAATATTAATAGACAATGTTCCTGTTATTAATGAAGAGGGAATTGGTAACAATATAGATTTAACACTAATTAATTTAGATGACATTCAGCAAATAGAAATTGTTGAAGGTGCTATGGGAGTCCAATATGGAGCGAATGCTGTTTCTGGAGTTATTCATATTATTACAAAAAAACATTCTGCTCAGAAAACTCAAATAAATGCCTATATACAAGAAGAAACTGTTGGAAGTGAATTTGAGTTATTTCAAAAAGGTAGGCACATTCAATCTTTAAATATAGGACATAATTTTACAGATAATATCTATACAAATATTGTTTTCATTAAAAATTATTTTGGAGGGTTCTGGGATAACAAACAGGGTGAAGTATATGACAAAAAAGATGGTTTACGGGGGCATTCATGGTTGCCAAAAAATCAATACAACACTAAATTTCTTTTCAATTATAAAAAAGAGCGTTTTAAGTTGTTTTACAAATTTGACTTTTTTAATGAGCAAATAGATAAATTTAATAACATTGTAGATTTAAATGAAAATCCTGCGACCGCAACTAGTGACCCTCTTGCTTTGGATGAAATTTATACCAACAATAGATTTATGCACCATTTAAATTCAAATGGTTTTCTTTTTAAAAATATTAATTATACGATTTCTATTTCTTACCAACAACAAACAAAGGACATAGAAACATATACGTACCGCATTAGAAAAGAGAAGAAGTTAAACATTCAAAATGGTGAATACTTATCTAGAGCAGCATTGTTTTCTAGGGGTACATTTAGCAATCTAATACAAACAGATAATTTTAATTTCCAAGCAGGATACGAACTAACGAATGAAAGTGGAACTGGGTCTGCTCTCGCAATCAACATAAGTACTGATGAAAATAGAATAAAACAAAAATTAGACAATTACGACCTATTCGCTTCTTCCGAAATAAATATATCCGATAGATTCTCATTACGTCCAGGAACACGAGTATCTTTTACTAATTTATTTGAGAATCAATATCTATTTTCTTTAAGTTCCAAATATTTTTTTAAAAATGATCTAGAGTTAAGAACTGTTATTGGATCTGCCAATAGAACTCCAAATTATGATGAGCTTTACACTTATTTTGTGGATATAAACCATGATGTTCAGGGAAACCCATCACTAAACCCCGAACAAGGTATTTCTGCATTTCTGCATTTAAAAAAGGAATACACATTAACGAATCAGCTACTCAATGTAAAAAGTAAAATAAGTGCATCTTATATTAATGTTAATGAAAGAATAGAACTTATAGTAGTAGAAGAGAGTCCACTTGCTTTTCAGTATAACAATATTGATGTCTACAAATCATTTGGGATCTTTTCTGAAAATACATTTCAGTACAATAGGTTCAAAATTAATTTAGGAGTATCGCTTTTAGGTATATCTAAAATATTAGATAGTAGTATAAATTCAAAAGATGATTTTTTGTACAACATTCAACTAAATAGTAGTATCAGCTATACTATACCAAGTTGGAAAACATCTGTTTCTATTTACTATAAGCACGTTGGCAAACAACATCAGTTTGTAGAACGAACCAATGCAGCAGGAAATCAAGAGTATCAAAAAGGCACAACACAAGCTTATGATTGGTTAGATACAACGGTAAAAAAATCATTTTTAAATAACAAAATCGAAACGACTTTTGGTGTTAGAAATCTATTAAATATTTCGTCTGTAGGAACTTCTGCATTTTCTGGAGGTACTCATACAGCAGCTCCACAAAATATTCAACTAGCTTATGGAAGATCCTATTTTTTTAAACTAGCCTACAATTTAAACTTATAAGAATAATGAAAACTAAATATATACAATTCTACTTGCTGACATTTAGTGTTTTAACATTATATATGAGTTCTTGTAGTGATGAAATTATTCTTGAAAGCGATCCTTTTGTTTTGGCTTTTGAGAGTCTATCGAAAAATTTAACAGCCATAGAAAGTAAAGAAAACATTAAAATAGTATATTCTGAAATAGCTCAAGAAAATGGCTATGTAACTGTTCAAATATCTCCAAAAAATGCTATTTATGGGATAGATTTTACTACTATACCTGAAGCATCAGCCAATAAGATTACCCTCCCTATTGTTAGTGGAGAGATTAAAAATTCAATAACCTTCCAAAAATTAAATCCCTCACTAGACGAAACTACTGAAATAGAATTTACATTGATTTCTTTAGATTATAATAATTCAAACATTCAGGGTAATAGTAGTTTTTTAATAAACGCTACAGCATCATTAGGAGGTAGTTTTAAACCAGAAGTAGGAGGTCCAAATGAAGGGAATCAAGTATTTGTAGATTTAAGTAGTCAAAGTTCAACAATAACCCAAAGAGACTCTTGGGATCTTGGTTTTTATAATGGTACTAATTTTAGAGTTACTATAAATGGTTCTATTTATATGGCCACCAAAGCACTCACAGAAACCAATATAGATGCTATTTCAGAAGCTGATGTTTCAAGCCTTCAATCTCAAGTAGCTGTGGGTACTTTTGATATTGCAAATGTGACTTATGTTGATGCACCAAATGGAAATATTTTAGAAACTGCCATAGCAGAAATTTCAGAAAATGATAATGAAAATCCAGTTTATCTTCTAAATCTTGGTTATCAAGTAGGTACAGATATTCCAACTAAAGGAAGTGTCGCTGTTGCAGGAGATCAAAGAGGTTGGAAAAAAATTAGAATTTTAAGAAATAACAACAACTATATATTACAATATGCAAATTTAAACGACACTTCTCATCAGGAAGTAATTATTTCAAAAAATACAGCATATAACATTAATCATTTTAGTTTCAATACCAATACAATTTTAAATATAGAACCTAAAAAAGAAAAATGGGATCTGTGCTTTACTGTTTTTACGAATGTTTTAAATGGTGCAGGAAGTTATGGGTTTTCCGATTTCTCTTTCCATAATAGAAAAGGTAATGCCTTAGTATATAGAGTAAATACCTCGGATTTGCAGTATGATAATTTTGACGTAAACAATATTATAGAATTAAATTTTTCAAGAGATTTAACTACGATAGGAAGTACTTGGAGAAATGTTTTTGATGGAACAGCTTATGATGATCGATTTTATATTATTAGAGATCCAAACGGAAACAATTACAAACTTAGATTTTTAGCACTTACGAATAATGATGGTATTCGTGGCTATCCAGAATTTGAATATAAACTATTACAATAACTATTTTTTAATCTTTAAACACTTCAATAATGAAAACAAAATTATATTTTTTATTTAACATGCTAGTAAGCATGTCATTTTTACAAGCACAAGAAATAACTGTAAATACCAGTATGGGCGCAGACTATACCAATCAAGTTTTTTATAAGTTAAGTTCACAATCAGAAGTATCATTTGCTGCAAACTCATGGGATATTGCCATGTTAAGAACGAGTTCTATGGCTTTTTCATTGAGAGTAAACGGACATATTGGGATAAGTGTATTTGAGGCTTCAAATTCCCCTTCAGATTGGACAACAATTGATGTTGTTGATGAGGCTTCATGGACACAACTGTACAACAGTGATATCTCTTGGAATGAAGGTGCCTTTCAAAAAGGATCAGCAACCTATGGTTGGGGAGAGTACAACCCTGTATCACATCATGTAGTGGGTACAATTATTTTTGTATTAAAATATTCAGATGGTACTTACAGAAAATTTATAAATGAAGATTTTTATGGAGGATATACTTTTAAATATAGTACCTGGGATGGATCTGCCTGGACAGAAGATAAAACAGTGACTATTCCTAACTCAAATAACCCAAATAATACATACAATTATTATTCATTGCAAAACGATGAAGAAGTTGTTGCAGAGCCAGCTGCTTCTGAATGGGATTTAAAATTTACAAAATATTATACAGAGTATTCTCCAAACTTTATGTATTTATATACTGGAGTACTTCACAACGATTTAGTAGAGATCGCTGAAAATGATGAGCCTGACGGAATGTCTTCAAATCCAAGTTTAACATATTCTAGAGATATAAATACGATAGGGCATGATTGGAGATCATATACTGGCACTGGTTTTGTTACAGATTCCGATAAATCTTTTTATGTTAAATATGCTGACGATACTATTTATAGACTATATTTTACTGATTTTTCAGGAGGTAGTTCTGGAAATTTGTCATTTAACTTTGAAAACGTTACGCAAGCATTAGGCATAGAAAAAGTAGGTGAAAATATAACTTTTGGAGTATATCCAAACCCAGTAAAACAAGATAAGAAAATCAATATTATTTTTGATATTCAAACAGTAAACTTAAATGATAATATTGTTGAAATTTATAATTTAGTAGGTAAAAGAGTTTTAAAAACTAAAATAACGAACACTATCGGTTTCTATGAAAAAGAGATCGATTTGAGTAGTTTAAATTCAGGAGTGTATATGTTAAGATTTACTTCAGGAGCATATCAGCAATCGAAAAAAATTATTATTCAATAAATTTAAAAAACAGTAACTTTTAATTTTAGTAGGAAAAGCCTTTTAAACTAATGTTTAATTGGCTTTTTTTTATTCTAATTCACGAGTATTTTTTATTTGGTTTTAGTGAGGGAGCTAAATACATATTTATCGATGTAGGATACTTTCTTTGGGTAAAATAATACGTGGCTTTTACAAGACTAATTTTTCTGCTAGATATTTTGCAGTATACGATTTCTTATTCTTTGCTAACGCTTCTGGAGTTCCCTGAAAAATAAGATTTCCACCATTTTTTCCACCTTCTAGTCCTAAATCGATAATGTAATCGGCACATTTTATAAGCTCAATATTGTGTTCAATTACAATGATTGAATGTCCTTTTTCAATCAATGCATTGAAAGAAGCCAATAGTTTTTTGATGTCGTGAAAATGCAATCCTGTTGTAGGTTCATCAAAAATAAACAAGGCTTTGTCTTTTGTATTTCCTTTGACTAAAAAGGAAGCTAGTTTAATTCTTTGCGCTTCTCCTCCAGAGAGTGTTGAGGAAGATTGACCCAGTTGAACATAGCCCAAACCAACGTCTTGTAAAGGTTTCAGTTTATTCGCGATTTTTGTAACTCCATTTTCTGAGAAAAACTCAATAGCATCATCAATGGTTAGATTTAAAATATCATCAATTGATTTTCCATCGAATTTGACCTCTAATACCTCTTTTTTAAAGCGCTTCCCGTTGCATACGTCACACTCTAAATGAACATCAGCCATAAACTGCATTTCAATCGTAACTTCTCCTTCTCCTTTACATACCTCACAGCGACCGCCTTCTACATTAAAAGAAAAGTGTTTCGGTTTGAAATTTCTAATTTTTGAAATTTTCTGATTCGCATATAGCATTCTAATATCGTCATATGCTTTTATGTAGGTAACCGGGTTTGAACGAGAAGAACGTCCAATAGGGTTCTGATTTATAAACTCTACGTGTTTTATCGTTTCGAAACTACCTTTTACCTCTGTATGTTGTCCGATTTTATCTCCATATCCAATTAACTTTTTTTGCATCGATGGATACAATATGTTTTTTACCAATGTACTTTTTCCAGATCCTGAAACACCTGTGATTACCGTCAAACAATTTAGAGGAAATGTTACATTGATATTTTGTAAATTATGCTCTCTTGCTCCAACGATTTGAATGGAATTTTTAGAGCTTCTCCGTTTAAGAGGAACTTCAATACGCAGTTCTTTATTTAAATATTTTGCGGTTAAGGAGTCGGATTTTAAAATGTCATCAAAATTTCCTTCTGCAACAACATCCCCTCCAAATGAACCTGCTTCTGGACCAATATCAATAATATAGTCTGCTTCTTTCATGATGTCCTCATCATGTTCTACCACAATAACAGTATTTCCTAGATTTCGAAGATCCTTTAGAACTTTAATCAATCTTTCTGTATCTTTTGGATGCAAACCAATACTGGGTTCGTCTAAAATATACATGGAACCAACTAGCGAACTTCCTAAAGAAGTTGCCAGGTTTATCCGCTGACTTTCACCTCCAGAGAGGGTGTTAGAGGTTCGATTGATCGTTAAATAAGACAAACCAACATCCGTTAAAAATTGGAGCCTGTTAGTGATTTCTGTCAACAAACGTTTTCCAATTTTTGCTTCGTAAGGATTCAGCTGAATATTTTTAAAAAATACTGATAATTCATCTAGAGGAAGCGTAACTAAATCTGATATTGTTTTTTCATTAATTTTAACGTAATCAGTTTCTTTTCGCAAACGTTTACCGTTACAAGTCGTACATTTTGTTTTTCCTCGATAACGAGAAAGCATGACTCTGTTCTGAATTTTATAACTTTTTTCTTCTAAGGTAGAAAAGAAATGATGGATTCCGTTGAAAGACGAATTACCATTCCAAACGATTTCTTTCTGTTTTTCAGATAGTTCAAACCAAGGTTTATGAATTGGAATATCAAATTGATACGCAACAGCAATTAAGTCGTCTTTGTAATGAATATAGGAGGGAGTTTTAAAAGGAAAAATACAATCTTCAAAAATTGATAATCCAGTATTTGGGATGACTAATTCTTCGTCAATTCCAATAACATTTCCATATCCTTCACAGGTTGGGCAAGCTCCGTAAGGATTATTAAAACTAAATAAATGTGAATTAGGCACAAGAAAAGACATGCCGTCTAAATCAAACTTGTTACTAAAGTTAGTTACTTTGTGATCTTTTAAATTTTCAATAAAACAACTTCCTTTTCCTTCAAAAAAGGCCGTTTGAATCGCATCTGCTACTCGGTTGTAAAAGTCTTCATCATCTTTGGTAATGATTCTATCTACAACTAGATATAGACCTTCATTTTTGAAACTCTCCTGAGGGAAATCTGAAATTCTATATATTTCTTCATTCCATTTTAAACGTGCATAACCTTGTTGTTCTAACACTTGTAAAAGTGTTTTTAAATCTCGATTTTCATTAATTGAAATTGGCGCTAATAAAAGTAGTTTTGTTTGTTCATCGAATTCTTTTATGAAATTTACAACATCAGAAACAGTATCTTTTTTTACTTTTTTACCAGAGATAGGAGAGTAGGTTGTACCAATTCGGGCATATAAAAGTTTGATGTAATCATAAATTTCTGTAGAGG
>MDSY01048270.1_pt1 | contig 15380 bp, 12 predicted proteins | sample 811131 | NCBI WGS metagenome assembly MDSY01 (sample SAMN05326643, study PRJNA326480) | marine metagenome | isolation source: seawater | place: Atlantic Ocean: South West | collected 2010 | reverse complement strand
CATTTTAAAGCGTCACTGTCTTTTTTAGAGGAACTAGTCACATCACTAGGGCTTTCTATTGTGTGGTTCCCCATCAGTTAGGTGAAAAAATAACGAAGGATTAGCCGTTTTAACTTGCAGTGAAAATGTTGTTGTCAGTATTAAAACTTTAAAAAACACCTTTCATAGCCAGTCATGACTAAATTTATATCTTTCTAACATGATCAAGATATCATTTATGGACGTTATATGATTTGTGCTATTACCGAAAGTACCTCTTCTTTAAACCTATGTTGTAATGCATTATAAACCTCTATTATTTTGGTAATAATATGGCTATATGCCTACTATATTTTGCAAGTTAAGCAATTTAAGTTAAGCTTCAGATTAGTTATGTTATATGTTGATGTTTTCCAAATTTTGTTCTTAAATTAATCTCTCTGTGTATTGTTGGTGTAACAGCTTGTTATACTCATTACATTGCAACTCATATAGGTAAATTCAATGTTTTCAGTTCACGGTGATTGGCGAATATTTGTTATTGATAACTATGTATTACAATGGTTTAGTGGTACGTGGAACGAAGAAGCAGCGATTGAATATAGTCAACAATTTAAAGAAAAAACAGCGCACCTCAATGGTAGCCAATGGGCTATTTTTTCATTATTTGATGAGTGGGAATTGGGTGTGCCTGAAATGGAATCACACCTAATAGCTCATTGCCAAGCATTCAAAGACAATGGCTGTGTTAAAGATTGCCATATTTATACGCCATCAGTTTGGAAGAAAATGTTACTTGAAAACATTGTGCCACAGAGCGAGGGTAAATATGAGCGACGAGTGTTCAGTAATGGTGGTGATGCTATTCTTTGGATGAATACATGTGGTTTTTCCATAAACCTAGAGCCCTTTTTACAAAGTCTTCCAAAGGCTCAATGACAAAAAACCAGTCAATTGACTGGTTTTTATTTTGATATTTAATAATTAATAATTAATCACTAATTTAATTTAAAAAATATTCGCGTTTAATTCATCAGCGATATAACCAATGGCTTGTTGGGCACGAATACTATTGCCCGCCGCATCAAGTCTAGGCGAAAAGACTGCCACTGAGAATTTCCCAGGTGCTACAGCAATAATACCGCCGCCAACACCACTTTTTGCTGGTAAGCCTACTTGGTAAGCCCATTCACCGCTGTTTTCATAAAGGCCAGCAGTGGCCATTACTGCCAAAACATGCTTAACGTTGTCACTTGTCATTAAACGTTGCTTACTAATAGGATGAGTGCCGTTATTAGCAAATACTGAGGCCATAACAGCTAAATCTTTGGCAGTAACACCAACCGAGCATTGGCGAGTGTAAACCGCTAAATTTAAATCAACATCACCATAAAATCGGTCATAGGAGGTGAGTAATTCAGCAATTGCTCGATTGTGACCGTTATTTTCTGATTCTGATTGATAAACATTCTCTAACACGCCCAAATTACGGTTAGCAAATTGGTTGTACCATGATGATAGTGATGCCCACTTAGCTTTTTGATCTTTACCATCAAGCAAACTCACTGCTGCCATAGCCCCTGCGTTGACTAGAGGGTTGATGCTACGGTCTTCATTTAATTCTATCGCCGTGACTGAGTTAAAGGCTAAGCCTGTGGCGTTGACCCCAATTTTATCAAGAATATTTTGGGGGCCTTTTTGTTCCATCGCTAGTGATAGGGTAAATACTTTTGATATGGATTGGATAGAAAACGCTTGGTTAACATCACCTTTGGTATAGACTTTTCCGTCAGTAGTGACAAGCGCTAAACCAAAAAATTTGGAATCAACTTCGGCCAATGCTGGTATGTAATCAGCATTTTTACCAGGGTTTTGGTTTTTATATTTAAGGTATGCTTGATCTAATACCGCTTGTATAGCCGGCTGTTGGCTGGCTTTTGCCCAAACTGGGTTGGCGCATATTAATACACAGACGTGTAGGCAAATAATGATGTAATGGTTGTATTTCATTGTAAGTATTCCTTGTTAATATTTAAAACCGACTGACGTTTGTATTCTAAAATTGTCACCTTCAAGGCCTGACATGCTTTGTAGCTCGCCATATTGAAGTTCCATTCCTGCTTTTACATGGCCTTCTGACCACATTAAGTTTGCAGTGGAGTAAGAGCTATTTTTTATTGCGCGTGCTTTTTGGCGACTTAAGTTATCTACAGAGAGGTAGCTATAGCCGACAGCACTACTCCATTGTTTATCCCATTGTTTATTAAAATAAGCAAAACCACCAGTTACTGGGATTGCTTTTAAGCGGCCATTTGTATCTAAGCCAGCATCAACACCTCCAGTTTCGTCGCTGTAATAACTGCAACAGGTATCATTGATATAGCGGCCAATACCTTGCCCATGCACTAATTGAAATTGTACAGAATGCTCATCTGATAGTGTGAATAACCCAGAAATATTAAGACCAAATCCTAAGGTAGTATCTTTTTCTGTCGAGGTTTCGTAGCCAAGCTTTCTCAATATTACCGCGGCTTTAATATAACCAAAATTACCATTATGAAGATAGGAGCCAGTAAAATCTGGGAGCTCGTTAATATTGTCATAACTTGGGTTTGGCACATCATAAGGTAGTGCAAAGTCACTGCCTGACTTTTCAATAGTGAACATTATACGACCTTGTTTACTCACCGCAGTGTTATATCGAATTTGTGGCTGACGGGTAAATACCATGGAATTAGGTCCCCAGTATTCAAGGGTGTTTGGGAAAGCATTAATGTCCATAAATCCACTAAAGGTTTGACCCGCACCAAAGTCACCTATCTCACCCCACAAATGTGTTAGATGAAAATCAGCGTTACCCTGACTATCAAACATATCAAATTCGAACCTTGTCGTCATGGCGCCGTATGCTGTGGGTGTGTAACTTTTAAATGACAATTTAGACTGGCCAGCCGTTAATAATGTATTGTCTTTAGTCGTGTTATTTTCATAAGCAATAGAGGAAGTTTGAAAGCCGGCGCGATTAGTCATTTCACCATTATTATAAATGGCGTCTAACCATATTTGACCACCAAGTTGGAGGGTTGTATTACTGTTGCTTAATACAATGCTTTTATCAGGTGCATCAAAAGCGTGACTTGACCTTTGCGCTGTTTTAGGCAGTTCTGCTGGAGTAATTTTGGCAGCTTGTGATTGCTGAGTCGTTGATTGACTGCTTGTTGATTTTTTTTGAACTTGAATTTGTTGTTCTAATTCAATTAAGCGTTGCTCTAAGTTTTTTATACGCTCTTCATCAGTTTGTTGGCCATTGGCGGCAGAAGCAGTCAGTGCGCTTAAGGTGATTAGGGAAAGTGATAAATATTGTTTTTTGCGCAAACATCGATTTTTTTTTGCTGTTTGTGTGCTTTTAATCATTATATAACCTCATTTATCGAGTTGAATCCATTGAATTGTGTCATCTAATAAGTCAGCAATAGGAAGTAAGTAAGGTAAGCGTAGATATCATTGGGTAACTTACGTCCATGTGCAATATTTTTGTTCAATATGTTACTTAACTTACATTATCTTAATTACAGTATAAAACAACTAGTTATTATAAAATTATCATTTATCAAGCATAGTTTATGTAAAAAAAAACACAAAAAAAAACCAGTAAATTCATTACTGGTTTTTAATGATGACTAGCTAATTAATATTAGTGAACGGTAATACGCGCAAATTTACGTTTACCCACTTGATAAACAGCGGTGCTGCCAGCGTTAATAACTAAACTGCGCTCGGTAATTTTTTCACCATCAATTTTAGCTGCACCTTGCTTTATCATCCGAAATGCATCAGATGTGCTGGTCACTAAACCGGCTTCTTTAAGTAAGTTAGCAATGGCTATTTCACCGTTTTCTGTTGTGATATTAAATTCTGGCATATCATCAGGCATTGCACCTTTTTGAAAACGATTGATAAATTCGTCATGAGCAGCCTGAGCAGCAGCTTTATCATGAAAACGGGCAATTAACTCTTTGGCCAAGTCAATTTTAACATCACGAGGGTTTTTACCCTGCTCAATTTCTACTTTATAGTGTGCAATTTCTTCAAGCGGTTTAAAGCTTAACAGTTCATAATAGCGCCACATTAACACATCAGAAATCGACATGATTTTGCCAAACATTTCTGTTGGTGTATCGGTAATACCAATATAGTTACCTAATGATTTAGACATTTTCTGAACGCCGTCTAAACCTTCCAGTAATGGCATCATTAATACTGTTTGCGGTCGTTGGCCTTCAGACTTTTGTAACTCACGGCCCATCAATAGGTTAAATTTTTGGTCTGTACCGCCTAACTCAACATCGGCATTTAATGCTACGGAGTCCCAACCTTGAACGAGGGGGTACATAAATTCATGAATGGCAATAGCTTGGCCGTTAGCATAGCGCTTTTTAAAGTCATCACGCTCCATCATTCGCGCTACAGTTTGCCGAGAAGCAAGTTGTAACATACCAGCAGCGCCAATTTTTTCCATCCAAGTCGAATTAAAAGCAACGGTAGTTTTAGTGGGATCGAGAATTTTAAACACTTGTTCTTTATAGGTTTCTGCGTTGGCTAACACATCTTCTTTAGTTAAGGGTTTGCGGGTAACATTTTTACCCGTTGGATCGCCAATCATACCAGTGAAATCACCAATTAAGAAAATCACTTCATGGCCTAATTGTTGAAATTGGCGAAGTTTATTAATTAATACCGTATGCCCTAAATGTAAATCAGGCGCAGTTGGATCAAAGCCTGCTTTAATTTTTAGTGGCTTGCCAATTTTTAATTTGGTGAGTAATTCTTCTTCAACTAAGATTTCTTCTGCACCGCGCTTTAGTTCAGCAAATACTTGGTTAACTTCGGTCATTATGACTCCACTGACTGATTTGGATACTTCATCAGGTTTACAATACGAGTGACAGTTTGTTTAGCGGCAAGTAAGACGCTCATTAAGGTAAACTTCATGACAAAAACCCTCAGCTTTTAAGGGACCTTATAGTTAATAACTTGCTTAATTTATAGCGATTGGCTTAACAACTGTGTCGAGTCGATTTCTATTTGATGAAAGTAATGTGTATTTAATGCTCGAATTCTACTGTACTTTTAAGCTGGGATAAAACCCTCAATGATCTTTTTGTTAAGAATCTTGCATTATTTAATCAATCAAGGCATTAATCTATGAAGATACCCCCCGATTATTATAAAAATCATGGTTATCACTTGGCGCTTGCTAGTCATTAAAACTAAACGTGCGGTAAATAAGTTTACAAGTGATTTGTACAATAGCTATATTTTCCTGTAGTTTGACCCTAGTTTTGATATAGTCAATTAAAGACCTGATTGTGTTGTTGATTTATTGTTCCTTGCTATGAAACGTCCGAGTAGCCTTGTGTTAAAAAACTTGTTAACCAGGTTATTAAAAACTTTTAATAACCTCCCCAAATTACATCGACTGATTCTTATAGTAAGTAGCGCCTTTTTGTTAGTGTTGTTAATTATTCCCGTAAACAAAAAAGCACAAGAGCCTGATTATACAGCTGTTGGTAAACGAATTGACATAGCTTTACCTAGCGACATAGTCCCTAATTCAGCCTTAACCAATACAAAGCAAGTGATTCAGCATTCCGCGGTGCAAGTTGAACGTCAGCAAGTTGCTAAGCCGTTACCTTCAATGAATAGAAGCCGAACTACCCAGCAAGAAGGTAGCTTGTCTAAGTCTCGTATTGAGTCTGGTTTAATACCCAAGGTAAAAGAGACAGGCTCATTAGAAAAACTGGCACGCTTAAGTTGGCAGACCATTAAAGTGCGCAGTGGTGATTCGTTAGCCTTAATTTTAAAACGTTTAGGCTTTACCGCGCAAACCACCTTTGCAGTTAGTACAGCTAAAGGCGACGATAGCAAACTATTAAAACGTTTGAATGTTGGTGATGAACTGCGGATTGCCAGCGACCAAGAGTCACAACTTGCCGCATTAGAATACTCACTTTCGAAAACTGAAACATTGTTTATTACCTTAGTTGGTGAAAGCTACCAGTCACACCGTGAAACCAAGCAAGTCACAATTCGAGAGAGCTTTAGTTATGGCACAATCACCTCCAGCTTCTGGAACGCCGGTGTCTCGGCTGGACTTAGTGATGGTCAAATTATTAGTTTTGCCAATATTTTTGGTTGGGACATTGATTTTGCGCTTGATATCCGCAAAGACGATTACTTTCAAATTACCTATGAACAAAAGTATGTTAACGGTGAGTATATTGGTACAGGTAATATTTTGGCTGCTGAGATTGTCAATCAGGGTGAAAAATTTCAAGCTATTCGCTTTACGGATGGCGAATATTACAGCCCTGAAGGTAAAAGTATGCGCAAAGCTTTTTTAAGAGCACCAGTTAATTTTAAATACATCAGCTCCAGCTTTAAACCACGCCGATTTCATCCTATTCAAAAACGATGGAAAGCACATCGAGGTATTGATTATGCCGCTAAAAAAGGTACACCTGTGGTTGCTGCAGGTAATGGTAAAGTGACCCACTCAACCTATAATAAATATAATGGTAATTATGTTTTTTTACAGCACGGAAATGGCATAGTCACTAAGTACTTGCACTTTTCTAAACGTGCGATTAAAAAAGGGCAACGCGTGAAACAAGGGCAAGTTATTGGCTATGTAGGCTCAACGGGGATGTCACAAGCTCCGCACTTGCATTATGAGTTTTTGCTTAATGGTGTGCATCGTAACCCACGCACAGTAAAACTACCCGATGCTCAGCCCATTGCTAAAAAATATAAAAAACAATTTTCGCTAATAGCAGAGCAGCGCTTAGCTTCGCTATCAGGCATCAAAAATGCACAGCTATCGACACAAGATAGCAATATTGCCACTAATGACTAGTCGTACAAAAGAACAAATCTTTAGCTATTACATTGGCTTAATGTCAGGTACTAGTGCTGACGGAATTGATTTAGCCTTACTCGAATTTACTACTGAGACTTCACAACCACGTTTTGTCGCAAGTTATTATCAAGCCTATTCTGAGGAAATACGTAGTAAAATTACCTCACTTTATCAGCCCAACAACAATGAAATTGATCGGGCTTTTCACTTAGATGTTGCGTTAGCGAAAATCTTTGCTTCGACAATAGTCAACTTTCTTAAACAGCAAAACCTTGTTGCTAACGATATTACTGCTATAGGCAATCATGGCCAAACTATTCGTCATCGACCAACCTGTGATAATGCTTTCACGTTGCAAGTTGGTTGTTGTCAAACCTTAGCAACTGTGACGGGCATTCGCGTTATTGGCCAATTTCGAAAAAAAGATATGGCGCTTGGCGGGCAAGGTGCACCATTGGTACCTATTTTTCATAAACAGTTATTTGCTGATAACCAAAAGCACCATATTTTGGTGAATATTGGCGGCATTGCTAATCTGACGTTTTTACCTAAGTTACATTGCAAAGAAACTATATTGGGCTTTGATACAGGCCCAGGTAATGCTTTGCTAGATGACTGGTTTGTTCAATGCCACCCAAACTGTGATGACAATTTTGATCGAGGCGGGCTGTGGGCGAGTAGGGGTAAAGTCCACCAGTGTTTGTTAAACCAATTCATGTCAGATAACTTTATTCAAGCATCAGCGCCTAAAAGTTCAGGCCGAGAGTACTTCAATCTTGCTTGGTTAAAAAATCAATTAAACAATTTATCGATGACTTTACCTGAGCATCAACGGCACTTTTTTAATACGGCTGATGCCAATGTTGCTATTGCTGTTGAAACAAGGTTAACAACCATTAACGCGGTTGATATTCAAGCGACTTTACTTGCCTTTACTGTAAGTAGCATTGTTAATGCTATTGCCACTCTTACGCCTCTAGCGCAGGTATATTTGTGTGGAGGAGGCGTTCATAACCGCGAATTGGTTAATCAACTTGAGCAAGAATTAATGTCTGAAAATTTAGGTTATAGAGTTAATAACTTGAAAAATATCAATATTGATGCTGATGCGCTGGAGGCTATGGCCTTTGCATGGTTGGCTTTTGCATTCGATCATGCTTTAGTTAGTAATATGCCCGCCGTAACAGGCGCTAGCAGAGGATGCACTTTGGGCTGTGAATTTTTACCTTAAATTTTTTTAAATTTTTTTATTTTTTTTTAGTATAGATTTTAATTAGTTACTTTTCATACTAGATAACATAACTTAATTAGCCATCCATCCTTCTCGCTTTCTTATACTTGCTCACTATAATTAAGAGTTGAACACTTTAAAAAAAATAGACTTGGTAAGATGTGTTAACTAATACCCTAGAACACATTAAGAGTTTATATGTAGGAGGCCTTATGGAGTTTAAAGATATTCACATTGGTATGAAATGTGGCAGTAAAAAAGGCAGTGGTACTGTTACATGGGTTGATGGTTCAACGCATACTATTTATATGGTTGATAGTAATAATGTCAATAATTTTGAAGTTAACATTAACGATATAATTGATGATCCACAAGCACATAATAAAGAAGATAGTTACTATTAATTAGTATTTTAATTTTCTTATCCAGTTAAACCCGAAATTCTTTTCGGGTTTTTTATTAGAGCAAAAAGCTTTTTAGTTCATTTTACCTATAAAATTTTTAGGGTACTTATTTTTGGCTACTTAGACAACCACATGGCTTTTAAAATCAGTAACCAAATTAGAAGACTCTTACGTGTATAAATAGCCAACAACTCACTACAAAGACAATCTTTACAGATTGAATTGCCATTTATCTGAAATGTCTTTATTAATTTAAGATGCTAGGGATTGAGTAAATAATTACGCTAGGCCAAAGCAATATGCACATCAGCAAATAAGTTTACATTAAATAGATTGAATCTGTTACAGCTATTTGCCAAACTGCTGTATTAAAATTGTGCATCATTTACGGTGTACTAATTCAATGTATATTATCAATATAAAATTCATAGGTAAGGTCTTTTATGGAATGGTTGTCTGTGCTGCCACCTTTGGTTGCGATTGTTATTGTTTTATGGAAAAAAGACGTCATTCTTGCCTTGTTAACTGCGATATTTTCAGCTGAATTATTGATTGCCTCATCGCATGATTATTTGGCATTGTTCTACGCCTTTGTCGGTTTTATTGAACGTATTATTAGTGTGGTTAGCTCTGCTGGTAATGCGCGTATTTTAGTCTTTAGTATACTTATTGGAGCATTATTAGCTTATATTCGCGACTCTGGAGGGGTAACTGCTGCCGTAGAAAAATTAGTTAATAAAGGTATTGCCAATAGTAAAAGGCAAGTGGGAAGTTTAACTATGTTTACTGGCACAGTGATATTTATCGAGTCGAATTTAAGTGTGTTAACGGCAGGTATTTTATCAAGAGATTTATTTGATAAATTTGGTATGAGTCGTGCTCGTCTTGCCTACATTATCGATAGCACTAGCGCTCCCATATGTATTTTAGTGCTCCTAAATGGGTGGGGTGCATATGTGTTAGCGCTGTTGAGTAATTACCAATTTGCGCAATCCCCTGTGTCAATCCTATGGGGCTCTGTTGCTTTTAATTTTTATGCGATCATGGCTTTGCTTATGGTCATTTATACCGTGGTTACTGATAATGTGCATGGTCCACTTCGTGATACTGAACTCGCGTTAAAAAAATTACCCAACAATAACACAGATACTGTATCTACTGCTTCAAAAAAACAGGCAAAAGCCCTAGCTGATTTTAGTGAACGAACTATGGTGCCTGCTACAAAGGCTCGCTATATGTTAGTACCATTGATGACAATGGTTATTAGCATGTTTGTTTTTATGTACTGGACCGGTCATGGTGATATAACAGCGGGCAGTGGCAGTAAGTCTGTCCTCTATGCAACCTGCTTAGCCCTCGCTGTAGGCTACTTTTTATTACGCTTTTCTAACCATTTCACCCATAAAAAATTGGTTGAAGTTGGCTTTAAAGGTATTGCTGAATTATTACCTTTAGTCGTTATTGTTTTGTTATCACTTACCCTAGGCGCAAGCTTAAAAGACTTAGGTACCGGTCTATTTATAGCAGGGGTAGTGGGTGAGCATTTACCCATTATCTTTATTGTGCCTATGCTGTTTCTAGCAGGTGCAATTATGTCATTTAGTACAGGAACTTCATGGGGGACTTTTGCTATTTTGATCCCAATCGGCGTACCATTAATTCAAACGCTGGGCTTACCTCCTTCCTTAGTGATCGCTGCAATCTTAGGGGGAGGTATTTTTGGTGATCATTGTTCGCCTATTTCTGACACTACCGCAGTATCGTCTATTGCCTCTGGTTGTGATTTACTTGAGCATGTTAAAACACAAATGCCTTATGCTTTGTTTGGTGGTGCGGTTACGCTTATTGCCTACTTTATTGCCAGTGTGGTTTTACTCTGATAGTTGTAGTTATAACGCTATATTATTTCATAAACCGTATTAGTAATTAGCTACAATAAATCGTTATTTAAAAGGTCTTAATTACTCCTATCTATGCGTCATTAGATCGGCTAAAATATGCGCTTTCGATTATTCGCAGTTTGTTTTAAAGGACCCGTAATATGTCAAATCATAATGACGATTTTAAAGATACTACCTCAACTATTAATGTCTTGATGGTGGTTGCTGCCATGTTCGCCATGCCCTTACTCCCGATGATTATGGGATGGTTCACAATGTTGCGTTAAGCAACATTGACAAACTTAGGAGACAATACCAGTTATTTTCTCCTAATCACCCATACTCTGTAATTTCATTAACAGATTACTTTACCCTTTCTAACGACAATTTAACTGCTTGCTGCAACCTCTTTCGGTTGATTTTTATCAATATTTCAATACTTTTTTCTGGTGTTTTATTGTTTTTTTAGTTAACTTTTGAGTCATTAATTTATGTCTGAATCAACTTTGCTAACAGTATTTATTCCGACGTTCTTCTTCGTGTCAATAACGCCTGGTATGTGTATGACGTTAGCCATGACCTTAGGGATGAGCATTGGCGTTCGTCGAACCTTATGGATGATGGTAGGTGAGTTATTAGGCGTTGCGATGGTAGCAATCGCCGCCGTGCTAGGTGTTGCCAGTGTGATGATGAATTACCCGCAAATATTTGCTTTATTAACTTGGTTTGGTGGTGCATATTTAGTGTATGTGGGCATCACTATGTGGCAGGCAAATGATAGTTTATCTAAAGGTAAGAATGACAAAGTAGATAGTCGCCGCCGTGTGCTTTTTTCACAAGGTTTAATAACTGCTGTGGCTAATCCTAAAGGATGGGCGTTTATGATATCGCTATTACCACCTTTTATTAGTGTTGAACGAGCTTTAGCACCTCAATTAGCAACCTTACTCGCCGTTATTATGGTAACTGAATTTACAAGCATGCTAGCTTATGCAAGTGGTGGAGCTAGTTTACGAATTTTTTTGAATCGGGGTAACAATATTAAACGGATGAATGCTATCGCTGGCAGTTTAATGATTGGCGTTGGCCTCTGGTTAGCGTTTGGCCATAGCTGACGCAAGCACCGCATGACTCATTTCAGTAACACAATAGGCGTTAAACATGATTAAGTTACGCGATCTTGAATACTTAACTGCAATAGATAAATATAAGCACTTTGGTAAAGCGGCACAATCTTGCTTTGTTAGTCAGCCAACCCTTAGTGGTCAAATTATGAAGCTAGAGCAACAGTTAAGTTTACAGCTTGTCGAACGTCATCGGCGCAATGTTATGTTAACGGCTGCTGGTGCAACCTTAGTTGAGCAAGCAAAAAATGTATTGCAAGCTGCAGAACAGTTTGAGGCTTGTGCAAAGGCCTTATTAGATCCCTTGGCAGGAGATTTACATCTAGGTTTGATTCCAACGCTAGCACCTTATTTATTGCCATATATTATGGCCGATCTGAATACAGAATTACCCAATATCAATTTTTTCCTTCACGAAAATCAAACGCAAATATTATTACAACAATTAGATGAAGGACAACTAGATGTATTAATTTTGCCCTACTTACCTGATATGGAAAAATTTGAATCTTATCACTTATTTGATGAACCCTTGGTATTGGCTGCACCGCAGGGGCATAAATTGGCACATAAACAAGCTTTAGTGCTCAATGATTTACATGATGAAAAAATCCTTACCTTAGCCGACGGTCATTGCCTCAAAGAGCAAGCTATGGGCTATTGCTTTTCTGCTGGTGCTAAAGAAGATCATCGTTTTCAGGCAACTAGCTTAGAAACATTACGACATATGGTAGCTAGTGGCATGGGTATTACTTTACTTCCCGCACTCTCAGTGCAAGGGAACTTAGCCGGCGACTCTGTCTGTTATAGCCCATTTCAGGCACCTATGCCTATTCGTAGTATTTGTTTATTGATTAGGCCAAATTATTCGCGTATGCAATGTGTTCGGGCTGTGGTCGCGAGCGTTAGACAATCCCTAGGTAAACCTTTTGATACTTTACAGCAGGGTGAGTAAAGCTTAATTAACAGCCGTCACTCAGGTTTTGAATAACCTAAATGACAGGCCAATAAATTTTTACACTGATATTAATTTATCATAACTTACACTTTAAAAAATTTTAATAACTCTTTGGCGACATCGTCGGCAAGATCCTTGGCGAGTTCGTTAAAGCCTTTTTCAAGTACTTCAAGGTTTTCTTTATAAACGTGACGTTTGCCGTGTATATCAACATCAATGATTAAGGTCGGCGAATCACCTTCCTTACCCGCCGTTATTAAACCCTTTAAACTACCTTTAGCCTCAAGCGAGTTGATTTTTAGGGCCGTTAAGCCATTAGCTACCGCTTTTAAAGTTTTTTCTATGCCTTTGTTAGTAGCGTGTGCAGCGGTTAAAACACCTTTTGCCGCCTGCAACCCCGCGGTTGCAGATACTAATTCCGCTTCTAATTTAACGACGGTTGGGTCTAAATCAACAGGTACTATTTTAACGGCTTTATCTGCCTCTTTTAATACACCTTCTGCAGTTTTTAATGAGACTTCTTCAGCGCCTGCAGCTGTTTTGTGTTCACCAGCTTTAACCCCATCTTTCGCTGCTGTACCAAACTTCCAATGCTCTGCATCTTTTTTAGCGTCATGGCTATATTTTTTAGCTTCTTTGTTATTGTAATCAATAGTCTTTTTGAGGCTATTAACTTTGTCTTCATCGTGCTTAATACTTTTAGAGGCAGCATCGTAACGTTTCTGTGCTTTTTCTTTGGCTTCCTTAATTTTTTTGTTTAGGCCATTCACATCTTTTTGTTTTGCATCAAGGGTGTGTTGCGCCTTACTGATGTCTTTATCGCCTTTTTTTAAACCTTTTAATGCGCTATTAACCATAGAGCGAAAAATTTTATCGTATTTTGTGGCTAATTTGGCATCAAAATCAAGATCACTGCCTGCACTTAGGTGTTGGCCAGTAGACTTGACCGTTAACGCCGCATCAAAAGCACCACCAAATCGAGTATCAGACGATAATATGACTTGCTTAGGCTCAATATCAATAATGTACTTTTCTTCAAAGTTTTTAAATAATTCAATATCTCCTGCCATATAAAACTTAGGATCAACCTCAGGACCTGCTTGCACTGTTAACTCGGCATCCTTCAAATCTAATGGACCAAACTTGAATGGGTCTAAGGTACCATTTAAAGAAAGTCCATCGGTTGAGGCATAACCTTTCGCGCTACCGAGTTCTTTCTTATCGAATAACAGTGTAGCTTGTAAGGCAATACCTGCGCCTTGAATGTCTAACTTATCAGCTAGGTCCTCAGGTAACGAAGCGCCGGGAGTCATAAAGGCAAAAGCTAAATCTTTCAAAGTAACTGACATGGGTTTAAACCCACCCCCTTTAGGTTTTGCGCGCTTGTTAGCCTCTTTAATTAAGTTATTAAAACTCAACTTATTGGCGGTACCTGCCAATGCTATTGCGGTAGGCAACCCTAACGCCTCTGGTGAAAGTACCATATCAGCCGCCGCTGTGACTGTTTCAGAGCCCATTTTTACTGTACCTTCTAGGCTCAGATCAAAACTACCTGTTTCATTTATCCCTGCACTTAAGGATGTGTTTTCAATCACTAGGTTTTTGATGCCCATGGCATTTTTCCAGTCACCTTTCATATCACCTGAGACAAAGACCTCTACTTCAGTATCGTTTTCTTTCAAACCAAAATCGACATCAAATTCTAAATCATGGCCTTTATGTTGTTTCATTTTAACGGCTGTTTTAAAGCCAAGACCAGCCTGGTTTTCAGACAAGGACATAAAAAATTCAACTTTTGCATCATTGAGCTTTAAAAATTTAAAACTATGATCGCTTGGGGCATCCATATCAACATTAATTTCAACACTTGGCTTAGACGAAAAAAGGTTTTCAATTTCACCTTCTACGTCTAACTGTGCTTTACCTAAACCTATTTTAGCTAAGGCTTTTTGAACATGCTTGGGAGCTTGTGCAACATTGAATTCAGCCATGAGGCTCATGCCCTGATCTAAATCTAAGTCGTCATCGGGTAGGCTACCATCAACCGTAAAAAAGTTTTGTACCGCTAAAGGTAGGTCATCGTAGGAACCAGATAAACCCTCTGTTGAGTTAATCATACGCATTTTAGGGAGGCCGATATCTTTCAAGAAGTTTTTATGGATACCGGTAATGTCTGCTAAAGTTAGCGGTTTTTCGAATTTCAAACCGATATTCCAACCTTTATTTTCATGATCATAAAAGACTACAGCATCCACTTTCTTCTTGAGAATATCGATAGTGCCGCCTATGGTATCGAGGGAGATCACGGGAGATTCAATGGCAAAGTGCTTTACGTCAGGTATTTTTTTAAATTCTTTGAAATCAGCTAAAGAAAAACGATGTCCGGTGAGTGCTAACGTGAAATCAGATATTTCTTTGTCTTCTAGAGCGATATCAATATTAACATCTATATTGTCATTTTTTTTCTTAAATACACCACCCAGTTCGCCTGATAAGGCAACGGCTATATCCTCACTGTCTATCGTTAATGATAAACCTAAGTCACTTAATTCTAGCATTGACATACCAAAAGCGTTCTTCCAATCAATTTTGCCGTTTTCGCTGGAGGTAAAGACGAATTTTTTGTCTTTGAGGGCATCTGCATCAACAGAGCCAGTAAACGTTAATTTATGACCACCAAATTTTGCTGGGAAATGCAAGCTTATGGCATTATCACTAACTACGATAAAAGAAGGTAATTTTTTAATACCAACATCGTTTAATGCTTGTTTGATGGTGACTTGTTGTGCTGAAATTCCTTGAGATATTAGGAGCAGACTAAACACAATGAAGGGGATAAAATATTGTTTTATTAAACTTGTCATAAAGTGACTTAGTGGCTTTGT
>MDSY01037754.1_pt1 | contig 15380 bp, 14 predicted proteins | sample 811131 | NCBI WGS metagenome assembly MDSY01 (sample SAMN05326643, study PRJNA326480) | marine metagenome | isolation source: seawater | place: Atlantic Ocean: South West | collected 2010 | reverse complement strand
CTTTTCCGACAATCTAACTTTGCTTGTTGCTGATCAGGTGAGCGTTGGACAGTTCCACTTCAGCCGTTCACTGATAGCAATGTTTATGGTGTTTATGCTCGGACGAGTATTTGGTCTTTCTGTCATACCTAAATACTGGAAACCGATAATTGTAAGAACATTTTTCATGGTGACATCAATGCTTCTTTATTTTGGTGTCATGCCAATGATGCCTATCGCAGAAGCAGGTTCGGGACTTTTCACCTCTCCTATTTTTGTGTTGATTTTTTCAGCAATTTTTTTTAAAGAGCGCATTGGCTGGCGAAGGATCATTGCGGTGATTATTGGCAGTTGTGGCGTGTTATTAGTTTTACAGCCAGGTGCTAATGGCTTCACTTTTTATCAACTAATTCCTATGATGGCTGGGGCTTGCTACGCATTAGGTTCAATCATTACTTACCGTTATCTGCATGAAGAAAGCTCTTTAGCCATTCTTATGAGCTTTATAGTGAGTATAGGGGCATGTGGATTTTTAATTACCACGTTGTTAACAATTTTTCCTGTTACAACTGATTTAGTTGAGCAGGCGCCATTCCTTTTTAAGGGCTGGCAAAGTGTTGGCGGATTTTTTTGGCTTTGGATGTTGATAATTGCTGTATTAGCTTCATCTGCACTATCGTTAATGACCCGTGCTTACCAACTGACTCAAACGAGCTATGCAGCAGTTTTCGAATATGCGTATCTCATTTCAGTTGGAGTTTTCAGCTGGTTATTCTGGGGTATCATACCGAATCACTTGAGCTCTATCGGAATTATGCTCATTATTATTGCTGGGGTTATTATTGTGCTGGCCCCCCAGCAGCCCAGCAAAAAACAGTCGTATACAGCCGTATGAAGATATTAAAACGACAGTCCTTTAAACATATAGATAGTGCTAGCAGCTGTATTAAAAAAATTGGAAGCAGATTGATAGCTTACCAAGTATTTAATGTAAGCTAGCTCGATTATAACGATCAGACAAAGCTTTGCAGTGTTAATGGCCCAGATTATATCAACAGATGGCTGGTCAGTTGGCTATATATGTAAAGGCATTAGAGAGGTTAAAGCCAGGTTTCTTTGAGGTGGTTTTAAGCTACTCCATTAATTCTGTATTGCCTTTAGCTTCAGTTGTAAACTCATCTGCATTAGCTAAAAGCTTCGTTTTTTCAACGTAGGCTTTAACAAACAAGTTGATTTTTTGAAACGAGTAGCCACCATCCAATATCGTTTTCAGTTCGGTAGAATTAAGGTTTATGGTTATACCTTCGTTACTGTTGCGTTTTAATGTTTGGATCAGAAATTTTGCCTGTGAATTGCTAAGCCGAGCAACGTGCTGACGGACTAAATTGAGTTCAGTTGTATAACTTTCTTGCATGCTAAGTTCTTTTAGCTTTAATTCCTTAATTAGCTCATTGATTACATTTAAAACTTGTTTCGCTGTACTTTGGGAGTCTTGGAGTATTTGTAATTGATTAGCTAATTGCTGAGCCAGATGCTCGTCCTCTAGCTGTTTTTGTAGATCAAGCAATTCCAATTGATCGTTCGATAAGAGACTTTTGACATTGGCTTGATCCACCTGTGCTTGATTCAGGGCTAGCACTACGTCTGAAATAATAGAGTTTTCTAATAGGTCTATCTGAACATTTAACTCAACGAGCAAAGGATCATTGTTAACCACTTCAGCAAGATCTGATTGCAGGCCTGCCAAAAACACCCAGGCTTCAGTTAAGAGCTCTTCGCTAGCAATAACCTCTGCTGTAGCGGCAGTTAATTCGATGGATGATAATGTTATAGCAGCAGTCAAAGCGGCAATACCTTCGCTCGTTGTTTGCGACACTAACAACGCTTTTTGCAGCTGCGTTTTTGTGGTGGCGATATTAGCTTTTACTAGTTTTAACTCAATATCCATCACTAGAGACTTAGAGGTGTTTTTATCTATTAGTGGAGTTAACACTAAAGCTTCAGATTCCAAAGTAGATATTTCATCAGCGATTAGCCACTGCGTTAATTCTTTAGTACTAGCATTACTATAGTTAGCCAGTAATGTTGAAATCATCAATGTACTTACTAATAAAACCTGATCTAATTTTTTATCATTGTCATCTTCAATATAGGTTTTTATCTTTTGGTTTAGTGTATTTGTATGATTTTATTCGGATTGGAATTGTGTTTCAACCACAACGTAGGCATCACTTTACGAAATTGTATTCCCTAACGAAAAAGCCTACACCATAACCCATTAATACATAAGTTTGTGTATTAGAGTTAGAGAAGTAGATTAAGAAGTACTTATAAATACGAACCGTACACCATTCCGTACAATTAAATAGTTATACAAATAGAAAAGCGATAAGTATCATATACTTAAGGATTATTTGTGGTGGAAATGGGGGAAGCCGCAACTATGTTTTATATCAGGATATACAGAGATTGTTACTGGCTGTGTCTATTTGTGTGTACCCAAGCGTGTACCCATAGCTTAATGCTTACGTTAGAATTTAGGCGTTATCTACATACCCAAGCGCTCTAGGATAAATATGTTTTGCTCTTGATGACAGTTTAAGGCGCTGAGTTAATCAGAATGGTTGCGCCGCTGCGTGAGGTGATCTGCTTTTAGCTGATTCAGTCGTCAAAAGTGCGTTATTGCTTTTGTTCGATTTACTCCGCAAAACTATGGTTAATCATGGCAAATGTCTTTTGCCTGATTCAGTCCGCATTAAGTTTCTTTTTATGGTGTCGGAGTTAACTCTTTTATGGCGTCAGAAAATGGATTTACTTTGGCCTACTTAAAATGGTTTTCTTACTTTGGGAGTTGTTTGAGATGGATGGAAAGAAAAAGCGCAACCGAGATGCCCGATTCAAACTCAGGTCAGGGTAGCGCCAATGCTTCACCTAAGAAGCAGGTTCCGATCCTGTTGGTCGGGGGTTCGACTCCCTCCTGGCACGCCATTTATGTCAATAAAATCAAATATTTATAATTGGCCATCCATGCGCCCAAGAGTGGGGATCTGTTTTTGTCGCTGATCTGTCGCTTATTGAGCAAGGCTGAATAGGCCAATTAATGATATAATAGTAGCTATTATTCCTTGGATGATGCGCACTAATGTCAGAACCAGCTTTAAAGATCACACCCCTTCAAATGGCTTTCTGCGTAGAGCTTATTAAAGACCCCTAGCCTTCAAAACAAGGTTCCAAAACTCCAAAACTCAGATCCCCGGATCTGTAATGTCGAATCGGGGGAAGCCCCCCTTCTCAGGGAAGGGTACCTATATAGTCATGGTATGAACGTTGCTGTTATGCAGTACCTGATTTACTGACTAGTACGCTCACATCGTTGAGATGATGACTGTGCGCAATAATTGGAGGTGTTAGGGCAAAGATACCCTTATATAACTAGTTTCTAATGAGTCAGAAATATATCAATCATTTATACGACCCTTAATTGGTAAGGCATTTCACCCCCCCACAATAAAACGTAGTAAGCTCTTTTGCTAGGTCAGAAAATATTTTAATCGTAGTCTCCTGTGATGGAACTTCTACGTCATCTAGGCGCTCAACGAATGGACAACTTAATACAGCAAGTGCGATTCCATCAGGGTTAAAAATAGGAAAAGCGATATTAGTTACACCAACGGCAGTCGCTGAAGGCATATGCTCAAAGCCTACTCTTTTTATGCGCTTCATATGAGCATCAAATTCACTGCGAACCAATTTAGGTTCGCCAATCACTTGTCTATGGTGGCTAATGAGGTCTTCTCGCTCTACTTCAGAGCGGTAAGTAGAAAGAACTCGTCCAGTGCCTGTATTCCAAAGGCCCACGACTGAACCGGTTTTTAACGCGACACTCCAGTTTCCAGGGGACTCTACGGAAGAGACTATTACGATATCACCATTATTTTCCATTCCAATGTGACAAGATTGCCACGTGGTTCTTGATGCCCTGCGCATCATCGGTAAGGCTATCCCTATGAGACGGTTAATGGGCGGATGTTTTTGGCTAACCGAAAACATTTTGAGGCTCAGTGTGTAACGGTCGGAACTTGTGGAGTATGTTACATAGTCGCGTCGTACCAACGTCGAAAGCATTCGGTATATCTCACCTTGTGAACGACCAAGTGCTATAGCTACTTCTTTCTGGGACAGGCCATCATCATGTGATGAGAGCAGTTCCATAATATCCAACCCTTTATCAAGAGCGGGAGCGCGATATTTATCGTTATCTTCAAACATGACTTCCCAAATATTAAAACTGTACCACTCCGAAAAACGGGCAACAAGTAAAAAATTGACTTCCTTTTGTCTGTGTGATTTACTAATGAATAATATATACATATACAGATAACATTATTAGGCAGTATAGTAAACAATGTAATAAGTAAGGAGAAGAAGGTGAAAAACACACAGTTCATAAAGACCATTTTGGTCAGCACGTTGATGCTTGGCGCTACTGAAACAGCTTTTGCAGCCAGTTGGGGTAGTTATAATGGCTTAACAGTCGAAGCCAAATTAATTGGTGGGCAACAGTATGAAGGGCTCTATGCGCGTATTGCTAAGTGGGAAGAAGCAACAGGCGCTAAAGTGAAAATTATTTCAAAAAAGAGTCACTTTGAAATAGACAAAGAGATTAAGTCCGATATGGCGGCGGGCACTACAAAATGGTGCGTGGGCTCTAACCATTCATCTTTTGCGCCTCAATACGAAGGGCTGTATGCTAATTTAAATGACTTGGTTCCTGCTTCTACCCTGGCAGAATATGTGCCCGGAGTGATGGCATCTTCTGAAGTCGGTGGTGAGTTATTGATGTTACCTCGTGCACAATTTGATGTATCAGTACTTTACTATCTTAAGTCAAACTACACTGATTCGGCAAAGTCCGCCGAATTTAAAAAACAGCATGGTTATGACCTAGCGGTTCCGGAAACTTGGGACCAGATGAAAGATCAAGCAATCTTTTTTGCTGATCCACCTAATTTTTACGGCACTCAATATGCGGGTAAAGACGAAGCTATCGTTGGGCGGTTTTATGAAATGCTTGTCGCTGAGGGTGGCCAATACCTTGGCGAGAACAACGAGCCTGCATTTAACTCAGAAGCTGGACAGCGGGCGTTACAATGGTTTGTTGATCTCTATGAAGCTAAAGCGGTACCCGCTGGTACTACGAGCTATGTTTGGGATGACCTAGGACAAGGTTTTGCGTCAGGGACAGTTGCATTAAACCTAGATTGGCCTGGCTGGGCCGGATTCTTTAATGATCCTGCAGCATCAAAAGCAGCTGGCAATGTAGGCGTCGCAGTTCAACCAATGGGATCCGTTAAAAGAACAGGTTGGTCTGGGCACCATGGATTTTCCGTCACCAAGGACTGTGTGAATAAAGACGCTGCTGTATCCTTAATCTCGTTCTTAACCAGTGAAGAAAGTCAGTTAGCAGAAAGTGCAGGAGGTTCTTTGCCTACTCGAACAGCTGTTTGGGAGGCCAACCTTGCTGCTGCTAAAAATGGTGATGATGCATTCCGCTTGGAATCTCTAACAGCCTTTGCTGAAGGTGCAAAACATTCGTTTGCAGTTCCGTCCATACCAGAGTGGATAGAAACGACTAATATTGTTTTTCCTGAACTTCAGGCAGCTATCTTAGGTGATAAAACTGTTAAGGAAGCACTGGATTCTGCAGCAGAAGAAGTTGATGAGCTAATGCAAGAGTCAGGTTATTATTAAGTCGACGTTGAATGTCGGCCCAGCAGTAGTTAGCCATCAAAAATAAGTCTATTTTTTTGATGAGCTAAGTGAATTGTTGGATTAACTATCTACAGGGCTGGGCAAGTTAAATGCACCAGCCCTTCTGTTTTTCAAATAGGTGTAATGTGGCAAATCGATTACCTAGTTGGTTATTGTTACTGCTGCCAGCGATTCTTGTGATTGCGGCAGTTATATTGATACCCCTCATCTTTTCTCTATATTCAAGCTTCACGGCTTATAAATTAACCAGACCTGATACGCTTTGGCAGTGGATAGGGACTCTGAACTACGAAAAAATATTGACAGACACCAAATTCTGGACGGCCTTTGCTCGGACGATTTTCTTCATCACAATCGTGCTTAATTTAGAACTACTTCTTGGTTTAGGTATCGCACTTTTGGTTAATAAAGTCACGTGGGGGCAAAGAGGAGTGAGAACGCTCTTAATGTTTCCAATGATGTTCTCACCTATTTTGGTGGGCTTTCAGTTCAAATTTATGTTTAACGACAATATTGGACTTGTGAATAATGTTTTACAATCAACGGGGGTGTCAGATGCAGCCCTACCTTGGCTTGTTGATGCTAAATTGGCGATGTTCTCAATTATGTTTGCCGAAATATGGATGAGTACATCAGTGTTCGCGATACTGATTCTAGCTGGCCTATTTGCGATCCCTCGCGACCCATTGGAAGCAGCAGCAGTGGATGGCTGCACACCTTTCCAGAGTTTCAAACACATCACTCTACCATTTTTGATGCCATTCATTTGGATAGCAATGACCATAAGATCGCTTGACGTAGCGCGTGCTTATGACATTGTACAAATAATGACAGGGGGTGGCCCAGCCCGCCGTACCGAGCTGCTCTGGACATTGATGAGCCGCACAGGTTATGTAGATGCACGAATGGGACTGGCTAACGCTATGGGGTATGTATCGATATTTTTGTCCATCATATTCACGATCTATTTTTTCCGTAAACTCAGTGCGTCACGCGCTCAACTTGGCATGGCGGGTAATTAACGTGGATCACAATAATTCTCATCGTAATCGCGCCTACGTTTTAAAAGGAGCGCATCTCTTTGCACTGTTTATAGTGATGTCGATAATCTGTATTCCCGGGCTTTGGATCGTCCTAAACTCATTTAGGCCGGCAGTAGAAATTATGGCCAAGCCGCCTATTTGGACTCCTAGCTTTACACTCGATCACTACCGAGCGCTGTTTGGCGGTGCTGGTGAAGGAGGCGTGCCCGTATTGAGCTACTTCCGTAACTCAATAATAGTGTCTGTTGTATCAACGGTGATTGCTGTTCTTATTGGTATGTCTGGCGGTTACGCATTTGCTCGTTATCGCTTCAAGGGTAAAACAGAGTACTTTGTTGGCTTGATGCTATTTCGGGCCGTACCAGGCGTTGCATTATCATTACCTTTGTTTATTGTGCTGTCTCGTGTAGGGATGATTGATACTCATATCGGTTTAATTTTTGTTTATGTTGCCATGAATGTCCCATTCACTATTTGGCTCACTGATGGTTTTTTCCGACAAATCCCCAAGGAATTGCACGAGGCTGCCGAAATTGATGGTTGCACCCGTTGGCAGGCTTTTTGGCAGGTAGAGTTTCCTGTGGCTCGGTCTGGTGTTGCCTCTGCTGCAATCTTCGCTTTTTTAACTTCATGGAATGAGTTCGCCCTGGCTTCACAATTGACGCGCTCCGTCGATTCAAAAACTATGCCTGTTGGCCTGTTGGACTTTACCGCGGAATTTACAATTAACTGGGGAGGCATGTGCGCGTTGGCCGTATTGATGATAATTCCCGCGCTTGTCCTAACCTTTCTGGTACAAAAACATCTTATTGCTGGCCTTACATTTGGCGGCGTAAAAGGATAAACCAATGACAGAAGTCGTTATTAAAAATGTGATTAAACGTTATGGCGAAAATCAAGCCGTACATGGTATTAACCTTGAAATTAAAGATGGAGAATTTGCAGTGCTTGTGGGCCCGTCTGGTTGTGGAAAATCAACGACATTGCGAATGATAGCAGGGCTTGAGTCAGTTACTGAAGGAGACATAAGCATTGGTGGTCGACGGGTTAATGATTTACCTCCACGTGAACGAAATATCTCAATGGTGTTTCAGAACTATGCACTCTACCCACATATGACTGTGCGTGAAAATTTGGGTTTCTCGCTGAAAATTGCCAAACTTGAAGAGCAAAAAATAGCCGAAGCGGTGAACCATGCTGCAGGAATTTTGGGGCTAGATGAATTAATGGATCGTAGGCCTGCCGAGCTTTCTGGAGGACAAAGGCAGCGTGTCGCAATGGGGAGAGCCATTGTACGTGAACCTGAGGTGTTCCTGTTTGATGAACCATTGTCAAATTTGGATGCAAAATTACGTACACAAATGCGCGTTGAAATAAAAAAACTGCACCAGCATGTAGGCAATACAATCATTTACGTGACCCACGACCAAGTCGAAGCGATGACACTTGCTGATCGGATCGTATTGATGAAAGACGGCTATATTGTTCAGGTTGGAACGCCTTTAGATATGTTTAATAAGCCGCTCAATACATTTGTCGCGACGTTTATTGGTTCTCCGCCAATGAATTTAGTTAATGCAGTTGTGCAAGGTGAGAACGCCATTTTGTTAGAGAATGGCAGTCATTTGCCAATACCTTCGTCTGCAAAAAATCGGGTGAAAGATGGTCAGAAAGTTCTACTCGGTTTTCGTGCTGATCACCTCATGCCCAAAGGCCATGCTATTTCCGAGGAAGGCCCTACCGGTGAATTTGAGCTTCCCGTCAATTTGAGCGAGCCACTTGGAGCCGAGAGCATTCTGTACACAGAAATTGCAGGTCAAGAAGTGCAGGCTAAAATGCTTAACCCCCGTCCGGTAGTCTCCGGAGAGGTATTGAAATTTGAGCTCCAACTGGACAAATGCCACTTATTCAACAGTGAAACAACTGAAGCGATCAGGAGCTAATATGGCACATATTACGCGTGTCGATATTTCAATGATTGAACTAAAGCCTAAAGTTGAAAGAAAAGACGCTATTCAATCCTTCATTGCTCAAGAAACGCCGATAGTAACAATCTATGACAGCGATGGGGTAATTGGTACGGGGTACTCGTATACCATTGGAACGGGTGGACACTCAATTATTGCGTTATTGGAACGGTCACTAGCGCCGTTGCTTATTGGACGAGACCCAGATTGTATAGAACAAATTTGGCGTGATTTACTTTTTTCCACTCATGCAACTTCGGTGGGAGCTATTACATCGCTTGCTATAGCAGCTATTGATATAGCACTTTGGGATTTGCGTTGTAAAAAAATGGACTTGCCTTTGTGGAAATTAGCCGGCGGATTCAAAGATCGTATCCCACTTTATACGACAGAAGGTGGCTGGTTGCATCTAGAAACCAGCGCTTTGGTTGATGACGCACAGGCTATGCAGGAAAAAGGATTTAAAGGTTCTAAAATCAAGATAGGTAAAGAACATATTAGCCAAGACGACGCACGCTTAGGAGCTGTACGTGCGGCCGTAGGCGATGGTTACGAAATCATGACGGATGGCAATCAGGGATTTACCCTTTCCGAAGCTATACGTCGGGCTCGGATGCTTGAAACTCATGGTGTTAGCTGGTTTGAGGAGCCTATGCCAGCTGACGATCTTACTGCCCATGTCGAACTATCACGCCATAGCTCCGTTCCTATTGCTGTTGGAGAGAGTCTTTATTCACTAAGTCAATTCAAAGATTATTTACAAATGGGTGCAGCCTCGATTGTTCAAGTTGATGTTGCGCGCATCGGCGGTATTACGCCTTGGTTAAAGGTGGCGCATATGGCTGAGGCGTTCAATGTAATGGTTAGCCCTCACTTTTTGATGGAACTGCACTTGTCGTTGGTTTGTGCGGTCCCCAATGCCAAATGGCTTGAATATATTCCGCAACTCGACGATGTAACGCAAAGTAAAATCAAAATACACAACGGAGTTGCTTTTGCGCCTCAACATTCAGGGATTGGCATTGACTGGGATGAAGAACGCCTCAAAAAAGAAATGTTGGTTTCAATAACGATTACGGGGGATTAGTCCGTGCAACGTCTTGGAATGGTTATCGGCATAAAGCCTGAAAAAATAAATAAATACAAACGTTTGCACGCGGCGGTTTGGCCTGAGGTGTTGGAGCAATTAAAACAGACACATATCAAGAATTATTCTATTTTTCTGCGCGAGCCAGAAAATCTACTCTTCGGGTATATGGAATATCACGGGGATGATTTTAACGCCGACATTAGCAAAATGTCGGGCGATCCAAAAACCCAAGAATGGTGGCGTTTAACCGACCCCTGTCAAGAACCGCACACCAGCCGAAACAAAGGCGAACAGTGGTCGACAATGCAACAAGTATTTTTTATGGAGTGACAAAAAATGAATGTAAAACCAGGAAAACTAGCAGGTAAAACAGTGCTTATTACCGCAGCAGGGCAAGGGATTGGCCGGGCTACAGTAGAAGTTTTTGCGCAAGAAGGAGCGAACGTACATGCCTGCGACATCAACGATACCGCAATCAATGAGCTCAACATGATCGAAGGGGTCAGTGCTTTTCATCTTGATGTCACTAATTCTGAAGCAGTTGAGACTGTAGTCGCCAAACTAGGAACACTAGACGTGCTGTTTAACTGCGCGGGTTACGTTGCTAGCGGCTCCATTCTCGAATGCGATGAAAAGGACTGGGATTTTAGTTTTGATCTTAATGTGAAGGCTATGTATCGCCTGATCAAGCTTACCTTACCAGCTATGCTTGAAAATGGTGGCGGGTCGATTATAAATATGTCATCGGTAGCATCCTCCTTAAAAGGTGTTCCGAATAGGTTCGTTTATTGTGCATCAAAGGCTGCAGTTATAGGTATGACCAAAGCTGTTGCGGCCGATTTTGTCACCAAAAGCATTCGTTGTAATGCGATTTGTCCAGGAACCGTTGATAGTCCATCCCTTCACGATCGCTTACGTGATACAGGTGACTACGATAAAGCACTCACTGACTTTATTGCGCGGCAACCAATGGGGCGCGTAGGTAGAGCCTATGAAATAGCAATGCTCGCATTGTATCTGGCTAGTGATGATAGCTCGTTTACCACAGGTCAAACTCATGCTATTGATGGCGGTTGGTCAATCTAATATTTAAGGAATCTACACATGAAACTTTTACGTTTTGGCTCATTAGGAGCTGAAAAACCAGGGATTTTGGATGCCAACGGGGACATACGCGATTTGTCATCAGTGGTGGATGATATAGCAGGCGATTTTTTGAGTGATGCATCGCTTGAAAAAATTCGTAGCGTTGACATTGAAAGTTTGCAGGTCGTTAACGGCAGTCCGCGCATTGGCGCCTGTGTTGGCAGTGTTGGCAAGTTCATATGCATCGGTTTAAATTATGCAGACCACGCTGCAGAAAGCGGTCTGGAATTGCCGGAAGAGCCGGTAGTTTTTTTCAAGGCGACTTCTGCAATTTCAGGGCCTAATGATGATGTTGAAATTCCACGTACGTCGGTGAAAACCGATTGGGAAGTGGAGCTTGGCGTTGTGATTGGAAAGTATACAAAATATGTTTCACCTCAAGATGCGCTAGATCATGTTGCGGGCTACTGTGTAGTGAATGATATTTCTGAGCGAGATTTTCAAATACATCGCTCGGGTCAATGGGTGAAGGGAAAATCATGCGACACCTTTGGTCCTATCGGACCTTGGCTCGTGACGCGCGATGATATTCCCGACCCCCAAAATCTGGATATGTATCTTGAGGTTAATGGACACCGCTATCAAAATGGCTCAAGCAAAACGATGCACTTTGATGTCGCAACTTGTATTTCGCACCTATCTCAATTCATGAGTTTGCAGCCTGGAGATATAATATCGACAGGCACACCACCAGGCGTTGGCCTTGGCTTGAAACCAGAAAAGTATCTTAAAGTGGGTGATAAAATGGAGTTATCGATTCAAGGTTTAGGCGTGCAAAAACAAAAGGTGGTGGCCGGATAATGGTTACTATTACGAATGTTACAACGCATGATTTACGTTTCCCAACGTCGGATTCACTCGATGGTTCAGACGCCATGAATCCTGCCCCGGATTATTCAGCTGCTTATGTTGTTCTGGAAACAGATGGTGAGCATGAAGGTCATGGATTAACCTTTACCATTGGGCGTGGCAATGAAATTTGTATCTCAGCGATTAAAGCACTGTCACATTTGTTGGTTGGTCTAGATTTAGATTGGATTCGTTCAGATATGGGGCGGTTTTGGCGTCACGTTACGGGCGATAGTCAATTGCGATGGATTGGCCCTGACAAGGGGGCTATCCACTTGGCCACGGGAGCTGTTGTAAATGCAGTTTGGGATCTATTGGCCAAAGAATCTGGTAAACCTGTTTGGCTGCTTGTGGGAGAAATGTCGCCTGAAGAAATTGTCAAACTTGTTGATTTTCGTTATATGACGGACGTACTTACTCCAGCTGAAGCATTGGATATTTTGCGAAAAGCTGAAACAGGCAAAGCAGAACGCATCTCCAAGTTAAAAAAGGAAGGTTATCCTTGCTACACCACTTCTGCCGGATGGCTAGGTTATTCCGATGACAAATTGCGCAGTCTTTGCCGAGAAGCCAGAGAATCAGGATTTACGCACGTCAAGTTCAAAGTTGGACGTGACCTAGATGAAGATATTCGCCGCTTAACTATTGCTCGTGAGGAGCTTGGTGAAGCAATGAATATTATGATTGATGCAAATCAAGTTTGGGAAGTGAATGAGGCGATTAGGTGGGTTAAAGCCCTTGCGTTTGCACGGCCTCTGTTCATTGAAGAGCCGACAAGCCCAGATGACATTTTTGGCCACAAGAAAATTCGCCAAGCAATTGCCCCAATCAGAGTAGCGACTGGTGAAATGTGCCAAAATCGCGTTATGTTTAAGCAGTTTATTGCTAATGACGCAATTGATTTTGTACAAATTGATAGTTGTCGTTTAGGAGGCTTGAATGAGGTAATTGCTGTTCAATTGATGGCCGCTAAGTTTGGGCTCCCTGTTTGGCCCCATGCAGGTGGTGTAGGTCTTTGTGAATATGTTCAGCATCTTGCGATGATTGATTATGTCGCGATTACGGGAGAAAAACATGATAAGCGAGTTGAGTTTGTAGATCATCTTCACGAGCACTTCATTGACCCTTGCGTTGTAAAAAACGGGGCGTATATGGCACCGGATAATGTGGGATTTTCTATAGAAATGAAGCCACAGACATTGAAAGAGTTTAATTTTTCGGGCAGGATTAATCGAGGGGCAGTAATTGATAATTGATGCGCATCAGCACTTTTGGTCATTAGCACGGGGCGATTATGCATGGATATCGCCTGATTTAGGACTGCCTCTTTATCGAGACTATTTGCCTGAAGATATAGCGCCTATATTAAGGCTCGCTGGTGTCAATCAAACAGTCGTAGTGCAGGCTACTCCCACGGAAGCAGAAACTGAATTCTTATTGGAGATTGCCGCCAAGTATGACTTTGTGGCAGGTGTAGTAGGATGGGTTGATATGGAGGATGTTGATTTTGAAACAAAGCTTTTAAACTTCAACGAGCATGAAAAATTTTGTGGTATTCGTGTGATGCTGCAAGATATAGGTGACGATGCCTATATCCTGCGCCCCAAGGTATTAGAAAACCTCCAGATTCTAGAAAAGCATGATATTTCCTTAGACATATTAACGAAGCCTGCGCAGCTGGCCCATATAACTGATGCATTACGTACTGTATCCAATATTCGCGCTGTAGTGAATCATATTTCAAAACCTGCAATCGGCGGTGATGGGTATGATCCATGGGCGTTTGAACTGGCGAAAATCGCAGAACTGCCATCTGTGTATTGTAAATTATCGGGGATGATCACAGAGGTCGTACATGATCAATGGGGGGCACAAGACTTGGAGCCTTATATCAAACACGCAATTGATGTATTTGGCGTAGAGCGGTTGATGTTCGGTAGCGATTGGCCTGTTTGCCTCTTGGCGGGACAATATACTGAAGCCTTAAATGCGCTCATCTACGTACTTAAAAAAGAGATGAGCCCAGCTGATATCAGTTTAATTTTGGGTGAAAATGCAATTAATTTTTACCAGCTGGGTGAAACTAAATGAAGCGAATGTTGAAAAAAAAACTGGGTACTACCGGGCTAGAGGTTACTCAAATTTCATTTGGTTGTGCAAGTATTGGCAACCTTGGAAAGGCTATTTCTGATGAAGAGGCTCTAGCAGTTCTAAGTCATGCATGGTCTGCGGGAATTAATTATTTTGACACGGCGCCGCACTATGGACGCGGCCTTGCAGAACAGAGATTAGGGAGTTTTCTGCGTCATAAACCTCGGAATGACTATGTGATTTCAACTAAGGTCGGGCGCGTATTATCGCCGGGTGAGTCCAGAGCAGAGGTCGATGGATATATGAATCCATTGCCTAATAATGCTCGTTATGACTATTCCGGTAAAGGTATCCGCGAAAGTTTTGAGGCGAGCTGTGAGCGGCTCCATACAGACTATATAGATATCCTCTATGTGCATGACCTTGGTGTTTATACCCACGGAGAAAAGGAAAATGAGGCGCACACTGCCAATTTTTTAGCGACAGGAGTGGATGAGCTGAAACGGCTAAAGGCAGATGGTAAAATCGCTGCGTTTGGACTTGGGGTCAATGAAACGCAAATATGTATTGATGTTATGAAGCATGTTTTACTTGATGTGATATTGATCGCTGGACGGTTAAGTTTGCTCGATCGGTCTGCTGATTTTGAATTAACAGGAATGTGCAGAAAAGTCGGCACAAGTTTAGTTTTGGGGGGTATTTTCAATTCTGGAATTTTAGCAACAGGCGCAAAACCTGGCGCGACTTACGATTATGGCCCCGCACCTGAGCACATCTTAGATGCAGTACGTAAAGTTGAATTGAAAGCAAATCAAGCTGGTCTATCGCTTGCTGAAGCCGCATTACAATTTGCTTTGCATCACCCATCCTCAACATCGGTGCTGCTAGGTACCGGTAAAGTCGAAAGCCTTCAGCGCAATCTTGATGCAGCCAATAAAACAATGACAGCAGCTGCAATGGCGTTTATCAGCGTATTAAAAGCTGATGACTGACTTTGGCTGACGGATCCCAGGGTAACGGCGCTTCTAATCTGTGATCAGGGCCGTACGAAGGTGGCCAAGAACAGTACAGTAGTGACGCTGACCAGAAAAAGTGCACTTATGCCCTAAAAGTGCACTTATACATGTTTTTGCGTAAAACTATCTATATGGAAAATAAGATATAGAAAGTAAGGTTTTTGGGCATAAAGTGGTTTTACTGCGCTTTTTGGGTCTAAGTGCGTTTTTCTGTCAGTTAGAACGTCAATAGAGGGGTTCCCGTGGGGGCGAAAACTCTATACGGGTGAGGCCAATGATTTTCTTCCGACTTCCGACTTCCGTCTAAAACGTATCCGCGTTCCGTTAGCCTTTTGGTCAGAGTAGTTGATGATAGGCGGCAATGTCTATTGTTAAAGGTCCAGTCCCCGTAGAGTCGATAGCACGATGCTTTGTCAATCTTACTATT
>MDSY01129991.1_pt1 | contig 15384 bp, 5 predicted proteins | sample 811131 | NCBI WGS metagenome assembly MDSY01 (sample SAMN05326643, study PRJNA326480) | marine metagenome | isolation source: seawater | place: Atlantic Ocean: South West | collected 2010 | reverse complement strand
CTCAAACAGTCAAACAGACAGTCGAACAAATAAAACTCAAGAAACTCAAAAACAAAAAAACTCGTTCTCGCCTCCTCTGTTTTGTGTCCTCAGGCGCGGGGCGGGTTTCCGTCTGACGGGAAATCCGTTAGTCTCCGCAGGTGGGAAGATAACGCAGTATGCTGGCATTCATCGGCAAGAACGGTTTGGGGCGAGTGTATTGAATAACTCGGGAATAACTCAAGGTTTGCCAAAGGATAGTAGGGGTATGGAATATACCAAAGGAATCTCAATCAAAAAATAAAACCAAAAAATAAAAAACCAAAATACTACTACGTACCCATCAGTCGTTCCACCCGCGGCGGTCCGTGAATCTTCAGCTCCGGTGAGGTGTCTAGCAGCTCAGTGGCGCCGTCCGCCATGGTGAGGAGCATACCGGTGAGCCCACCCGTGGTGCGTGAGTTTACTTGGGTCAAGCATATCCGGTTCAGTTTCCTGCGTATGGGGAACAGTCAGGAAATGGTTAGTCGTTTCTTTGGATGATCGATATTCTTGTCGGGATGGTGAGGAATCCCGGACGTAGGGATGGTGAGGAATCCTTACAGGATCCATACTGAAAGCCGTCAGGATGTACACGAAACACGCGTTAAAAGGCGAACAGGATTTTACGGGGAAAAACACGCACCGAATGTTGATTTGATGTTCGACGGAAAAGCGCTGGAACCCCTCGCCGACGTTGAAGAGGATTCGCTCTGTGTCGGTGAATAGGAGAACCGAAGGTGACGTGTCGTTGACGTCCACCCCCAGCCCAAGAACTTGAATGAACGCACGACTCCCGACGCCTTTGGTCTGGTACCCCTTCTGCTTTTGATGGGTTGGCTTTGAGTTGTTGGTATTTGACGTCGGTGCGTTTGATTTTCCCATGGCTGAATCGTCTCTCTGTACACTTGTTGCTGTCACGATTCTTGTGGTCTTTTGAGTACCTCGTGAAGCAGGACGACTCGCGGATGAGGATCTTGTTGTGTTTGTTTTGACGTGCTCGCCTACGCGCACGAACCCGTCGGGGGTTTTCTTCCACGCCGCGGTTTGGGGGGACACACTCAGGTGCCTTCGGAAGGGACTGAGCAACGCCCTTTGGTCCAACTGGCGCGATTTCGCACCGACTCTGGCGGCGGCGGCGGAAAACGCGCGGCGCGCTCCTGCGCCGCACCGCGCGGCGTCGCACGCGATGTTTGTTACCTCCGCGACCACACCCGAGGCGTTGACGGGAAAGCCGAGGGGTTCGCGAACAGCAACACGCGGGAGTCTCCTAACCAACACAGCTAGCATCAGCCCACCCAAAGGCGCGCGCTGATCAATGCGATAACCTGGAAACTCGTGAAACTTTGAGCACCGTAAAAGCACTACGAAAAACTGGATGATGGCTTCGTGGCGCTCAAAGAGAATGAATGACATAAACTCAATAGAACAAAAAATCAATACGACATAAAAACTACTTCGGCGACGCTCTGGCGACCGCGGCGGCGACGTGGTTTCCCGAAATCGTTCGTCGGATGCTGGGCGACGTGGATAGGTTGGATGGGCCATTGTCGTTGTTTGCAGCGTCTTCAAATGAGAAGTGATTACTTCCGTTTTTCGGACTCGAAGCACTCGGCGATTCCGAGCCTTGCGCATCCTTCTCAATCAAGTGCTGAAGTAGCCCAGGCCCATGAGTGGGTATGGCTTGAATCAAGTTGGCGCAATCGGGGTCCATCCTGGCTAGGACGCCCAAAACCGCCCCCGCGTCGTCCGCCGCCGCTACGGATCCTTCCCTGTACAAGACAATCAACGGAAAAACAATTTGCCCGTCCCTCATGTGGCGCCGGTTGGACGGTTGCCACGCCAACGCCCACAGCGCCAACGCAGCATCCGCCGCGGAGCGTTCCAACGCGCCTCGTAGGGTCAACAACTCAGTCAGCACGCCAATCAACCGCTTGAAAAACATCTCCCCGACCTTACCCGCGGTGCCTAGAACTGAGGCGTTTGTCTTCTGATTTTGATTCGCGTTCACCGCTGTCGTCGCGGCGCGTTCCGCTTCTTTCGCTGCGTGTGAAGCGTCATCCGCACCACGCACACCCCCCCCGTCGTCCATCTCCATCTCGCCCGCTGCCGTGTTTTCATCCATCATGTCAAGGTCGTCAGCGGCCATGGAAACGTCGTGTCCGCTCGCTTGATTATGATCACCTCGCGTGGGATTAATTTTCCTCCCATCTTTGCTCCCCTCTACGATCGCGGCTAGGGCGTCTAGAGCTGCGGCTCGTTGACCTGCATTGCCCGCCAGCGCCGCGGTCATCAGAGGCAGCACGGCACCGCATTTACTGGACGCGACTCGCCCGGCTCTGCCACTTTTAGCGAGGTTTGCTAACCCCGCTGACGAGGCTTTGTGAGCGACGACCGCGTCGCTCGTCAACAAACACAACAGCGACCGCGCCGTGGACGTCGCCGCGACTGTTTGCGCGTGCGGAATGGGCGTTGAATCGTCAGTGTCCTTGCCAAAGACCACCTCTTCGGATGCGCCTAGCAAGTTGCTCCCCGAGATCCGAGCCAAAGCCACGGAACACGCCGCCGCGGTTTGCGCGCGGAGCTTATTAATTCGTTCTCTTCTTTCCGCAGAATCTACTCCCTTGTAGGTAAACACCACGTGTGAATCCGCGAGTTCTCCTCTGACGCGAGTCAAGCGGTTCGTTAATACTTCCACGGCACCCCCTCGAAGCAAAGTAGTCAACGAGTCGCCTGACGAGGAGAACGCTTCTATCGTGCGCGCCGCGGCAGCGCTCGTCTCGGCGAAAGTTTCCACTTCAGAGATTTCGTATTGTCGTTCGTCCCACGCGTGTTGCTCAGCGTCTCGCGACAGTATCCCAAGCAGCGGCGGCAAAATCCCCTCCTTCAACAGCTTCTGTAACAACGTGTCGTCCGCTTTCAGAAGCCGCAACGCGGTCAACGCCCCTACTTTGTCCTCCAAACCAACGTTCTGCACCACCACGTGTATTAACCGCAGTAATTGCTGCCCGCGATGCGTCGCCGTGAACGGGGCACCCGGGCCTTCCGCGGCGACGGCTAGGTCTCTTAAATTCAAGCACGCCGCGCGCACAGGTTCGGGGTCGCCGCTCTTCAGGTCCATAGCGTACCTGTGGGTGGTGGTGAGGGGTGAAGAGAGGGGTCAGTGCGATGAATGGGGAGGATGGGGGACAGACGTAGGTTAGGGAGATGGACTGTCTGAGATCCCAACAGAAACGGTCGACGTGTTCTCATGGTACGACGTGCGGCGACCAAAGCACTTACCCCGCGAGCGTCACGTGTGAGTAGTCCCCGGTCGGGGTGTCGCCAGTGTGGGGGGACGACGTGCCGTCCCCACTCCCGGTCGCGACGCGTATCGCCGGCATGGTGCGCGCGACTGATTGACGCGAGGCTTTAGATCAAAAGGCACATTGATTGGCGAGACTGAGAGATTTCGACTTTTCAACGCCTCTCGAGAGCGCCGCAGTTTCCGAAAGCTCAGCACCGTGGGATTCCCCGGCACACCCACTCGCGCGACACCACCCGCGACACTGACTTTTTCCTGCGCCGAACGAGCGCAAAGACAAAGACGGCCAGGTATCGTTAGGGTCTATAACTCAAGGGGCACTTGTTGCGACTAAGGAGACTCACCCAAGACACACAAGATTGACACGATGATTGCCAAGTCAACCTCGTTGAAAAAGCAAAAGAAGGCGGCGAAGCAGCGGGCGGCGGCTGAGGCGAACGCGGCTAGGGCGGAGCAGTTCATGGCGGAGAAAGAAGGCCGAACTGTTCCAAAGAAAAGGAAAGCGGAGGATGAGGGAGATGATGAGGAGGATTTGAATCACTCCGCCCTCGAAGCTGCGTTACAATCCGGAGCCGCCGCCGCCGATAAAAAAGCTGCCAAAAAGGCAAAGAAAAAGAAAAAGTCTATTGGAGACGGAGACGACGGCGCGACTGAGATGCATACTGAAGCCACGGCTAAATCAGCAGATGGTCTCACCTTACCCGACGCCGACCAAATCGCCGCGTTCCGAGAAGAGCACCAAATCAAAGTCATCGAGGGGACGCCCGATCCTATCATTGAATTTGCGCATGCCCCGTTTCCGAAGAAGTTAATCGCCGCGTTGCTGAAGCAGGGGTACAAGACGCCTAGTCCCATTCAAGCGCAAGCCTGGCCCATCGCGCTGCAGGGGAAGGATATCGTCGCTGTGGCGAAAACAGGCAGTGGCAAAACCTGCGGGTTCTTATTACCTGCGTTGTGTCGCATTGTAAAGAACGGCCCGTGCGCCGCCCCCGAGATGGAGATGGTTGACGGGCGGTTCCGGCCCGCCGCGGTGACACCATCGGCGATCGTCCTAGCCCCCACCCGAGAACTAGCCATCCAAATCGGCGAGGAGTGCGGTAAGTTCTGCCCCGCGGCGGGGGCGAAGGTTGTGACGTTGTATGGGGGGGCGAGCAAAGGTGATCAATTGAGAGCGTTACGAACGGGCGCGGATGTCGTTGTTGCTACGCCAGGACGTCTAAATGATTTCCTAGCGCCGCCGCCAGGATTTAGCGCACCGGTACGCGCTACACACGCTAAGTACGTCGTCCTGGATGAGGCCGACCGCATGCTGGATATGGGCTTTGAGCCCCAGATCAAGAAGATTTTGAAACTATGTCCGACAGCTCGGCAGACCCTGATGTTCACCGCGACGTGGCCGGACGCCGTGAAGAAGATCGCGGACACGTTTACGAACGATCCCGCGCAAATTAGGATTGGAGATGGAGGCACGAGACTAACTGCCAATACGAGTATCACGCAGACCGTCGAGATTATTGATGAGGAAAGGAAACTGGATAGAGCCATTGAAGTATTGAAGCAGAACTTGACCGACGGCGCGCGTGGGATTGTGTTTTGCGGCACGAAACGGCGGTGCGATTTCGTCGACAGGAAGATTAAAGCGTGTGGGTTGAGAAGCGCGGGGGCTGTGCATGGCGACAAAGACCAAGCCGAGCGCGAATACTCGTTGGATTTGTTCCGGAAAGGCAAGGCACCGTTACTCGTGGCCACGGACGTCGCCGCCAGAGGTTTAGACATCCCCGGCGTCGCGTTCGTCATGGTGTACGACTTCCCCATGGCCACGGAGGACTACGTGCACCGGATCGGTCGAACAGGAAGGGCGGGGGCGACTGGTAAATCGTACTGTTTCTTCACTCAAGACAACTCGCACGCCGCGCGCGAGCTGATGCAAATCCTCGAAGGCGCGTCGCAGGAAGTGCCGGAGGGGTTGCGGGAGATGGCGGAACAGCGGGGGAGGAAGAAAGGCGGGCGAGGGGGGTTCGGAGGGAGGGGCCGAGGTGGGGGTGGAGGACGAGGACGAGGTGGAGGTAGGGGCGGTGGCCGCGGTCGCGGGAAATGGTAGAACGCGATGTGAAATATCATTTTTATCGTCAATCGTTTCATCTCGTATTACAATCATACAGTGTTATAATTTCTTCTCACTTAACAGACACACAGCCACATACCCCCCCCCTCAGTGGAACCCCGCGCCCGCCATCAGGTGCCCCTTGACGTACTGTTCGGACAGGGTTGACATGCGCTTTTGCAGCGTAACTGGGGAACAAAAAGGAGCCAAGAATGACATAAGCTCTTTCAATATACCTCTGGGAAGAGACGAGTTCGGCTCCCCCCCCGGCCCCTTGCAGATGACTACGATTTGCTGCAGTTTTTGGACGATCCCTGTCGGTAACGGGGTTCGCGATCCTTTCACGGGGTGTTGCTCAGCGGCGGCTGATTTTTTTACCTCCAAAATCGCGTTTGTTAGCGTTTCGGAATACACGCCATCTTTTCCCAGTCCTGAAGTTTCGTACAAACGCGTGCCGTCGGGGTTGATGATGCCAAACACTTTTTGCGGTACCGGGTCGCCAGCATTGACGCCGTTGGAAACATGCAACTGCGCGTTCAACGCACCCGCGGTGTTGGCAATCGCAGCAGCTCTGTGCTCGCCTAATGGGACGGGGGCGGAAGTAGTAGGAGTAGGTCCAGTAGCCGTAGCGTTGCCGTTCTCCACCTGTCCCTCTCCTTCTCCCTCTCCATCCCCCACGCCATCCTCCCCCCCCCAGTCCGAAGGTTTCACAATCCCCCGGCGGATCATGTTCTTCCACTTGTGCTTCACTGCATCCACACTGAAGTCCCGTAACACGGTACCGAACTGTTCGTCGCGTTTGATGGTTTGCCACCTTCGCCCGTGCTTCTTCACGCCTTTAATAAGACACTGCATATCCTCCTCGGTCCACTCTTTTCCACCAGGTCCACCGCCTCCGCCTGCGTTGTTGTGTTGTCTGGAACGTTTTAAAGCATTCGCAGCGCCTGTGCCGTCATCCACGAACTCGAGGTCACCCCTGTTCACATAGAACCTATCCCCTCCAGACCCACCTAGCTTGTCCTTCCTCCCATTCCTTTCGAAATACTCGTCCAGCTCGTCGTCGTCAATGAAGTCGTCGTCCATGTCGTACCACTCCTCGGGCTGGACTGTTTTCTTTTTCATAGGCAGCAGGGCTTTAGCCGCTTTTTCCTCGGCCTTCTTTTGGGCTTTTAGCTCTTTGGCTTTGATAACCTCCGGGTCGTTCGGATCTCTTCCGTCGTCGACGAAATCTTCGTCGTCTGACGATTGAGGGTCAGTTTGGTTTTCGTTATTGTTTCCATCGCCTTCGCCATCGAAACCTTCGCCTTCGCTCCTCTCATCGTCTGAATCATCAAACCTCGGGGCGCTGTAGAAACCCTCTATCCTTCGAATCACAGCGGCCATGTGGTTACCCGCGCCGTCCCCGGGAGCAAGGCCGCCGTTCATGCGCGCCGCCGCCGCCGCGCCCGGTGAAGGCGCATTGCCAGCCATCGGGTCTCGAGCCGATGCACCCGCGGGCGCCGCAGGGGCGCTCGCATCCTGCGCGCGCTTGAGTTTCTTGTAGTTGATCACGGGCACCGCTTCGCCCGCGAGGTCAAGCACGACGTGGCTGTGTTTTGGGGAGGAAGGGGGGGAAGGAAGGGGTTGGAGTGTCAGCGTTGAGAAACCATCGATCGTCAGGCAGAGATGCGGGTGTTTGAAATCTGGGAAGAGGCAGATCGCCCCTAGAGCCCCTGACCGGCCGAGGCAGTCCGGGGTGGGTTCTGACAACGTACAGTCGAGCGGGCGCGCCGGAAAGGTCCATCGCGCTGGGCGAGGGGGACGCGCGCGTTCGGTAACGCTCGCGGTCGCCGTCCGTGCGGTGCCGCAGGTCGCTGCGCAGCGAAGAGTGTGTGGAGGACCGTGAAGGAGACGTTGCGAATAACGTGGAAGGAGGTGACGACGTCCTCGACGGAAAATCGCCAAATTCAAAGGATGTCGAGGCGCTCTATGACTGTCAGCACACTGTCTTGCTGTGCAAATCGTCGACGAATCGGTGGTCTAATAACTTAAGGAAATGATACATTTTTCTACTCCCGGAGAACTTTTTCACGATCTCGACGGATAGCGACGTGATGATTGTTGTCTCGGCATCCCTCGGGCATACACGCGTACGCGGCGTACGCGACGGACGGCGTTCCGGGGTGACCGCTCGCGGTTCGTGAAGAGGAGGGAGGCGTAGAGTCGCTCCCGACGCGATGGCGGCGTTTGGCAGTGCCGCGGCGCAATCGCGCGTCGCATCGACGCCGTCGACATCGACGATCCGGAGTTCGTCGTCGGCATCCACGTCGGCGAGGGCGCCGATCTTCGCCAGTACCGTGCGACGGGGAAATCGTCGCGGCTCGCATAACAATAAATCCTCCCTCGTATCACTGACGACAGCCTCCGCCACGCCCAGCACTGGAGGCACTGGCGGAGGCGGAACAAGGGCGTCGCGGCGACGAGAACGACGGGCGTTGCAATCGTTGCAAAGCGGCGGAGCAGGGAACGGCGTGGCGAACGGAGTGACCGATGGAGTCACTGGCGTGTCTGGTGATCAGACCGAGACGAGCAACACACCCAACGGAGCTGCTTCCACCCAAACGAAAACCATCCTTCCCCCCGCCGTGACGGTCGTGACGGACACGCAGGGTGACGAGCAACGAGCGAACGACGAGACGAGACCATTGGAACAGACGCTCGGGGAAACCAAAACTTCGCGCCAAACGGCGCCGTCGAGTTTACCCGTGGAGACCAACCGCACCGTGCATTTAGGCGCAACCGCTACCGCACCTGAAGCATTAAGAAAAATAAGACTGGGTTTGCGTGACTTGGTCAGGGACTATTCACTCGGAACAGTGCCGCCGTTCACATCGGGCGTGGTGCGATTCACGGTCGCCGTGCCGAGACACATTGATGCGCTAAATTGGCTTCGAAGCGTCGACACTTCCTCAAATGTTTCCTTACTCCCGGCGTATTACCTGTCTCCGCGAACGCCCCCGCCCGCAGTACGGAGCGGGGACGGGGACGACAGCGAGGATGACGAGGATGCGTATTCCAGTATTGGAGGAGGGTCTCGCGTGGATAGCAGCCACGGCAAAAAATCAAAAAATCAAAATGAGTCCAAAGTGGTTGCTGAGCCGAGTTCGTGGAGAGCGGATCCACGGGGTGCTGTGGCTGCGGTGGGGGGCGCGGTGGTGTGGACCGGGCCTGACGCGTTTGAGTCGCATACTTTGAAACATGTCCGACGATTCCTCTCAAAAGACGTTCCTCACGACTCCGCCCCGCGAGTATACGGCGCCGGCCGCTTCGACCCTGCGAGTTCTCCATCCCAAGAGTGGAAACGCTTCGGGGGACACTACATTTTCCTGCCCACGATTGAAGTCGTGGAGGGGGCGCGGTGCGGGACCGTGGCGTGTGCGGTGGTGTGGGATGCGCAGATGGATGGGATTGATACCTTCAGAGGTACTGATAATCACAACTCGGCATCCTCGAGTTCCGTCTCCGGGTCAAAAGATCTCGCGGCGGCGGTTGCGGTTGCGGCGGACGCGATTGATGCGGCGCTCGGCGAGAACCGCTCTATGGGTATTCAGTCTGGTAAGAAACAACCAACAGTAGTGCCTCATGGGTCCGCAACGTTAGTCACGAAGACCCTGGAACCGGATCAGCAAGGGTGGAGTACGGTGGTGGACGGGCTGTTACGAGCGTTGCGGGAAAGCGGCGATGGTAACGACGACGCGAACGAACGCACGGAACGAGTACTCGGAACAGAAACTGATTCTGAAGCCTTAAAAGAATCCTCCACCTCCTCCACCACGGAGTACGTGTGGGACGAGCTTGATGGGTACGGGAGCGATTCGTACATCGACGATTTCGCGTCAGGCGACGGGTATGGAGGGGGGTATGTTAACTCCGGCGTGCGGAGCGTCCGCGAGAAATTACTGGATTTAGGGAAAGCCGCCGGCGTGGAAGCGCCCCCGCCGAACGTGATGAAAGAACTGGAAGCCTTCGCCACCGCCGCGGGGCTGGGGGCAGACATCAACCAAAGTTCGTGGGTAAATACCCGTAAGAAAATATTCGTGGACCGGGACGTAGGTGACGCCGGCAGCGTAGGGATAGGGTGGTCCGTGGATGAGAGTTTCGACGAAGGTAACAGTGAGGGTGATACTTACAAAGCCACCACGGTTGCGCTGCTTGAGACAGAGACGACTACCTCTGATGCCTCATCGCAAATGACCACCACACCTCTTCGCAAGGTCGTGCTTGCTCGCCGGTCAACGTTGACGTTCACGGAACCCGTGGATGCCTTAGGTTTAGTCGCGTCGTTACGATCAAGAGACCCCGAGGCGTACCAGTTCGCGTTGGTTCACGCCGACGGCGCCGCGTTTGTCGGCTCGACGCCGGAGAGATTATTTTCTTGTCGCGATAATGCAGTCGCATCGGAGGCCGTAGCAGGCACGCGCCCTCGAGGCTCTGATGAAGGCGAGGACGCGGCTTTGGCGTACGAAATGTTGTTATCGCCGAAAGAACACACCGAGTTTGCGATTGTCCGGGAAGAGGTGCGGAAAGCGCTGGCCACGGTGAGTAAAGACGGTGCGGATGGCGTCCGCGCTGAGCTCGAGAAAGGTGTTTTACGACACGTCAGCGTGCAACATTTATACGCGAGGTTGGGCTGTGAACTCAACGAAGGCACAACGGAAGCTGAGGTGCTCTCCGCGCTGCACCCTACACCCGCGGTCTGCGGCCACCCCCGAAAAGCCGCTCTAAACGCAATCCGAAACAACGAAACCTTTGATCGAGGTTTATACGCCGGACCCCTGGGGTGGATCGCAAGCGACTCGGTTGAGTTTTGCGTCGCGATAAGGAGCGCCTTGATTGAGACTGACTCTCATACGAATACCAGTGATTATGTTGTGTCGTCTGACTCTCATACAGATGATACCACTGATCAACCAACTGAATCGCACCAATCTCAGACTGGCTCTGATACAAAAACCACCATGCGCCTTTACGCCGGCGTCGGGGTTGTCGCCGCGGCGGATCCAACCGCGGAGTGGAACGAACTGAACCTGAAGACGAAACCGCTGGAAACGTTGTTGGGGAGTTTAGAGGATGGACATATGGGTAAACACTCTGATGACAAGGTAAAGACGGTACCTATCGAAGTACTTTCTAAAGTTACGGATCCCAAAGGTACCAAACTAAATGCCCATAAGCATTCCTCCCTCGCCTCCGCCCCAAACCCCAACCATGCGTGGGCCACCTTGATCATCGGCGAGCTTTGGCGGGACGGGATTTCTGTTTTCTGTATAGCGCCCGGGAGCCGGAGTACGCCGCTCGCGTTAGCCGCGGAAAGACACCCGTGCGCCAGGGTAGTAGTGTGCGTCGATGAACGGTCGCTCGCGTTTTACGCGTTGGGCGTGGGGAAGGGTGCCGGGTCGAACTCAGCAGGCGCTTGCGTCATCACGAGTTCAGGTACGGCTGTGGCCAACTTGTTGCCAGCAGCGGTGGAAGCTAGCGAGAGCAACTCCCCTCTTTTACTGTTAACTGCTGATCGCCCCCCCGAGCTCCGAGACACCGGCGCAAACCAAACCATCGACCAGGTTAAGATCTTCGGGGGGTTTGCTCGGTACTCAGTAGATTTAGCACCGCCGGGGGACGGCGCGCCCGCCCGGGTCTGGGCCACCGCCGCGAACGCCGCGACTCGGCACTTGAAAGGAAACAAAAAAGGACCGGTGCACGTGAATTGCCAATTCCGCGATCCGCTGGGGCCAGTGCCGTGTGCTTGGAACCCGGAGCGTGACCTACGTGGGCTGGAGGGCTGGGAAGCGCGAACGGAACCGTTCAGTGGGTCAGGAAAAACTTCTCGTTCTTCCGCCGCTACCTACGCAGACGTCAATGCAATACAGTCGCTCGTTAGTTTAATAAAGTCTGCAAAGAAGGGCGTGCTGGTCGTCGCGGGCGGCGCTTCGGACGGCGCCGCGTCTGCTTTAGCGGCCGCGGACATCGCGTCGACGCTGGGGTGGGCAGTGGTGGCGGACGCAGCGTCCGGTATTCGAGTGGGTGGGGTTGGGAGTGATAATTCGCAGACTGACTCCTCACACACCAACTGGTCACCGGCGACGTCTACCTGTCCCAACGTGTTAAACGCTATGGACGTCTCTCTGTGTTCTTCCGAGATGCGCGATTTCTTCAAGCCCGACGTTATCGTGCAGTTGAACCCGAGGTTGACTTCCAAACGGGTACAGACTGCGCTTGAGTTATCTGCATTGGATCACGACTCAACCTGGGCAGTCTGCACGACGCAAGAAACACGCACGGACCCGGGGCACTGCGTTTCACTGCACGTCACCGCGGACGTATCACAGGTAGCGGCGACGATGAGAAGAGCGCTGGAGGACGACACTTACTCAGACAGCTCAAACGCCGCATCCTGTTTCGCGTTCAGAGACATTTTAAAAGCCGCCGACGCCGCCGCGTCACGAGAAGCCCTATCTGTCCTGCATGACTTAGAACAGGGCTCGGGAATCACGGAGATGGGCACCGCGCTGTTGATTTCGAATAACTTACCGCAAAACACCGGACTGTTCCTTGGAAACTCCATGCCCATTCGCGACGTCGACGCGTTGGCCGGGGTGAAGGGGTTAGGTGGGTTAGGTGGGTTGGGTAATAAGTCTTCAAACAATAATACCTCCATTGGATTCGGGCCTGGCGCCCCCGTGTGCGCTAACCGAGGCGCGTCCGGTATCGACGGCGTCGTGTCAGCCGCGGCGGGGTACGCCGCCGGTCTGCAACGCCCCGTCACGCTACTCATCGGCGACGTTTCGTTCCAGCACGACGCGAACGGTTTACTTCTGTTGAGAGAACGCCCGGGTCAACCCCCAGTCACGATAGTCGTCGTCAACAACGGCGGCGGCGGTATCTTTTCATTCCTGCCCAACTTGAGTGACAAAATAGACTCAGGGACTTATACTAAATTATTTGCGACGCCTCCGGACGTGAGCCGGAGGGGGCTGTGTGATGCTCATAGAGTAGCACATGCCCACCCTTCAACCCCGGCTGCTTTGAAAACAGCGCTTGAAGCGGCGTGGAGTGAGGGCCGACACTCCGTGGTGGAGGTCACCACATCACGGGCGCAGAACTTACGGCAACACCGAGTTTTACAAAACGCGGTGGCCAAGGTTGTGGACGCGTCGCTGAAGCTGAGCCTGGGCGGTGGTGATTCGGTCAGTGACAATCGACGCGTCGTCGCCTCCGCGGACGTGCGCAAATTCGAATTGCCCATGTTGAAAGAACCCACTACTGTTATTGATGGGGCAATTAGTCAGACGAATGAAAGCGACCAGAGGCAGACATCCAATACCTCCTCCTCAAACTCCCCTCGAACTGGATACTTGCTCGAAGTCACGTTCGCGTGTGGCGCCGTCGGCCGCGGCGAAGCGTCTCCCCTTCCGGGGTTGAATTCCGAAACTTCAGACGAAGCGGGCGCGCAACTTACTGTGATCGCGAATTTACTAAAAGACGTAAACGTCCCGAAAACCCTGCCTGTTTTGAATGGGGCTTTTGAGGATTTTCTCGTAAATGAGGTTGGGGTTCGGGATTTAAATTCGCTGTTACCGTCGGTGCGGTTCGCGGTGGAATCGGCGGTGCTGCAAGCGCTAAGCAACGGTACGGGTGATAATAAGTGTCATCAAAAGAGTGTTTCCGAGACGCTGCTTCTCGGAGCGTCAAGAGACGTCTCTTCGTCCTGCGCTTCCAGCACATTCGTCGAGAGCAACGCGCTGATCGAATCTAAACCCGAAGACACTCCTGAAAGCGCCGCGGCTGATGCGTTACGATTGGTCAACCAAGGCTACCGGTGCATAAAAATCAAAGTTGCCAGGGGGGTTGGCAGCGCGGGCGCTACAAAAGACGCAGACCGAGTCGAAGCGATTCGCAACGCCGTCGGACCCGACATCACGCTGCGATGCGACGCCAACCAACGTTGGAACTTGAACGAAGCGTTGACGTTCGGGTTACGAGCGGTGATTTTCGATCTTCAGTACATTGAAGAACCGGTTGGTGATGTTGAGAATGATTTAGCAGCTTTTCACTGCACAACTGGAGTGCCCGTGGCACTGGACGAATCGGTTGATGCTGCCATGCGAAGGAGAGTTGAGAAATCTTCTTCTGAAAATGGATCTGACGCATCTTCAAAAGAAATCTTGTCAGTTTCCCAAACCCTGGAGGCTTTGTTCGAGCCCACGTTCGGGGTCATGGCGCTGGTGCTGAAGCCTTCCGTCCTGGGGGGGTACGAAACGTGCGGACTAATCGCCAAGGCGGCGAGACAAAAAGGAATCGATTGCGTCGTTACGTCGGCGTTTGAGTCTGGAGTCGGCGTCGCGAATTGCGCGCACCTCGCCGCCGCGCTGGATAACGCAGCAGAAGAATGTGCAAAAGAGGCGATGGAAAGTTCACAGATTGATAACGCATACGAAGATGATGGTGAGGATTCCTCAGATGACCTCAACCCTCAAGCCGGTCTTAAACGAATGCAGCACGGGCTCGGTACGGGGGCGTGGCTTGACGGCGACGTGACTGAAAAGGTATCGGCGCCGATGACGAGTTCCCGGAAACACGAGACTAACCGCGGGGTTGGTATTTCTTTAGCCAGAAAGGAGTTACTTGAGCCGTTTCGTCCAGATGTCGTGTCGGATACAATAATGTCTGATGACCGCCATTGGGGATCCGTTTCGTGGAAGGAAGTTGAAACTGAAGTCGGCGTGTACAGGTTCAAAGTCGTGGACTCTCGAGAAGAAAAAAATGACAAAAACAGAAAAGCCGCCTTTTTCCTTCACGGGTTCATGGGCGGCGCAGAGGACTGGGGGGTAGTCGTGGGTGGATTGGTGTTGTGTGGTGTGCGATGCGTCGCGGCTGACTTACCAGGGCACGGGGGGACGGAATTCGAACCGGCACCTGGGTACTCTTTGTCCGACGGCGTTTCGATCGAAGCCGTGTCGCACGCGATTGAAAAGTTGGGCGAGTCACTATTTGATGCGAAGAAAATTTCTGTCACGCTCATCGGCTATTCCCTCGGCGCGCGTGTCGGGTTGAAGTGTGTCGCGGATGGTGTTGATTGGTTGAAGGGTGGCGGATTCGTATCAATCGGCGGGTCACCCGGTATATCTGAAACGTCATCGGACCGGGTTGACCGTTTAAACAGAGACCACGCGCTGGCGACGGCGTTGCGAGAATCCGGAGTCAAAGCCTTCGCGAACTCCTGGTACCAACAAAGCTTGTTCGCAGGACTTACGGGTCACCCCCGGTATCAACACCCGGACACACCTGCGTTTATTCGCACGGAGTCGTGTCAAGATGACCATGAGGCTAGTGATAAATTGGCGGAAGTTTTGTCGAACGCTTCGCCAGGGCGACAACAACCGGTGACGTGTGAGCAATTAGTGTCGTCCAACGTTCGCATCGATTTCGTAACCGGGGGGAAGGATACAAAGTTTGTGAAAATCGCAAACGCGCTCGCGTCGGGTATGCGCAAACAGTCTGGGGGTTTGTCAACTGTTTCTACGCATGTCGTGCCAAACTCTGGACACGCGGTGCACCTAGAAGCACCGGAAGGGCTGGTGTTGCCTTTGCTGAGGTGCATCAGGGAAAATGCAAAGGTAAGCAGAGAGGAGTGATTTTATTTGTTAGAGTAGTCTTTTTATGTCATCGAAGTGACTAGGCAAACTCTTTACTGGCCGGTGTCGAAGCCGAAGTAGCTTTGAATGGTGAACGGCTCTTGCTTGATTTCGGGCTCGGGCTTGATGTCTTGTTCGATTTTTATCTCGGCTCTTGTTTGACCTCGGGCGAACTCTCAGACTCGCGCTTGATCCGCTTCGATTTCCGGCGGACCCGCGCGTGCCGCTTTGCACGACTTGCAGTTATTTTTCAGATAGCCGTGCGGTCAGGGGTTGCACTCCACGCT
>MDSY01155120.1_pt1 | contig 15386 bp, 14 predicted proteins | sample 811131 | NCBI WGS metagenome assembly MDSY01 (sample SAMN05326643, study PRJNA326480) | marine metagenome | isolation source: seawater | place: Atlantic Ocean: South West | collected 2010 | reverse complement strand
GTGGTTAGTTAAAATAACAATTTTAGTAATTTTGATAAAATTTAAAAAACAAAATATATGATTTGGATTATAATGATACTTTTTATGATTATTGGAGGAATTGTAAGTAGTAGATTAAAAAGTAAATTTAAAAAGTATAGTAAAATCTCTACAATATCTGCTCTTAGCGGTAGAGATATTGCATTAAAAATGTTACAAGACCATCAAATAGATAATGTTAAAGTAATTTCTGTTGCTGGTAAATTAACTGATCATTACAACCCACAAGACAGAACTATTAATCTAAGTTCAGATGTATATAGTGGGAAACATGTATCTGCAGCTGCAGTTGCTGCACACGAGTGTGGTCATGCTGTACAGCATGCAAAAGCATATCAATGGTTACAAATGAGGTCTCAAATGGTACCTATGGTTAATTTCAGTAATAAAATAATGACTGCAATAATGATATTAGGTTTTATAGGTGCAGGAGTATTAAAGATATTCCCATTTACTAGCATAATACTTGTTTTTGTGATACTTCAGGCTGTTGTAACCACATTTACTCTAATTACTTTACCAGTTGAATTTGATGCAAGCAGACGAGCCTTAATATGGCTTAAAACCTCAAACATATCAAATCAACAAGAAATTAAATATGCTGAAGATGCACTAAAATGGGCAGCCAGTACATATGTAGTAGCTGCTTTAGCTTCTGCTGCATATTTATTATATTATGTAGCAATGCTAAGAGACTAAAAAAAAATCCATAAAAAAAAGCTCTATAATTAGAGCTTTTTTTATTATTATATTTAAGAAATTATTTCTTAGTTAAAAAAGGTAATCCAGTTCTTGAATTTTCTTTTACATTATAACCATCTGGTTTATCACAAGCAGTATCTCTTGAATCTTTTGAGAAATAATAAATTCTTTGAACTCTACCTGTTGACTTTAATGTTACGTCTTTACAGTTTAAATGATATTCTGTTCCTTTTGTGTTGTTGTGTGTAAATGCCATAATATATTTTTTTTTATTAATAATTTATTTCAGCACTAATATAGAAAAAAAGAGAAATAAAAAAAAATTACTAGATGAGACATCAACTAAATTGTTAATAAGTATAAGAAAAAAGCATTATTCAATAATTAGTAATTTAAAAAAAACTAGAGAGAATAAAAACTAAAAAAAATAAATTAAAGTATTGATAATCAATTATTTATATAAAAAAATTAAAATAAAAAATATAAAAAAAAGCACTAGGTTGTACCAAACAAATTACTAGGTTAAAAAGTTAATAAGTAATATTCAAAAAAAAAAAAATTGTTATCAAAAACAACAAATAATCTAATAAATCGTTAAAATAATATGCTAAGAAATGTCGATTTTCTATTTTTGTTTTTGACAATTTAAATTAAAAAAATATTTAAATGATTAAAAAAATATTAGTTTTTTCATTATTACTATTGAACTTATCAGTTTATTCACAAATATTTAAAGATCAATATATTAAACAAGCAATAAAAACTGGTGAAATATGGATGCAAAATATTACTTCAGAAAAATATGATTTAGCATATAATTTATATTCTGATAAGGTAAAAGAAAATTCTGACTCAATTCATTGGTCTAAAGCAATATCACAATTAATGAATGAATTTGGAGAATTTAAATCTAGAGAAATTATTGAAAGTAAATTTGAAAGCACTATTGAAAATCTTGGAGATGGTTTCTATGTTTTTATTGAATATAAGAGTATATATCAAAATATACAGCAGTGCAGTGAATATCTAATACTTGGACAAAATGATAATTTAAATTGGAAAATATTAAGATATGATTTTTCATATTTAAATCAAGATCAAGATTTAGATAAAGAATTATCTAACTAATGATATTATTCCCAATTGACGTATAGTTTTAGAGTCTTTTAACTTCTTATAACTAATTTCATAAGCATATGCACCAAAGGGAGCCTTACTACCATTTAAAAGATTTCCATCCCATGCTCCCATTTTATAATAACTTGATTCAATATTATTATCACAATTCGATCCCTCTAATAAATCATTTGTTAAAATAATATCATTAGAACTAAATATTAAGCTGTTGTTCCATCTTTCATGAATAGTAATTTCAAATTCATAAAACATTCCTAAAGCTTTTACATAAAAAACATCATTACAATTATCATTATCTGGTGTAAAACTATTTGGAATAAAAATTTTACTTTCTGACAAAACACATACTTCTTGATAAGATGAATCAATACAACCTCCAGAATTAATTAGATAAAGATTGACTATATAGGTTCCTGTATCACTATAGCTATGAATTGGATTAAGAGAATAAATATAAGGAGTAAATTTATTATCACCAAAATCCCAATAGCTTGACAATGATATTTCATCAGGATTAACTATACTCTGATCAAGAAATTGAATTTCACTATTTAAAATTGATAAACATTCAATATTATTTAATGAAAAAGAAGATAATAAATTATCAAAACCTAAAATTCTGACAGTATCTTTAATTTTACAATTAGATAGATTATTTGTAGCCTCAACAATATAATCTCTATTAACCAAAGCATAAATACTATCGCTATATGTAATTGGATTAGTATTCCATGAATATGATATATTATCTAATAAAGTTGATGTAACTTGTGCATATCCATATTCACCAAAACATTTCTTATTTGAAGAACTAAAGCTTAGATTGATTTCAGCAAATACAAAAACATAAATTGAATCTATTGTAATCTCAGAACAACCATCAGAAACATTAAGTACATAATTATCTGATTGAATTGGCACAAACAAATGGTTAAAACTATTACTTAAGTTATTACTCCAATTAAACATATAATTTCCAGTACCTCCACTAACATTAGCACTAATATTAATTAACTCTCCAAAACAAATGGTATCTGTTGACTGAAACATAGTTGTAATTAATTCAGCTTCAACAAATAGTATTGTATCAATAGATTCAATGCAATTTCCAGATCCATATGTATAAGTTATATTATGATAGCCAGAGCCTGCTATACTAGGGTTAAAAGAAGAGTTTACAATACCATTACCACTAAGAACACCACCATTTGGGAATGTAGATATATTAAAAAATGAATCAATATAACAGAAATTAGTATTCATACTTAAAAAACTTAAGTTTGGTGGATTAATGACTTCAATTTTAAATGTATCAACACAACCACTCTCTGAAATATATTGAAGAAAATAATTACCTATAGTTAGTACTGAAGGATCAAATAATCCTAAAGAATTATCTATGATTCCAGGTCCATCCCAAACTCCACCATTGGGATTAATATTTAGTATAAATGATGATGAGTTAACACAAACTAATGTATCAGTTAATAAAGGAGCAGGAAATACTTTAATAACAAGGCTATCATTACAATTATTAGTATTAAATGAAATCGTATGGTCACCAGCTCCAGAGACATTTGCATTAAAAGATCCAGGAAAATTATTATCAACTATACCGTTACCAGTCCAGAGACCATCATAAGGAGTTCGTGGAGCTATATCTAAATCAAGATATTGTAAAGCAGAATTATGACAGAAAAACAATGAATCAATAAATAATTCAGTGTTTAAAATATTAATTTCAGCAGTATCTGTGCAAGAATTGTAAGAATATGTAACAATATCTAATCCTGAGCTTAGCGAAGGGTCATAAAGACCAGAATTAAAATTAGTAATATTATTTCCACTCCAAACACCACCTAAAGGGCTAGCAATTAAGTTGAATGGTAAATTATCTGGACAAATTGTTATGTCATCACCTGCGTTAATTTCATTTAAAAAAACAGATATATTTTCTGAGCAACCTTCTATAGAATATTCAAAAATATGATTTCCAGAATTACCAACTGAAGGTAATATTATTCCATCATTATTAATTGGTCCTCCTAAAATAGATACTTTATCAATGGCAATGTCTGATGACCAATGATTACCTGTTAAAACTCTAAATCTTATTCTTAACTCTGAAGAAATAAAGCTTGATAAATTTAAAGATTGATTATGCCATTGATCATCAATATTACCAATAAGATTCCAAACATCTAATTGCCAGTTTGATCCGTTATCAGTTGAAATATCAATAGATAAAATTGCATTATCATTTCCATTACCAAATTTATGATAATAAAAATTTAAAATAGGATTATTATATTGTGATAGATTCACACAAGGACTAATAATAGCAGAATTTTTAAAAGGGAAATTAGAATTAGAAGCTTCAGTATATATATAATTATATCCATCATAAGCAGTGCTAGGACCTGTGTTATTTGAAGGTGTTGAATTAGAATAAATTATCCAATCAAAGTCATTACTTATATCATTACTCCAATCTGTTAAAGATGATTCAAAACTTTCAACATAAGGAAAATTATCAATAGAATTTAAACATGAGCTTGGTAATAATGTATTTATTGGGGGTGTTGACCAGACCCCTCCAATAGGGTTGGGAATTAAAATTGTATCATTTGAATTTTGACATAATACTAAATTATTGGGCATATTAATATTATTTACAACATTTACTAGTAGAGTATCAGAGCAACCATTAGGTAAGCTATATACTGCCTCAATTATTGAAACAAAAGGACCAACATTAATATCACCATTATTTTGAATAGAACTACTTCCTGACCATACACCACCTATAGTAGTAGATGAAGAATTAAGATTAAATATTGGAGAATTAATGCAAGCAGATATATCTTCTCCAGCATTAATCTCTAAAACAGTAATATTTAAATCATTAGAACAACCATTAACATCATAAGTTAATGTATAAACCCCAGGAGTTAATAACATAGGGTCAAATATTGGAGAAATTCCATTTATAATACTAGATCCTGACCATGTCCCTCCTATTGGAGAAGCACTAATATTAACAGCTAAATCAGTATTACAAATTGAAAAATCAACTTGAGTAGTAGCTGGAGGAACAACTACAACTGTTACTGTATCAGATTGTAATGAGGCAGGCCCTAAGTCACTAACTGAAACAATGTATTGTGAGGTGGTAATTGGGCAAACTTGATGTGGACCAGAATTATTTGGTAAAATTGGTGTCCAATTATAATTATATGTTGAAGCATCACCACCGCTAACATTTACATTTAAATCAGTACATTCTCCTAAGCAAATCGTATCATTATTTGCAACTAAATCAACTATTAACGGACAATCTAACACCTCAAAAGATAGTGATGATGCCAAAGACCATAAACTATCACAAACATCTTTAAAATAAGATTCAATATATATATTATAAGATCCACTTTGATTTAATCCAGGAGAAAGTGTTAATTGAATTAAATTAGTTGAATCGTTCAAACACGATAAAGGAATAGCATTTACAGCTTGATTAATTTGTCCACCAACATTAATATTTGCAGTAAATACAGAATCACAATGAATATTCTGATCTAAAAGAACTTCAATAACGTTAGAACTACATGCAGGATTGTTTGGCAAAGTTAATATTGGGGCGATGGGAACATCAATAATAGTTTCCCAACTTAAATTAAAACCATCAGCAGCGACATTTAAATCAGATACAAAAACAATCGTAACACATCCGCTTGAGATAATTTGAGGTGGTGTATTAACGCCTGAAAAGGGACCTGCTAAAATAGGTGAAGAGACATTAGGACCATCATATAAAAGAACATAATCATTAATAGGTTCAGTATTAAAAAAACTAAAATCAATAATTATTGATGCTGCTCCATTAGGACAAATTGTAAAAACAAAATTTTCATTATGATCATACCATCCTGCTTGTTGAGTATTTGCCTCACTATCACTTAAAGAACCTATGCAATCATTAACTGTTTGATTAGACATTGAATATTGAGCAAAAGTAGAAAAAGAACAAATTATTAAAATAAAAAATATATAGAATCTCATTCTTTATTTACTGATATATTAGGTGTTGTAATTTCATTACTCCAAACTAAATTTTGATCTTGAATTTTAATAGTAAAATTTACTAACTCTATCAATCCATTTCCAAAGACAAAAGGAGAATCAATTTCAACTAGCAGTTCTCCAGTTACAGATAAAGAGTTATTTGGAGGGGTTAAAGGGATAACATGATAATAATCTGCCTGTGACAATCTACTATCTTTTACTTCAAGAGAAAGATAGTCTGGATCAGAAAAACCTAAATATCCTTCAGGATGCTGATAGTAAAGCTTAACATAAATATTCTCTTGGAACTCAACTATTTCAAGAGGGTATGTATCTATTAAACTTATTTCAAAAACTACATTATCATCATCCTTTCCACAAGAAGGTAATAATAATATTATGAATAAAAATACATATATATATCTTATCATAATTAAATAATTGTTAAAGAAAAATACTGAATAAAAGAAAATGGAGATCCATTATTTGGAATCTCTGTTATTGGATTCACATTATCCTTAACATATACTTTAACATAAATTATATCACCAATATTATAAGAGGCTAAGTCTAGAGTAAATTTATGAAAAAAAGATTCTAAACTAACAGTAGAAAAAAAACCTACTTCACTAACTGGATTATTTAAAACTACTAAATCACTTTCAGAAATATTAATAAAGTTATGTAAAGAATTTGAAATTTTGATCTTATTGTAAGATAGTTGATTTGAAGATAATAGATCATCTGTAATGCTAAACCATAAATCAACAGAGTCTAAATTATTTGAAATTAATACAGTTCCATTTTGTGAATTTCTGTTAATAGGATTATTTAGCTGTCCACCAGCAAATACAACCATCCCTCTTCCTAACGGAATATCATTTGGAGACTGTGGGGAATTACCAAATATATCTTTTGCACCATTATCAATCCAATCTTTTATATTATTAATATATTCCTCTTCATTATCATACCAATAATGTTCTGGATTATATTCAGCAGATAATGGCATAATTCCTGATATACCATCAATATCAACAATTAATCTGTGATATAAAACAGATTTTGATGAGTTTCCAGGCTCAACTCTATAAGAAAATGAGTTATTAATATCATTTTTAATTACTGGTTGATATACTAAAGAATTATAAGAACTTTCAATCGTTCTAAAATCAGGTTCAAATGTTCCATCATGACAACCAGAGTTAGCACATGTAGGAATAAAAATATTATTATGTAATGCCGAGAAATCTGTAGGTTCTAAAAAATATAATGTATCGTTATCCAAATTAATATCAGATTCATTAAAATCAAATGGATTAATTTCTTCTTTACAAGAAAAAAAAACAAGCATAATAATTAAAATAACACTAAAATATCTCATAAAATTTATATAAGATCAAATAATGATTTATTAGATGCTAATAAACCAGAATTGATAACATCTGATTTACAACCTAAAATCTCTGCTATTGTAGGTGTTAAATTAACAACATCACCAATCTGATTACTTTCACTTCCAATAGATAAGTTTGCATCAATTCCAGGACCAACAATAGAAGAGAATACTCTTTGGCTATTAGAATCCGAATGATCAAATCCAGTAAAAGCATTACCATCAGTAATATTATTAGACTCAAGATTTCTTCCATGCTCTGGAACAACCATCATAGTGGTATTGTTAGCCATTGAAGGGATATTATTTTGAATATAATCCCAAATATGCCCAACACCATGATCTGCTCTATGAAGACTTCCTAGATAGCTTGTAAAGTTACTATGGCAACCATCAACACTTGATAAATATATAACTGTAAGAGTAGGTTTAAATTTTTTCATAACCTCACAAGCATATCCAATTGTGCTTAAATCACCATTATCTGAAACAGGTGGATGAGCAATAGTACCAGCATCAGTTTTCTCAAACATTTCTTTAACAAAAGATTTAATTTCTGCTTTCTCCTCTTCAGTATTACCAATATTGGGTAAAGATTTTCCTTGAGAGTACCATACATTATCTAAAAAATATTTCATTTTATACATAGGATCAAGTTCATCTTCAGGATGATATATTTTCGCATTTTTTAAATGTTTCTCTCCATCGGAACCAAATGTAATAGTTGGTGCTAAAAAATTAGCACCATATCCTGCACCATAATCTGAATGAGTACTATAATCAAGTAGAGGAATAGAATTACCTATACCATTACCTATAAACCAAGTTTTGGTAGCTTTCTCTCCTTGATGTCTCCTTAAGTATTCAAAAATAGTTGGCATCATTGGTTTATTTCTTAAACCTTGTGTATACATATAATTACCAGTTAGCATGGCATTAACTCCTGCATAATGACCAACAGCAGATGCATTCATTTCTCTAAATGTAGTTCCTTGACTCTCAATTGATTGAGATAATATTTTAGGAATTGGAGTATCACCATCAATAATATTTTTTGTTCCATAAACAATTTTATCTGTGGGTGCAGATCCATTAAATAAATTATTTAATATATTTCCTGAACTTGGGTAGGATTGACTGTCATCTAAATATCTTTGTAAAATTGATTCCTGCTGACGAACTCCTCCGGCAAATGCTACTAAGACAACGTGATCTGACATTCTCAAGCCAGAAGCAGCAAAAAGTCTACCACTAGGTAAAATTAAAGGAACTGATATAGCAGCAGATACCAATGATGATGATTTAATAAAAGATCTTCTTTTCATATTTAATAGAATTGATATTCATTAGAAAGGGCAAATGAAGTATAAACCATCTCACATGTAACATTTGGATTAGTATTTAAAAAATTTAAAAAGAACTCTCTTTCAGCTTCAGTAATATCTCTAACAAAAAATCTTTTATAAGTTTCTTCAAGAAAAAAATCTAGATCAGCACGCATTAACGAATCAGATGGAATTAAAACATCTTGCTTGTTCATAAAATTACTTAATATTATTTCATGAGCAACCTGCTTATCTCCTATTGATTCAATACAATTTTTGATTTCAACTAAATCATTTGATGATAAAGCATTCTGAAAAAGATTAGCATATACAATAGAAATATATTGACTAATAGATTTTAGCTTATTCTTATTAGCATTATATGAACTAGATTGTAGCTCGTTAATATCATAAACAATATCATCCTTTTTACATGAAGAAACACATAAAAAAAGAATGAAAATAAAAAATAATTTATTTTTAAAAATGTGCATATTCATCTGTTGTCATTATAAAACGTTGTAGTTTCTGAAAATCATTTGTAATATAAAAATCATTCATCAAAAAATCTCTCTCTATTGATGTGGGTGTTCGAGCTAACATGCTTAAATAAGACCATTGTATAATACCCTCATAAAACTCTCTAGAATCACATATTAAATTTGTAAAGTCAAGTTTGTTAGATCCAGAAAATCCGAAAATTGTAAAGGGCTGCTTATCTTCAATCATAAAATATGAATTATTAAACTCATTTTGAGTTGGATATCTGAATAAAAGATTATCAAATGCAGCATTAACAAAATTAAATGTATTCATATTTATCTGATCATAAATAGAGTTATAAATCATTCTTTTATGCATTTCTTTAATATCAATATTATTATCATAATACTCTAATTCTGAATCAATTACAAAACTTAACCTATAGTAATCTAATAGGTGTTTTTGAGCTTCGATTATATTACCCGCAACAGAATCAACTTCATAATCAGCATAATGATTACTCATATAGAATGATATATCTCCATTTGAAGCACCCTCAATTAGCCTGACCTTTACCATATCATATATGCGATGAAAATATGCAAGCTTATATGAAAAATCACCTTCAATATACAAGGTGTCAAATTGTAATTTAAAAATTAAGGAGTCTCTAGATTCTATAGAGACATCATTAGTTCTAAGAAATTGAACATCCATTTCCATTTCGCTATCCAAAGGTTCTCTTCCTATTAAATCAATATATATTCTATTTATATAATTTTCAATAAGAACTGTTGGTATTGCGCTATAAACAGGAGGGTTATTATTATCTATTACTAGAGTATCTTTTCTACAAGATGAAACTATTATTAAAAAACAAATTATATATCCTATTTTATTATTCAATTATTATCTTTTTATAAAAGTTTATGTTAATATTCTCAAATTTCAAAAAATACAGTCCATTATCAAGATCATAAATGTCAAAAATATAAGAATCTCTAATATTATCCACTTTTGTAATCACTCTTCCATTAACATCAAATATAGATACGTCATATTTAGAATTATCTCTGATTTTTAAGTTTATAATTTTATCTGCTGGATTAGGATATACATTAATATTTTCTGAAGAATACTCAAAAGTATTTGTAAAACAGCTATCAACCTGGACATAGAAATCACCATACACATCACATCCAAAAGGATCAATACCAAAAAATGAATAATTAGTTGAAGAGTTTGGGAAATCAATCAACATTGATGAAGAACTATTTGATGGATTCCATAAAATATTACTTAATATACTAGATGATACTGGCTCTAAAACAATTGAATCTCCAAGGCATATAATTGCAGGATTTGGAACTGAAGAAATTTGAATATCTTGAAATGAAACAGTAATACAAGCTGTATCAATACATGTAGCAAGATCGCTAGCAATTACACAATAGGTGCCAGGAGATGAAATTGTAAATAAATTACTTGAAGATAAAGGAATATTAAAAGATCCTTCAAACCAGGAAAACTGACTAAATGGTGGAGTACTTCCAGCAGGTATAGCTTCTAATATTTGATTAGAAGCACTTGAACACAGAATAACATCACCTAAAATTTCAACTCTACATGTATCAGTAGCAATACATGGTAAAAAACCTCCTGGCATTCCATTAGAAACAGCAGGGGTCCAAGGAACATCGGCACAGTCTGCAATACATGAATTTGAATACATAACCCCGTTACAGCCACATACTGGCATATAAATAAATGTACACATACAAAGAGCAGTTGAATCAGCTATACAGTCTTGACAAATTGTAGTATCACATCCTGTAATATTATCTGTTATTGTAACACACCATTCAGTAAAGAATTGAGTTTGATTTGCTGAAGCCACAACCAAACCACTTGTATCAGTCCATGAATAACTATACATCGACATACCATTAACAGATGCATTAATCATCCAGCTTGAGTGATCAATATATACACTTCCTCCAGATAGATTACAAGGGGAGGTTTGAGCCTTAACATTAGTAAATATTAAAAGGAATGAAATAATTATTATAATAGAACTCTTATTCATAAATAAAATTTAGTAGTTAGAATGTAAATATAAGAAAACAAAAAGTCTAAAAAAACAAAATTCTGCCAAAGAGAAATATAAGAAATTCTTATCTAGTGAAAATAATATTATTACTTGAATCTTTTTGAGAAAAAACATATCCCAAATCATTAAATAATGTTAAATCATCAATAGTTTGAGGTTGATTTTTAATTACAAAACGTGCAAAAGCTCCCCTAGCTTTCTTAGCAAAAAAAGATATGACTTTTAGTTTCCCGTTCTTTAAATCTTTAAAAACTGGAGTTATTACATTAGTAAATTTCTTTAAATCTAGAACTTTACTATATTCATTTGAAGCAAGATTAATAATTGCTTCATGATCTGAACTATCATCTAATAAAAGATTAGTTATTTTTTGATCCCAAAATTCATATAAATTATTGTGTCCATTAATTTTTAATTTAGTACCCATTTCTAGTCTATAAGGCATAATTAAATCTAATGGCTTTAATAAGCCATATAATCCTGAGAGAATTCTTAAATTCTGCTGAGAATAACTTAACTCATCACTATTTAAAGAATTTACATCTAGAGCATTATAAACCGCACCATCAAACATAAAAATAGCAGGCTTAGATAATGATTTATCAAAAGGATATGACCATGAATTAAATCGATTATAGTTAAGATTAGCAATTGAATCACTAACATTCATAAGCGACTTTACCTTATCTACTGAATATGATTTCAATTCATCTATTAAGCATTTAGAATCACTACTAAAAGGAATTGTAGTCACCTGCTTATATGAATGTTTTTCTTCATTTAATTTCTTTGCAGGAGAAATGATAATTTTCATATTGTAGTTGTATTTTTACACAAAAATATTAATTTAATTTATGTACCGCATTCTTAGAACAAAGAAATTATTTTCACTTCATATAATGGTAGTTTTTTTAGGCTTTACAGGAGTATTTGGAAAACTAATATCATTAGAGACACCACAACTTGTTTGGCATAGAATGTTTATAGCGTTTATAGCTCTATTCTTTTTTTTACTTTTTAAAAAACAGATACATACAATTAAAAGAAAAGATATAATTCCATTAATTCTTATAGGTACTATTGTCGCCCTGCATTGGTTTTTCTTTTTTGGTGCTATAAAAGTATCCAATATCTCAATTGCTGTAATATGTATGTCTACTGCTTCATTGTTTTCAGCATTTTTAGAGCCTCTATTTTTTAAAAGAAAAATATTAAAATACGAATTACTATTTGCTCTTATAGTTGTTTTAGCATTAAGCTTTATGCTTTATGAAAAACCAGAAAAAAACGAACACAATATTAACTATTCCTTAGGATATCTATATGGTATTATAAGTGCTTTTTTAGGAACCTTATTTACTATGTTTAATGGAAAATATATTGAAAAAGTTGATGCCGCTAAAATAACTATGATTGAAATGTTTGGTGGAGTTTTAGCTATAAGCATTTACTTCCTTGCAATTGGAGACTTAACAGTGTTCACAACTATGTTAGAATTAAATGATTTTATATATTTAATAATTTTAGGTACCTTATGTACTGCCGGGATATTTGTTTGGATGACTGAAATAATGAGACATATTACACCATATGCATTAATTATGGCAATTAACCTAGAACCCATTTACAGTATAATAATCGGTTTAATAATATTTAGTGAATCAGAGCAAATGAATTTATCTTTTTATTTAGGAAGCATAGCTATATTATCAGTAGTATTCCTTGATGGATATATTAAAAATAAAAAAAAGCTATAGTTATTTCATATTAAATTATGATTATTAATTTTGTATTAATTTTAAACGATCTATGAAAAAAATAATTTTATTAGTAATTTTAACAGTATTATTAAATACTACATCTTATTCACAATCTGCTTTTAACAGTGATGTATATAAAATTGAAGGAGAAATTACTGGCCTTAATGATACTTCAATAATTTTAGCTTATTACTTTGGAGGTAAACAGTACGCGAAAGACACTGCAATTACAAAAAATGGCAAATTCTTATTTACTGGAAAAGAAAAATTAGATGGTGGAATGTATTTAATAGTTCTACCTCAACAACAATGGTTTGATATTATAATCTCTGAACAAAAATTTAAATTCAAAACCTCATTAGATAACTTAGTAGGAAAAATGGAGTTTATAAATTCCAATGAAAACACTCCTTTTTATAGTTATTTAAACTACATAACAAATAAACAAAAAGAGGTAGCCCCTATAAGAGAGAAACTAAAAACGGCATCAGCAAATGAAACAGAAAAATTAAAAAAACAACAAGATAAAATTGATTCAGATGTTTTAAATTATAGAACTGACTTTTTAAAAAAACATCAAAATATTTTCTTCTCAAAAATAATCAAAGCTACTATTGACCCAACTATACCAAAGTCGCCTTTAGATTCTAATGGCAAAGTTGATGAAGGATTTCCATTCAGATATTATAAGAGCCATTTTTGGGATAATATAGATTTTTCAGATTCTAGAATTTTAAGAACTCCTCTTTTCTTTTCAAAGATGGAACAATATCTAGATAAAATGACAGCAAAAGATCCCGATTCAATAATTATTTCTGCTAATATTTTAGTAGAAAAATCGCAAGCTAATGATGAGATTTTTAAATATGTTGTTTCTCACATAACATCTAAGTATGAAAGATCTAAAATTATGGGAATGGATGCTGTATTTGTAAATATGGTTGAAAAATATTATATAACAAATATGTGTCCTTGGATTGATGAAATTCAATTAAAGAAGATTATAGAGAGAGCTGAAAAAATCGCACCAAACCTATTAGGTAAAGTAGCGCCAGAATTTACAGATATTTACGGAAGACCTTTCATGAAAGATTTAAATGAAAAAATACATACATTACAATCTATTGAAGCAGAATACACTTTACTGGTATTCTATGGTCCAACTTGTGGACATTGTAAAAAAGAAATACCAAAGATCAAAAACACAATAGATTCTTTAATAAATCTTAAATATAATATTGAAACATTTGCTGTTGCTACAGAATTTGATAAAAAAGAATGGGCTAACTTTATTAAAAACCAAAAAATAGAAAGCTGGATAAATGTTGCTGACATAAGTCATGATAGTGAAAATAATCCACTTGCGAGTAGCGATTGGAGAGACAAGTATGATATCTATTCAACACCAGTAATTTACCTACTGGATAAAGACAAAAAAATACTTGCTAAAAGAATTAACTATACTCAATTAGCAGAAATCATTACAAGAAAAGTAACATTATAACATTACTTCAGTAGAACCTCCGCTAATAGATTCAAAATATCTTAAATTAAATCTATTTAATAATTTATGAACTTCATTTTTTAAAACACCTTGTCCAATCCCATGTACGATAATAAGCTTTTGAGATTTAGAGTTAAGAGCTAATAATAATACCCTTTCACATTTAACTAATTGTTTTTGTACAATTTCATAATTAGTTAATAATAAATAATCATCATCAATATTCTCGATATGTAAATCAACTTTAATAACATTTGAATTGGTAGGCTCAGAATTCTTATTTTTTTTTATATCAATAATTTCCTTATTGGAGTTTAAGTCACCATATGCTTGTAGAGTGTCAGTTAACTTATCAAATTTAATTACATCATTATAATTAACAATAGATAAAAAATTAGAACTATCCTCAACCTGAATCTTTCTTTCTGAAATGATAGATTTAATTATACCATAATCATTAGATTTTATAAACCTAACCTTATCTCCTACCTTAAATAAATTTTTCATTAAAAATAAATTGGATGAAATTTAAAATTACTATTACTAAACTCTAAAGTTGGTAATGGAACCTTTATAAAACCAAAAGTATGAATAAGTGTATTAATAAACTTATTTTTAACCTTTATTCTAGATAAATCAATATCAAAAGACAAAAGAAATTGTCTTACCCTATTATCATTTGTTTGATTACTTCCAGCTAACATACCATTTGCACTATGACCAATAGCAAAGTTTAACCATTTGGGAATATAATTAGTTTTAAGAAATGAATTAATATTAAAAGAAAGCCAGTAGGTTTGACCATTATAATCCTTTAAACTTCTTTGAATAAAAGAACCACCAAAAAGTTCAGTGTTATTATTAG
>MDSY01036588.1_pt1 | contig 15386 bp, 18 predicted proteins | sample 811131 | NCBI WGS metagenome assembly MDSY01 (sample SAMN05326643, study PRJNA326480) | marine metagenome | isolation source: seawater | place: Atlantic Ocean: South West | collected 2010 | reverse complement strand
TAGTTGCTGCTGGAGGAATGGCTGCTGCGATGTCAACTGCAGATGGTCTAATTCTTGCAATCGCTAATGCTTTGTCACATGATGTTTACTACAAAATCATTGATCCAAAAGCAGATGTAAGAAAAAGACTTTTAGTTGCAAGAGCACTTTTAATAGTAATCGGTGCTGCTGGAGCATATATTGCATCAATGAGGATCACTAGTATCTTAGGTGCAGTTGCTTGGGCTTTTGACTTTGCAATGTCTGGTCTGTTCTTCCCATTAATACTCGGAGTGTGGTGGAAGAGAGCAACTAGAGAAGGAGCAATCGCAGGTATGATTGCAGGTCTTGCAACAGGAACAGCTTGGCTAGTCTACGTTTATCCTAAGTTTATGGACCAAAAATGGTTAGTAGATGCAACAGGTATAGACCACTTACGTTTTGGTATTCCTGGGGCTATTGTATGTTTAGTTGTTATGGTTGTTGTTAGTTTAATGACTAAAGAGCCTGATAGTGCTACTCAAAAAATGGTAGACGAAGTTCGTATACCTAGTGGTAAAACTATTCTTGGTAAACAACACTAAATAAATTATTATTTGGGGGCGTTAATTCGCCCCCATTTATTTCAAACAAAATGTCTATTTATATTTTAATTATTGATTATATTTTAGGTGTCATTATGTGGACTCTCATAGGTCGCTCAGCGATGAATATTTTTCAAAGAGAAGACTCTGAATTCTTTTTTATGAGAATTTTCGTAAAATATACTAATCCTATCATAAAATTATTTAAATTTATTACTCCAAGCTTCATAATTGGACCAATAGTACCCTTATATGTTGCCTGGTTTTTTTATATGTTTAGATTTTATTTAATGCCTTATTTATTGGGGTATTCTGTGATGGGAATGCTATCTTTTCCATTAGAAAGCGAGATTGCAGCAGAAATTTATCGTCTTTTTAGTAGAAATTAATTCAAAAAAAAAACAAAAATTGATACTAGTAATTAGTTATCAATGAAAAAAATACAAATATCTCCTTCAATTCTTTCAGCTGATTTTAGTCAGCTAGGCAATGAAATAAAAAGACTTGAATCGGGTGGTGCGGATTTAATTCATGTAGATGTAATGGATGGACACTTTGTTCCAAATTTAACAATTGGACCTCCAGTAATTAAAGCACTAAGAAATTATACAAAATTACCTTTTGATGTTCATTTGATGATTTCGCCTGTACATAAATATATTAAAGATTTTGCTAATGCGGGTGCTGATATTATTACAATTCATCCCGAAGCAACTACAAACCTGGCAAGTTCTATAAAACATATAAAAGAATTAAAAAAAAAAGTTGGTCTATCATTAAACCCGGACACAGAATTAAAAGTTATTAATGATTACTTAGATCAAATTGATTTAGTTCTTATAATGAGCGTATATCCAGGATTTGGTGGTCAAAAGTTTATGCCTGAAGTTTTGAGTAAGATCAAAGAAGTTAAGGAAATTAAAAAAAAAAAAAGTTATAAGTTTGATATTGAAGTTGATGGTGGAATAAATTTTTCAAATTATCAGTCAGTAATTGAAGCTGGGGCAAATATTCTTGTATCAGGCACAACTATTTTTAAAGAAAATAAAGGAAACTTAAAGAAAAATATAGAAATTTTAAAAACAATTTAAAAATGGTACTTAAAAATTCCTTTAATTTTATTAGTGAATTTTCAAGCTATCTATTTAACCAAATAAGAAAAATTTATTTAAACTCATCTTTTTATAACAAAAAAATATCAAAAATTGAGCAGGCAACTTTTGAATATAAGCCAAGCCAGAGTTTGTTGGGATGTTTAATAAATTATAATAAAAAAAAAGAAAAAATTGAAGATTTTTATATAAATTCAATTTGGAATAATAAAAATTTAAATAAAAAAGATTATATAAAATTACATAATTTTTTTTGGTTATTCACTGTTGATTTAAAATCATCAAAAAAAATAATTCAATCAATAATTTTAAATTGGATTGACAATAATGAAAATTATAATCTTAAAAACTGGGAAATAGATATTCTTTCAAAAAGAATAATAGCATGGATTTCTAATTCTAGACTAACATACGAAGAAAGTAGTAAAGAATATAAATTAAAATTTAATTTTTTAGTTAAAAAACAAATAAACCACTTAATTAATGAAATAAATAGATCAGATTCAATAGATGATAAAATGATTGGTTGTTCAGCAATAATTTTAGCTGGACTCTCATATAATGATCCAAAATTCTTGAATTATGGATTAATACTTTTAAAAAAAATAATTAAATATTCATTAGATTCAGAATTTTTTCCTAAATCAAGAAACATTAGACAGCTAATCTTTTATTTAAAATATTTAATATTAATAAGAGAATTTTTGATTGAATCGCAAAGTGAACTCCCAGATTATCTTGATGAAACAATATTTCATTTAGGACAGGCTTATAATTTTTTATGGCAAACATCTGAAAAAATATCATTATTTAATGGAAATAATGACACTGAATATTATGAATTAGATAATTACTTAAAATCTCATGGATACAAATTCAAAAATAATGCTCAAGAAATAGGCGGTTATGTAATTTTAAAAAACAAAAACATAAATATTTCAATGGATATGGGTCTTCCTCCTGAAAAAAAATTTTCAAATAGTTATCAATCAGGCGTTTTATCTTTTGAAATCTTATACAATGGAAAAAAATTAATTTCTAATTCTGGATATTTTCAAGACACCAAACATCAATTAAACAAAATATCAAAATCTTCAGCTGCTCATTCAACATTAATTTTAGATAATACTTCGGTTTGTAGTTTTAAAAAAGATTCTAAAGGAAATAATTTAATTGAAAATAGCTTCAAACTATTGAACAAAAAAATAGTAAAAGAAAACAATAATTGGATCTTAAGAGCTGCTCATGATGGATATCAAAAAAAATATGGAGTTATTCATGAAAGAGAAATAGTATTTGTTCCTGAAATTAATAAATTTATTGGTAAAGATAAATTAATAAAAAAAAGAAATTTTAAATCAAGCAACTTTGAAATAAGGTTTCATTTGAGCCCAGGAATTAAAGTAACAAAAACTCAAGATGGAATTTCAGCTCTAATTGAGTTAGATAATTCAGGGTGGAGATTTTTTTGCAAAGATTGTGCTATCGATATTGAAACAGGATTATTTTTTGGTAAAAAAAATTCTTATCTCGAAAATCAAAATATTTTTGTTACCGGTGTAACTACTAATGAAGATCAAGTAATAAATTGGGAAATATTAAAGATATAATTATGAAAATTAAAACAGCAATTATTTCAGTATTTGATAAGAAAAATATTAATTTTATTTTAAGCACGTTAACGGAATTAAATGTAAAAATAATTAGTTCTGGTGGTACTTATAAAAAAATAAGAAACTTAGGATATAAATGCCAAGAAGTTTCCAAATTTACTAATTCGAAAGAAATATTAAATGGTAGAGTTAAAACATTGCATCCGAAAATTTATAGTGGAATACTAAGTAAAAGAAATAATAAATCTCACATTAAAGAACTCAGTAAAAATAAATTTATGGAAATAGATTTAGTTATATCAAATTTTTACCCATTTGAAGAAACTATTAAAAAAAACAAACAATCTGAAATAATAGAAAATATTGATGTAGGTGGACCTTCTATGGTAAGAGCTGCAGCAAAAAATTATAATTTTGTAACAGTTATCTCAAACCCCAATCAATATAATCGTTTAATAAATGAGTTAAAAAAAAATAAAGGAAAAACAACATTAAAATTTAGAAAACAATTATCTTTTGAAGCTTTTTTAGAAACAGGATACTATGATTCAGTTATTTCAAATTATTTTAACAAATTTTCAAAAAATCAATTTACTGAAAAAAAAATATTTCATGGAAAATTGCTTGAGAATTTAAGATATGGAGAAAATCCTCATCAAAAAGGTGCTATATATAACTCAAATAATGAAACAAAAATAAAACAAATTAGTGGAAAAAAATTAAGCTATAATAATTACAATGACATTTTTTCTGCATTAAAAATTTGTGAATCTTTGCCAAAAAATTTAGGTACTGTAATCATAAAACATTCAAATCCATGTGGAGTATCAATTGAAAAAAATAAGTTACTTAGTTTTAAAAAAGCAGTTCTATGTGATCCAATTAGTGCATACGGAGGAATAGTATCTTTTAACTTTAAAATTAATAAAAAAATTGCACTGGAATTTAATAAAATATTTTTTGAAGTGATTGTTGCTAAAGGATTCGAAAAAAAATCTCTAAAAATCTTAAAAAAGAAAAAAAACTTAAGAATTATTGAATCTAGAAATATAAATAAAAATAGTTTTGTTAATATTTCTCATAATTTTAATTCAATGTTGTTGCAAGAAGCAGATACAAAAGTTTTTTCAAAAAAAAATTTTCAAATAGTTTCTAAAAAAAAACCAACTAAAAAATTATTTGATAGTTTAATATTTGCATTTAATGTTTGTAGATTTGTAAATTCTAACGCTATAGTTCTTGCACAAAATGAATCAATAATAGGAATTGGATCAGGTCAAACAAGTAGACTTGACAGTTGTGAAGTTGCTATAAATAAAATGAAAAAATTTCAAAACATAAATATTAAGGATGAAGTTGTTGCTGCATCTGATGCTTTTTTCCCTTTTGTTGATGGTATAGAAACTTTAGTACAGTCTGGTGTTAAGGCGATCATACAACCATCAGGATCAATAAATGATAAGAAAATTATAAAATTTGCTAATGATACTGGAACTATATTAGTATTTTCAAAAACTAGACACTTTAAGCATTAATTTATTGCATCTACTTTTGCTGCTAAAACAAAATCACTTTCATGTAATCCTTTAATTGCATGAGTAAAAATTTTTATTTTAGCATACCCCCAACCAAACCATATATCTGGATGATGCCCTTCTATTTCTGCAATCTCACCCACTTTATTTACAAATTTTTGACTTTCTAAAAAATTTTTAAATTTATACTCTTTTATCAGGTAATAAATTTTATTTTCATCTGATTTTACTTCCCATCCATCTACCATTTTTAAATATTTATGAATTTCTGATATATCAAATCCAGGTATTCCACCTTCACAAGGTATACATTTCTTATCTTTAAGTTCTGTCATAAATTTTAACTAAACTGAAATTTCTATAGTGTCAAATAATTCTTTATAAAATTCGAATGATCTATAAAATTTATCTGTTCCATGAAGACCTTTTGCTTTTGACATATTTCCAAAAGATTCTATTGCAAAATCATGACAATCGTCAATGGACGGTAACATTTCTGGATAATTATGTCTAATTTGTTCAGTAAAAAACCAGTCTTCAATATCTGAATTAATTATTTTTTTTTTAGACAATTCAATCATTTTTTTTTTATTTCTTAAACTAAATCCTCCATTGATAATAAACTTATCTTTATCTTCAAAATTCACAGATACAGGGCCAATCATTGCATATTTAGAATATTTTTCGTTAATTTCTTTATCACTTATAGATCTCAAAAAAATCGTATCCGATTGAAAAATTAAAATATTTTCTCCTGGTATTTTTTGCCAAAATTTATGATCAATAAGAATTTTTGAATATTCTTTTATAGATATACTGGGTTTATTTACTTCAAGTTTAAAAAATTTTATACCTAAAATACTTTCAATATTCTCAAGATTATTTTTTGTACTTGCTATCATTAAGTTAAAATTTGGCAATTTATCAATTGCATTTTTTATTACTGAAATAAAATTTAAAGATAATCTTGTTTCAAATACAAACATAGTATTATTATTTTTTTCATTCTGTTTATAATCAACAGTTTTGTTTAAGTATTTATTTAAAAATAATTGACAGTTATATTCCATTATTCTTTATTAAGTGTTGACTTAAGTTCATTTAATAAATTTTTTTTTTTGTCTGGGTCACCTTTTCTAAAATCTTTATGATTAAAATTAATCCCTTGATTTTTAACTGGTAAGTTTTTTTTGCAAAGTTTACTATCTATATTATAACAAACTATACTTTCAAAAAAATTTATTGAAAAAATACTGCTAAAGTAAGGATCGTGTTTTTCACCAATATTAGGAAATCTGTAATTTATATAATCAATTGTATTTTTAGAAAAATTTATAAATGACTCTTTGCTTGGGTTATTAAATTCTTTCATGTAGCTAGCATGCGTATCTTCAACTATTATCATGCCTGGATCGTTGATATACCTAATACATTCGTTTAGTGTTACAATTTGTTGTTCATTTGTATGACCACCGTCGTCTAAAACGATATCAACATTTCCTACTTTTTTAAAAAAATCTTTCCAAAAATTTTTATCTGACTGATCACCTACAAAAATTTCAAAACCATCTTTTTCGAATTTTTTTACTTCAGGATTTAAATCTATTCCTATTATTCTAGCTTTATCTCCAAAATAATCTCTCCACATCGTTAGAGAACCACCGTTTAATATTCCAACTTCAACAAAAGTAAATTTTTTTTCTATATATTTACTTAGTAAATGATCATAAACATCAAAATAATTTATATGCTTATTAGAAAAATATTTACTTTTTATAAATGAGTTAATTATTTTTTTATCCATTTTTTGGAGCGGGCAATGGGACTTGAACCCACGACCTTCTCGTTGGCAACGAGACGCTCTACCACTGAGCTATACCCGCTTATTAAATTTAATTATAATTAGCGGTTTTTATAAATACAATCAATATAAAATCTTAATTTTGAATTCTGCATTCATATACTTTATATAAGAATACTTATTAAATTATTTATGATTATATGGATAGCCTCATACCCAAAAAGTGGCAATACCTGGGTTAGATCTTTAATTTCATCCTATTACTTTTCTGATGATGGAAAATTTGATTTTAATTTATTAAAATATATTGATCAATATCCTCAACAAAAATATTTTAGTCATGAAATTACAAAACCAGGAGAAATAAGTAATTATTGGGAAAGCTCCCAACAAAAAATTACTGAAAGAAAAAAAATTATTTTTTTTAAAACTCACAATTCATTAACATCTTTGAATGGTAAAAATTTTACCTCTCCAATTTATACATTGGGTGGCATTTATATAATTAGAGATCCCAGGAATTTAGTTACATCTTTAAAAAATCATTATAATTTAGATTATAATCAAGCAATCGATTTTATGAATAATGAAAGAAAATATATATATGATGACAGATCCCAAGGAAACTATGCAGCATTTCACTTTTTAAGCTCATGGTCTAATCACTATAAATCATGGATCATGAATAAAATGTTTAAAGTTTTTGTCGTTAAGTATGAAGATCTTGAAAATAAAACTTTTGAAACAGTAAATAATATTTTTTCATTTTTAAATTTGTTAACTGGAGAAAAAAAGGAATTAGATAAAAATAAAATTATGAACTGCATAAAAACTACAAACTTTGAAGTTTTAAAGAAAAAAGAGGAGGAATTAGGATTTATAGAAAATATAAGTTTGAATTATAATAAAAAAATCAATTTTTTCTATTTGGGATCTAAAAATAAATGGGAAAATATACTTTCATCTGAAATAAAAAATAAAACTAACAAATTATTTAAAAATGATTTAAAATATTTTAATTATTAATTATAAATAAATGAATTTACCAAACAAAATTCCAGTTTTTCCATTATCGAATTTTATTATTTTTCCTAAAACTAGCGTGCCTTTAAATATTTTTGAACCTAGATATATACAAATGGTAGATGATGCGATGAAAGGCGATAGAATAATTGGAATGGTACAACCAAAAAAAAATGATTCTTCAATACCAGCTCTATATAAAATTGGATGTGCCGGTAAAATCTCCAGTTTTAATGAAACTGAAGATGGAAGATATTTAATTGTCTTAAACGGTTTAAGCAGATTTAAAATCGAAAAAGAAATAGATACCGCTAAAAAATACAGAGAATGCAATATAAATTTTAATGAATATTCTAATGATTTAATTAATGAAAAAAAATCAATTAATTTTTCAGATCTAGAACTTATATTCAAAAATTTTAAGTATCTGTTCGATAAAATGGGTTATTTAATAAATTGGAAAGAGCTTGAAAAAGAAAGTTTAGACAAAACAATTAATGGATTGTCTATGGCCGCTCCCTTTTCTTCAGAAGAAAAACAAATTTTGTTGGAAACAAAAAATATTACAGAAAGAAAAATAAAATTAGAAGAAATTTTAAAAACATATGTATTAGACAATTTCAGCAATACTACAATTCAATAAATATTAAATCCACTATTCGCAAATTTAGTTACATACTTTTTAAATAAACTATTTTTGTCAAATGTTTTAAGTATTTTCTTTGAATAACTTTTTTGGATATCAATTCTAAAAAACTCATGAATAAAATCAATTCCAGCTGAAAAAATATAGTTTAAATGTTTTGTTTTTAATTCAAATTCTAACAAAACTGATTTATCTAATGGTAGTCCTAAATTTATATTGTGATCAATTATTTTAAGAAAAATTTTAATGTCCCTTATAGTCATATTAAAGCCTTGTCCTGCCAAAGGATGAATTGAGTGTAAATTATCACCAAAACAAAGTATATTTTTATAAAAATAATTTCTATTTATAGAAAGTTTTAACTTGAATTTTTCAAATTTAGAAAAATTTTTAATTTTATAACTCTGATTGTATTTTAAAACTAAATTTTTAATTTGATTTTCTGTATAATTTTTATAATTGTGAATTGAATAAACTATAGAAGTTTTTGTTTTAGAAATAGGTAAAAAAGCCAAGGGTCCTTGATTAGTAAAAACTTGCACAGCTTCATTATTTTTACATTTTTGATGATCTATAAATGTTGTTGCGGCTTCTCCCTTATAATCTTTTAATATTCTTTTAAAAAAAATTTTGTTATTTATTAAATTTTTTTTTTCAGAATTAATAACAAGATCAAATTTATTTTTCTTTATGATTTTTTGATAAAATGATTGATTTTTTATTTTAATTTTTTTAAAATTTTTTTTTTGTAATAATTTTTTTTCAAGAATTTTATAGAGTTCAAAATTTTTTACCATAAAAAACATTTCTTTTTCTTTTTCACCAAAACTTAATAATTTATTATTTTTTTCAGAAAAAATTTTAATAGTTTTAATTGGCCAACTAAATTTATCAATTTTGATAATATTATTTTGAAAAAAATCAAAATTTTCTTTAGATATTCCAATTGTTCTATTATTGCTTATTTTTCTACTTGTAGAGCTATAATACAATGAAACATTAATATTTTTTTCAGTCAAGCATTTAGCCAATGCTAAATTTGTTAAACCATCACCAATTAAACATATATTCATAAATAAATTTTAATTTTAACAATAAATATTAAATGATACAAAGTTACAAATTAGATTCATAATAAAATGAATATTAACAATATTTTAAATAAAACGTTTGATTTTATTGTAAAAAGAACAGCAGAGCTGACAGGTATTTTGTTGGTATTTATATCAATTTTTTTGGTAATTTCATTACTTAGTTATTCCCCTGAAGATCCAAACTTTATTTTTTCTAAAGATACGGAAATTAAAAATTTACTTGGGTTTAAAGGTAGTTTTATTTCAGATATTTTTTATCAATCGATTGGAATGGCTTCATTTTTTATTCCAATAACTATTTTGTTCACTGGATTTAATTTATTTAGAAATAAGAAATTTTTAATAATTCTTGAAAATTTATTTTATATGGTAATTTATAGTCTTTTAATTTCACTTTTTTTTTCAACTTATTATAATAATTCTTTTTTACTTGCAATTAATGGCAATGGTGGTTTTGTAGGAAAATTTTTAAGTGGTACTATAATTTCTAACTTAATTAATTTAAATAAAGAAATATTTTATTATATATTATTAGTTTTATCATTTATATTTTTTTTAATTAGTATTAATTTTAAAATAAAAAATTTTATTATTTTTTGCAAAAATATTATTGGAAAGATTAGTACAAAAGATAATTTTAATAACAAAAAAATTGATGGTAATTTAAATCAATTAAATGATAATTATGATGAAAGTAAAACGTTAGTTCAAGAAAATCTACCGTTTTCCCAAAATATTAAATCATCAATAAATAATGAAAAAAAATTCTTATTACCTTCATTAAATTTTTTAAAACTTCCAACAAAAAAAGAAAGATCAATTGTATCTGAACAGAAAATTGACGAGAATACTTTAGAAAAAATTTTAATGGATTTTGGTGTAGAGGGAAAAATAAAGAAAATAAATAAAGGTCCAGTAGTTACTCTTAATGAATTTGAACCTGCACCTGGTGTCAAGGTTTCTAAAATAATTAATTTATCTGATGATATAGCAAGAAATACAAGTTCTGAGTCTGCAAGAATATCAACTATTCCTGGAAGGAATACAGTGGGTATTGAGATACCAAATTTAAGCAGAGAAAATGTTTATCTAAGTGAAATTATCTCTAGTAAAAATTTTTTAAACAAGGAAATAAAGCTGCCCATTGCTCTTGGAAAAAATATTTCTGGTATGCCTATAATTAGTGACTTAACATCTATGCCACATTTATTAATTGCGGGAACAACAGGTTCTGGAAAATCTGTATGCATAAACACAATAATACTTTCTTTATTATATAAACATTCACCTGATAGATGTAAGTTTATTTTAATTGATCCAAAAATGTTAGAGCTGTCTACTTACGAAGCTATACCTCATCTACTATGTCCAGTAATTACTGAAGCAAAACGAGCTGCATCTGTATTGGGATGGGTAGTTAAAGAAATGGAAAATAGATACAGATTAATGACCAAAGTGGGAGTTAGAAATATTGATGGATACAATTCTAAACATAAGCTTCCTATGCCCTACATAGTAGTAATGGTAGATGAAATGTCAGATTTAATGCTTGTAGCTGGAAAAGAAATAGAGGGATATATTCAAAAACTTTCTCAAATGGCTAGGGCTGCAGGAATACATATTATAATGGCAACCCAGAGACCTAGTGTTGACGTTATAACTGGAACAATTAAAGCAAACTTCCCTACAAGAATTTCATTCCAAGTTACATCAAAAATAGATAGTAGAACAATTTTGGGTGAACAGGGAGCTGAACAACTTCTAGGAAAAGGTGACATGCTTTTCATGTCATCTGCTAATAAAATTATAAGAATTCATGCACCTTATGTTTCTGAAACTGAAATAGATAAGATAAATAACTATTTAAGATCTCAAGGTGAACCTAAATATGTTGATGAAATTTTAAGCTATGCTGATGATATAGATTCAAACTTTAACGAAAATGAAGATACTAATAAAGATGAACTTTATCAGAAAGCTCTTGAAATTATAAAAATTGAAGGTAAAGCATCAACTTCATTTTTACAAAGAAAACTTCAAATAGGATATAACAGAGCTGCAAGAATTATTGATATGATGGAAGCTAATGGTGAAGTTAGCAAAGCAAATCACGTGGGAAAAAGAGAAGTTCTTAAATGAAAAAAATAATTTTTTTTTTTGTTATTGTGCTTAATTTTTTTGTTTCAGCTGATGCATCAATCAAAAGTCAAATAATAAAAAATTTCAAAAGAATTGATAATATAAGTTTCAATTTTAAACAGACTATTGGTGAAAAAAAAGAAGAGGGCAATTGTATCATCAAGTATCCAAAAAAAATTTATTGTAAGTACAACAATTTTAAAAAAAAAATCATTGTTTCTAATGGAAAATCATTGGTAATAAAAAATAGAGCTACAAACCAATATTTCAGATATCCATTAAAAAAAACTCCATTAAATATTTTATTAAACAAAGAATATATAATTGAACAAATGCAAAATCTTGAAGGGAAAATAATTAATGATAAATATTTTAATTTTTCATTAAAAAATCAAGAAAGTGAAATTAATATTTTTTTTGATAAAGACTCTTATGAATTAATTGGATGGCAAACAGAAGATATTTATCAAAATTTGGTTGTAACATTTATCTATAATATAAAAAAGAATGGTAAAATTAATAAAAAATATTTTCAATTGCCTCCTTTGAATTAGTCTTCATATAAACTTAAATTTTCAGATTTAAAAATTTTCATCCCTCTAGATAAATAATTTTTCAATGCATGCTTGTGATCAAGAGAACAAGTATGTAGCCAGACTCTTTTTGTATTTAATTTAAAGGCATTTTTTATTGCTTCGCTTAATAAATAACCTCCAAATTTTTTTCCAATATATTCCTCTAGTATTCCAAAATAAGCTATCTCATAATCAGATTTTTCTTTATTAAATATTTGCTCATAAAAACCCACAAGATTATTTTCTTCTTTAAGAACATATGTATTAACATTGTTATTATTTAAGTAATTAATCCATTTATCATCATTCCAAGTTAATCGATCTATCCAGTTTAATTTTTTGCCAATTTGCTTGTAGAAAAACTTATTTAATTGAAAATCTTTAGGATTTACTAATTCTATTCTTAGCTTATTTGATGGCTTGGGCAACTCGGAAAGATCTTCTAAAGATCTTATTTCTAAATAATTTCTTTCTACGTTTTTCACTCAACCATTTTACCAACTTTTTCACCACCAAATAAATGAAAATGTAGATGTGGTACTTCTTGTCCACCATGTTCACTTATATTTGCTAGAGCTCTGTAACCTTTACCAACTTTAGCAGAGATACCTAATTTTTCAGCCACTGTAGTAATTCCCTTTAATAGGCCTACCATTTCCTCTGCTGTCGCCTTTGAATTAAAGTCATCAAGGTTTACATACTTGCCCTTAGGTATAACTAAGGCATGAATTTTTTTTTTTGGATTTATGTCATAAAAAGATAAAATAAATTCATCCTCATATATTTTTTCACATGGAATTTCTCCTCTTAAAATTTTTGCGAAAATATTATTATTGTCGTATATCATTTTTTTCTTTTTTTAAGTTCCAACATTACATCTTCAATTTTTATCTCGTTTGCTTCAAGGTACATTATTAAATGATAAAAAACATCAGCCGCTTCATGAATTTTATTTGTGTTTTTTTCCACAGCCTCTATTAGTTCATTAATTTCTTCCAATACTTTATCTTTGCTAAATGATTTATCTGAAAGCAATTTATTTGTATAAGAACCTTCTACAGGTGTATTTTTTCTTTCTCTTGCTAAATTAAATAAATTTTCAAGTGTACTTAACATATCAAATTCTAACAGGTATTCCTTTTGAGTCCAAATATTCCTTTGCTTGTTTAACAGAATATTTTCCATAATGAAATATAGATGCAGCTAAAACTGCACTAGCATTTCCTAATTTAATGCCATCTACAAGATGATCGAGGTTGCCTGCTCCTCCTGAAGCAATAACTGGAATATTTATTTTAGAAGATATATTTGACATTAAATCAATATCGTAACCAATTTCAGTTCCATCTCTATCCATTGAAGTTACTAATAATTCACCAGCTCCACTATTTTCCATACTTTTTGCAAATTCTATTGCATCTATTCCAGTATTATTTCTTCCTCCGTGAGTAAATACTTCCCATTTATCTCCATTTTTTTTTGCATCTATTGCAACCACAATGCACTGTGATCCAAACTTTTTTGAACTTTGAACAACAACTTCTGAATTTTGAACTGCAGCTGTATTAATAGAAACTTTATCAGCTCCACAATTTAATAATTTACTTATATCCTCAACACTTCTAACTCCTCCACCAACTGTTAGAGGTACAAAACATTTTTTGGAAGTATCTTTCACTACATTGTAAATAGTATCTCTATTTTCATTTGAGGCCGTTATATCTAAAAAACATATTTCATCAGCTCCACCATCGCTATAAATTTTTGCTTGTTCCACTGGATCGCCTGCATCCTTCAAGTCTACAAAGTTAATGCCTTTAACAACACGACCATTTTTAACATCTAGACAAGGTATTATTCTATGTTTAAGCATCTATTTCCTTTTCTAGTTCTTCTAATTTAATATCTCCATCGTAAATAGCCTTTCCGACTATTACACCTTCAATATTTTTTAAACTCTTTGCTTTTTTAATATCATCAATTGAAGAAACTCCTCCAGATATAATTACTGGACAGTTCGATGTCTCAGCTACTTTCACTGTTTCCTCAAAATTTGGGCTTTTTTTAGTACCATCTCGATTTATGTCGGTATATATTAATCTACTAGCACCATAATCATTTACCTCTTTTAAAAAATCTAAAGTTAATTTATTAGAATTTTCTTTCCAACCAGATAGTGACAAATATCCATCTTTTGCATCTAAAGCTAAAGCAATTTTATTTGGAAATTTTTCACATGCTTCTTTTAAAAAGTTTTTATCTTTTATAGCAGCACTTCCTAAAATTACTTTTTCAACACCAATATCAGTATATTTTTTAATACTTTCAAAGCTTCTAACTCCACCACCAATTTCAACTTTAATATCAAATTTACTTACTATTTCTTGGATAATATCCAAATTAACTATCTCACCAGTTAAAGCGCCATCTAAATCAACTATGTGTAAATTTTTAAAACCATGATCTTTATATTTGCTAGCTTGATCAACGGGAGATATTTCATATTCAGTTTTATTATCAAAGTCTCCTTTAACTAATCTCACACATTTCTTGTCTTTAATATCTATGGCTGGAAATATTTTCATATTATAAATTTGTTAAATACTAAAATTTTTTACTTGCTTCTTTACATGAAATATTACCATTTAAATCTAAATATTTTTTTAGAATTAAGTGAGAATTCCGTCTTTTAAGGTTTTTGTTGAGAAAATTTTTTAAAAAAAATTCATTACTGAGATCGGTAGTCGAATCCCAACTCCCTTTTCCTGAATATCTATCAACGTGATAAAACATAACCACCCATGTTAATGGATCTTCATTTACCGCTATGCTTTCATGCCATTCTATAATTGTATCTGTAGCCCAATTTAAATAACCACCATCTTCATCGGTATTTAAAGGCCATGATTTTGTTGCAAATTTTTTATCATTATGAAACAAATCACAAGTAATTTCTGATTTAAAGTTAACCTCAAATCCCCATGCTAAACTTAAATGAAGTTTAAAAAAACAAAAAATTAGAAAATAAAGAATTAGTTTCTTCATAATTATAAGTTTATAAAATTTTTAATAATTTGTAATCCTAATTTATCACTCTTTTCCGGGTGAAATTGGGTTCCAAATATATTTTCTTTTTCAACACCACAAACAACATTTGATGAATAATCTGTAGTAGCTGAAATTATACTTTTATCATTTGGTATAAATTCATAACTGTGAACAAAATACATATGTGAATTATTTTCTATATCTTTAAAAATTTTACTGTCTTTAACAATATTAATT
>MDSY01096980.1_pt1 | contig 15394 bp, 12 predicted proteins | sample 811131 | NCBI WGS metagenome assembly MDSY01 (sample SAMN05326643, study PRJNA326480) | marine metagenome | isolation source: seawater | place: Atlantic Ocean: South West | collected 2010 | reverse complement strand
TTTTCAATCAGTCCTTCAAGTTGAATATTCTACACCTTCAGATATAACACTTTCATTTCAATTAATTAATAATCAATTAAATAATCAGTCTTACGAATGGTATCATACTTACAGTAATGAATTAGTTAAATTCACAAAAATGGATTTTCAACCAGGTATGGGTACGCCGTTTGCCATGCTGAGTGATAAAGCTTTACTTATAAGCTCAACGGGTGTTTTGATGGACGACCATTTGGAGATAAATGGAAATATCATGATGAATTTAGATGATAAAGGTCAGATGATCGGAATGAAGATTGGTTATTCACCTTTAATAAATTGGAAGATTGAGGCAGGGATAACAATGTTTTCAGGAGATGAAAATAATCCAGAGAACAAGTTTACACGTATGGAAGATTTTTCAAATTCGACTCTTGGTCTAGTCTATAATTTCTAATTTCTTAAATTCATTGATGATTAACATTGTTCTTTCTTTAATTATATTATTGTCTGGATCTATTTCAGGGCAAACAACCGGTAGGTCAATTATGGAAAAGGTTGACCAAATCAAAACTCCTCGAGATAGTCAATCAGAAATAAAGATGACATTAATCTCAACTAGAGGAGGGAAAAAAAGAACCCGATCTCGAGTTTTAACAAGCATAGAAAAATTATATGAAGATGGGAGATTTCAGAGCAAGTCTCTTTTGCTTTTTTCGCAGCCAAAAGAGGTAAAGGGAACTGCATTTTTAAATTGGGATAGAATAGGTGGTGAAGTAGATGACCAATGGTTATACTTACCCGCATTAAAAAAAGTTAGAAGGATTAGAGCAACTGATAAATCTCGAAGTTTTCAGGGTTCAGATTTTAGCTATGAAGATCTTTCAGGGAGAGAGTTGGACTCTGACAATTATGAACTAATAGGTGAAGAATCATTCAATGGTACGCAGTGCTATAAAATTAACGCAATCCCATTAGAAAAAGATACTCAATATAGTTCTAGGATAATATGGATTGATAAAAAACATTTTCTAATGAAAAAAATTGAATTCTTTGACAAGAAAAACAATCTATTTAAAATCTTAGACATCCCTGATCATGTAAAAAATGGTGATTACTGGACAGCAATAAAAATGACTATGTTTAACGTAAAAAAATCACATAGCACAGAGCTTGAAATTCTTAAGGTAGATTACGATCAGGATTTAAAAGATAATATTTTTTCGGAGAGTTATTTAAAACGACAATGATTATATACAATAGAACTGAATATTCTGAATTAAATAATAATCAGTACAGAAAAGAAAAACGTCGCCTCCAGTTAGAATTATTAAAATTGCAGGAGTGGGTCGTAAATACCAATCAACGAATACTGATAGTCCTTGAAGGGAGAGATGCTGCAGGTAAAGGCTCTACGATTAAACGGTTTATTGAAAATCTGATGCCGAAGGCTGCAAAAATTGTTGAATTAGGTGTTCCAAATAAAAAGCAGGAAAAAAATTGGTTTAAAACATGGGAAAAAAGATTGCCTAAGCCGGGTGTAATGACATTTCTAGATCGTAGCTGGTACTCGAGAGCTGTGATTCAGCCAGCAATGGGTTATTGTTCGGAAAATCAATACAAATATTTTATGAAGAAAGTCAATGATTGGGAGAAAGGATTAATAGATGATGGTTTGATCTTAATTAAACTCTATTTATCTATCTCGAAAGAAAATCAAGAGCTTAGATTCCATTTCAGAAAAAATCATGAGTTAAAATATTGGAAACTTTCATCTAATGATTGGAAAGCACACAAAAACTGGCAGTTACTAACTGATTATAAAGAACAGATGTTTGAGAGAACTTCAACCAAATTTTCACCATGGGTTATTATTAATTCAGATAATAAAATGATAGCTAGACTGAATGCAATGCGGTATGTACTATCTAATATTGATTATCCAAATAGAAAAGATTTGAAGCCAAAAAAATGGTCTAAAGAATCACCTGTATATAATATTTCACTTTATAATATTCAATTTAATAATCTTAGTTTAGATCAATACGAATTACTAAATCGTCTGAAAGGTCACGAATAGTAAAAATAAAAAAGCTGGATTTCTCCAGCTTCTTTATTTTTTAATTATAAATGTGATAAGTTATTTTAACTGATCAACCCATGACGATTTAAGAAGTGCCACTGATGGATCTTCAGTATTTGAAACAAGCACATAACCATTCTTTACAGCTAGCCCTTCTGGTTCACCTTTACTTTCACCATCCGTTTGAGTTGTATAGTCAGTCATTTCTGTAATTGCACCTGAATCATATTTTGGATTAGCAGGGTCTGTAATATCATAGACAACAACCGCACCTGCATCTTGTAATGTTGTTAGAGCAAATGCTTTATCACCTGCTTCTACAATGACTACTTCTTCAGGCTCAATCCCTTTCCGTTTGTCATCCCAATCCCAATTACTTGGCAAATCATTGGCCATTTTAATAAATTTTTGAGTAGTCGGTTTTCCTGATGCGTCAAGTGTGTGAACACCAATTGTCCCATCATATTCTCCAGCTGTACAAATTAGTGTCCCATCTCCATTGACCCAGATACCATCTGGCTCATGCTCAGGGTTGGTGAAAGCTATTTTATTTTCTAGAACTTGTGGAGGATTTGATATATCAAACCAACCAATTTCGTTGGATTCCTGAAGAGTCATATAAACGGTTGTTCCATTGGGAGCTATTTTTACTCCTTCTGGTTCGGCTAAATTTCCGTTTGCTCCAGTATGAGTAATTTTCATGTCCTTAACTAAGGAAACGTTATCCAATCCACCACTAATATCATATATTGAAACCCCTGGAAAACCAAGATTATCACAGCCTCCATCGACGCCATCTTCATAATCAAACTCATTAACCACAACCACATATTTGTTATCAACAGCAATGTCAACTGCATCCGGATTATATCCTAGTTCGTAAGGTCCATATTTTTTATTATCATTAGTACTGATAAGATATAATTCTCCTCTTTTACAAGCACCTTTAGAAACGACTACAGCTAGAATAGACTCATCAACACTCACATCAATGGATGAGCACTCAGCATCTGCCTCATTGGTAATCTGTACACTTTGACCGCTCATACTTAACTTAGTAGGAGTAATATTTATAAAGTCTACAGTATTTTGTTTTGAGTTTACAATTACACCCTTTGTATCAGTTATAAACCTTACTAATTCTGGCTGAGATTGTGAGCCATCACCAGTAGTGATTTTATCAACTAAAGTTATATTAAAATTTTCCACAATTAATTTTTTCTCTGCTTCTTTATCCTCACAAGCCACTAAGATTAGTAAAAAAGAAATTGCAAAGATTGATATGATATTTTTGTAATAATTCACTGATTATTTAGCCTTTCAAGTTTCGTGAAGTCTAACTGTCACATTTAAATACATTGTAAACAAATGGTAAAAAAATTAAAAACTTAATTCAAACTGAATTAGTAATTGATTGTCTTTAACATTGGGTTGATAATCTCTGCCCTCCTTCTTAGCATCCTCTTTTAAATCTCCAGTTACTTCATCTAATAAATAATATTCAACTTTTAATTTTGAATAGCTTGTTATATTATATATAGATGCGAGTGTGAGCAATTTTCTATCCCAAGTTTGAGGATCTTTTAGCTGAGGGAAAAAATCTTTTCCACCTGGATCAATTCTAAGTTCACCGTATCTTAAAAGAATTAATAGATCATCTTGCACATTTGAACTTGCTTCACCATAGAAGCCATTTCTTTTTAAATAACCATCAACAGAACCAATAAATTCACCACGCAAAAGTGTATTGAACATATTTAGTTCTGCTCTACCACCATACCAAGAATGATCTATATTGGCGTCTTTTGAAAGAACATTATCAGGCTCTAGAGTAGCATAATAGTCAAAATCATAGTGAAGTCTTTTTTTCCAATCTTCATCATCGATTAACTTTCCAGTATAGTACCAACTTTGCACCTTAAGCATGTCTAGGTTTAGTCCTGCTCTAAAGCCAACTTCAAAAGTTTGTCCATCAACCTTTTCATTGTCAGCATAAACTAACATATTGAAAGATTTATCTTCTACAGCATCATCATATCCGAGTGGTCTTTTAAGAGCGAGAGATGCTCCATACTCAAAGATTGATTGTTTTCTACTAATGTCGATATGGTATTGCCGACCTTTCCAATATGCTGTACCAATTAAAGGATATCCCTCTGTTTCTCTTTTTAGTGCTACGGCTGGTCGATTTTTTCCTAACTCAAATCTTAAATCATTTTTTTTATATAATAAATAATGCTTGTCAGCATATGCACGATTGTCATTAAATCTCAAACTAAATCTGTATGAAATTGTTGGCGAGTAAATTACCTTAAAGTCTAGTACAGCTTTATCTATTCTTGTATGCGGACTGCGCGTTTCAATTTTTTTAAGAAAACCTTCTCTATTCCCAGCACCACCTTTCCCTTCAACATCAATAAATTCCATTTCGACCTCTCCAGAGAGTTCAATTTTCACTCCAGAAGGAATCGTAATAGTGACGGGGCGATCATTTGACTGTCCTGTCAAATGAGTTATAAATAAGGTGATAAGTATAGCAAATATTTGGTTTTTCATAAAAACAGTGTAGTCTGTAATCATTAACCAGTAGTAAACACTATATAAACAAATTGTAAACAAATAAAATTTTATTGTCTATAAATGTTTAAATACTGTTCATGTTAATTCAATATACAGTTAATAATAGATACTTAGTCTCAAACGTATAAATAAAACTTATATAAGGAGGTTAATTATTTTGAATCAAACATCAATTCCAACAGATAGTTTAATAAATGTAAATTCAAATTTAAAATGGGATCAATTATTGGATTTGCAAAATAAATTAGTTCTAATTGTTGATGATGAAAAAGATCTAAGAGAAATAATCAGATATAATTTAGAACAAGAAGGAATAAAATCTATACAAGCTTCTGATGGTGACAAAGCAATTGAGGCTTTAAATAAAAACCCAAGTTTGATTATGCTTGATATAATGATGCCGGGTAAAGATGGTTATGAAATTTGTAAAACCATTCGTAAAACTGGAAATACTGTACCAATAATTTTCTTAACAGCTATGGATAGAGAGTTTGATGAGATAAAAGGGTTGGATGCAGGAGGCGATGATTATATTAGAAAACCCTTTAGTCCTAAGTTACTTGTCGCTCGAATCAAATCTGTTTTACGACGTGTCGATCAAATCAATCAAAAAGGTGATTTGCTTCGATACGATGGATTAGAAGCTAATACACAAAATTATATTGCTACAGTTGATGGTTCTGAACTCCAATTACCCCGTAAAGAATTTGAACTCTTAGCTTTCTTTATGAGTCAGCCAAATATTATCTTTCAACGTGAAACACTTTTAGCTTCGATTTGGGAAGATGATGTTTATGTTGTTGACAGAACTATTGATGTGCATATAAATCGTATTAGATCAAAATTAGGTGCTTATCGTGATTGGATTGAAACAATTAAAGGTGTAGGCTACCGATTTAGACCAAAATCAGAATAGAATTATTGTTTAATCTTAGACAGAAATTATTTATTACTGTTTTTCTGGTAATTTCAACTGCCCTAATAATACCAGGAATTTTTTATACCAATCAAACAGATAGGGAAGCTCGAGAAGAGATTGCGAGTAGCTTAATAACACATATTAATACCTTCATTATTTATTATAATTCTGCAAATATATCCCCATATGATGCTGCAAGAAATTTTTCAGATGCTTCAGGTTTAAGAGTAACCTTAGTTGATTCAGATGGTCTAGTTGTTGGTGAATCAAATGTAAATGAATTAGAAATGTCAAAAATGGATAATCATATTGATCGACCTGAAATTTCTAATGCAATTAAAGACGGAATATCTAAAATAGAGCGTTACAGTAATACATTGAATGAAGAATTCATTTATGTAGTAAAAAAAGTTGATCTACCTGATTTTTCTTTTGTTAGAGTTGCTCAAACAATGGATTTTGTCAATTTACTGGTAGGGCACCGATCAGGAACTCGCATAAATATCTTCATCATTGTTTCAATTGGTTTATTAATTTTTACAATCTTGGTTGATCGTTGGATAAATACTCCTATAAGAAAAGTTGCAGATTTTGCAAAGAATATCAAAGATGGAAACTTTGAGAATAGAATAAAAATAAAAAGTAGTGATGAAATTGGAGAACTTGCTAAAAATATGAATCAATTAGCTGAAACGATTGAAGCTGATATATCAAATATGAAAAAGATGGAAGACGTTCGTACAGAATTTTTAAGTAATGTTACTCATGAATTAAAAACACCGATAGCCTCTATTGTTGGATACCTAGAAACTTTAAAAGATGGTGCACTTAAAGATAAGGATGTAAACAAAACATTTATAAAAAGATCTCTAAAAAACGCAAAAAGACTTGAGGCGCTCGTTACTGATCTTGTTGACATATCAAGAATTGAAACAGGCGAAATGGAGATTCAATTAGAAAAGGTTAATATTCAACCAATCTTAGAAGAAGTAGTCAATGATGCACGTCAGCGGAATAGAAATTTAGAATTAGATATTAATCTTAGCTTAGGTGATCAGAAGGAAATTGTTGTATATGGAAATTCAGATCGTCTAAGGCAAGTTTTCGATAATTTAGTTTCAAATGCTATACGCTATACTGAAAGTGGTAATGTAATAATATCTGCAGAAATAAGAGATACAGAAGTTGAGTTTACAGTTTCAGATACAGGAATGGGTATGGATTCTGAATCAATAGAGCGGATTTTTGAAAGATTTTTTCGCACGGATGATGCTCGAAAAATTGTCAGGGGCGGGACTGGTCTTGGACTTGCAATTTGTAAACATATTATTGAGGCTCATAACTCTTCCTTAAGTGTAGATAGTATTGAAAAAGAAGGGTCGACATTTGCATTTAGTTTAGAATGTTATGAAGCCTAAATAGTTAGTTTTTGGCCAGTTAGTTTTTTATATGCTTTCTTATATTTTTTTATTTTTGATTTATCTAGTTTAGATAATTTTAATTTATTTTTTTTTGATCGATAATTATCTTTCAAATCAGCTAATTTTATTTTTATTGCGAGCTTATCTGTCATCACACGTTTTATATAATTATTATAGGATTCACCTTTTTTCCGAGATAATAGATCAACAGTATTACAGACTTTATTACTAAATCCTAACTGACTTAAATCATCAATGGACATTTTACCTGTTTCAACTACATCATGTAATATTGCCACTATTCTTGATAAATTATCATCCATTTGAAGCATGACGCGAATTGGATGAAAAATAGCTGGTTCAGATTTTCCACCTTTATATCCCTTGTGAACTTTTGTTGCAATTAATATTGCTTTATTTAATTTCTTCATTATTTCTATACATTTTTAATAAAAATAAAAGATAAATTATTCATTATTCTATGACATTATTTTCTAATTATCTGCAAAAATTTATTTATATAATTTGAACAATACAGGTCCGCAATGGAAAGTAGTTTAAAGTTTGCTTCGATTGATATCGGTAGTAACGCAATGCGATTGCTTTTTTGTAGAGTATTGCAAAATTCTGAATCCACAAAGTTTATTAAAGAATCACTTATACGAATGCCGCTTCGCTTAGGTGAAGACGCATTTACAATAAATAAGATTTCAAAAGAAAATAGTGCGAAGTTGGTTAAAACAATTCATGCTTTTCGATTAATGATAGATGCGTATGATCCAATACTATATAGAGCATGTGCAACTGCAGCACTTCGAACAGCAAGCAATGGTCAAGCATTGGTAGACCAGATTAATTCAATAGCTGATGTTGGCCTCGAAATTATCTCTGGAGAGAGAGAAGCTGAGATAATAATGGCAAACCATATTGAAAACTATTTAAGTCCTGAAAAAGATTATTTATATATTGATGTAGGAGGAGGTAGTACAGAAATAAGTTTTATCGTAAATCGAGTTAAGGCTATATCAAAATCATTTCCAATAGGATCTGTTCGTTTATTAAAGGAGCAGGTCTCTAGTTCAGATTGGGTTGATATGGAAAATTGGGTAAAAAGTAAAAGGTCGGAATTGTCAACTTCAATAAAGGCAATTGGTAGCGGAGGTAATATTAATAAAATATTTGCAATGTCGGATATTAGAAAAAAAAATGAAATAGAATTTAATATGATCAAAGATGTAATTGATATGGTTGAACCTTACAGCATACATGATCGAATAGCCAAATTAGAATTACGCCCTGATCGAGCAGACGTAATTACGCATGCGGGGAAAATTTATTTATCTGTGATGGATTGGACAAATACAAAAAAAATGATTGTCCCTCAATCAGGGTTACCAGATGGTATTGTACATGAATTATATGAGGAGTATAGTTCATCCCAAAAATAACTAAGGATTTTATAGATTATTCTATTTGATTAATTACTGATTGTAGCCAATTTTATCATATGGGTTTACAATCGTAGAAGTAATATTTTTCAAGTGAGCACCGATTCGCTTCAAATATCTAGCATATAAAACAATGCATGCGCCTTGAGCGCTATCATTAAGAGCGATTTCCCCTGAGGCAATCTTTCTAACAATTTTGTCGGATACTTTAGTAACCATCTTTTTGTAACTATTTAACAGATCATCTGCCAGGGATTCATCTTGATCTTGAATTGCTTGTATTGTTTTGGTAAAACGTGATTCAACTTCAGCCTCAATAGATTTAATGTCATCACGCAATTCTCCAAAATCCATTGGACCACTTTTAATTAGAGTTAAATCCGATATATTTTTGCAATAATCACCTATTCGTTCAATATCCACAACCATATTAACAAGAGTTAATCCACCTGAAGTTTCAACTGGAGGTTTATCAATTGAATAATGAGTTAATACTTTCCTGCGAACTAATTGATAATAGTCATTAACTGATTGATCTTCTTTCTTTAATGCTTTAACTGCATCAATATTTTCACCTGAATTAAAGTATTGTATTGATTGTACAAAAATATCATTTGAAAGAGATAACATTTTGATTGAATCATCCCATGCTTGTGCAAGGAGGTTATCTGATTTCCAAATACTGAGTATATCTTTAAAAATTGTCATGATTTAGCCTACTATTGAAATTAATGTTAGAGGAATAATAAAAAACACGATTAAAATATATAAAATTGGATATAATTTGTTTTCTACAGCACGCGCAGCAAACCTTTCGGATAATTTTGCTGGAATATCTCTTATGCTTTCGATTGGCCATAATAAACCAATTCCAAAGAGATTAAATAAAAGATGAGCTAATGCCACAGATAGTGGCGCAATCGTACCTGATACCATGCTAGCCAAAAAAGAGGTTACTGTTGTTCCAATATTTGCTCCTAAAGTATAAGGGAAAATCTGTCTTAGTTGGAGTATGCCTGCTCCAGCGAGTGGAATAACGAGGGAGGTAGTGATTGAGCTACTTTGAACAAGAATAGTAATGATGGCTCCAAAGAACATAGCTCTTATAGCTGTTTTAAAAATATGTGTGTCAAAAAAGTTCTCTAAACGTAGCATTACCAAACTTCGAATCAACTTCGTTAGGTTTCTTAATGAAAAGAAAAGAAAAGAAAGTGCTACTATTAGAAGCAATATATAGGGGTCAAAATATTCTTGTTGCTGAAAAAGGTTATCAATCCATTTTACAGTAGGAGTTGTGATTAATTTAATGGGACTATTAAAAGTTAATGCCTCAGCACCTATAAAAACTGATGATAGCCACATTGCTGAGCGACTTATCAGTCCAAAAATCAATTCCAATGGGAAGATAACTATAACAGCAAAAATATTAAAAAAATCATGAACAACTGAAGCAGCAAAAGCGCGTTTGAATTCTTCTTTATGAACTATATGTCCCAGTGAGACTATTGTATTTGTTATGCTGGTTCCGATATTAGCACCCATTATATATGGGACTGCTGCAGCAACTGCTAATGTTGGATCATCTCCAAAAGTTCCTGCTGCTACCATTCCTACAACTAAGGAAGTAGTGGTTGATGAGCTTTGAATTAACCCTGTAGCAAGGATACCAATAAATAAACCGATAAATGCACTGGCATTGCTTTCAAATAGAGTTTCGGCAAAATCGCGCCCCATTCCTTTGAATGCAGTACCCACCATACCTATACTGACTAAAAACAAATAGAGAACAGCGATAACTGCTGTTATCTTTAGTATCGTGCTTAATCTAGTATCTGATGTTTGTTCCACTTAATAAAAATTTGAATAAATAAATAAGTGGAGAAAGTTAAATCAATATATTTAATAATCGAATGTTAACAAATTATTAACAAAAAATGATAAAATAGGTTAATTACGAAGTGGTTTTCCTACTTTGAGCATATAACGAATACGATCTTGCGTTAAAGCTTCTCCAGCAAGTGAGACAAAAGCTTCACGTTCTATATCTAAAAGATATTGTTCCTCTACAGATTTTGTCAAGCCAGCTTTCTCTCCTCCTGTCAAAACAAAAGCTAACTTTTTTGCAATAAGTTCATCATGAGCGGAAATCTTACCCTGAGCTTTAAACCCTTTTAAGGCCATTGCCATTGCAGTACGACCACCTGCACCAGGAAGTTTTAAATCATTTCTATATTCTGGAGGTTGATAATTTTCGTTAATTAACTCTAGTACTTTTTGTTTAGCAGTCCAAATACGTTGATCATTATTTAATATTATAGTATCTGATTTAAGTAAGTAGCCAAGAAACTTTGCTTCATCAGCACTTGTTGCAACTTTTGCAAAGCCAATTGTTTCAAAAGCTTTTTGAGCAACTTGGAAAGAATTCATTCTACCCGCGCCACTATTTTCCATTAGGTTTAATAGCATTCGTAGGTTTCCACCTGCACCAGGTATTAATCCAACTCCAACTTCAACTGCCCCAATATATAACTCACCTAGTGCTACTCGATGAGCAGTTGGAGCTACTAACTCAAAACCGCCTCCCAAGGTCAAATGATGGGGAGCTGCAACGACAGGTGCTTTTGAGAACCGTATTCGCTGTAATAGGTCTTGAATTTGTTTGATCGCAGAGTCCATTTGATCCCAAGCGCCAGATTCAATTGTTTGGATCATATTTGCTAGGTTCGCACCTGCACAAAAATTTGCACCTTGATGTCCAATGACCATTCCTTTATAAGTACCCGCATCAAGCAAATCCATACCATCATTTATAATTTGTCCCATTGAACTGTCTATTGGATTTAATATAGGTTGAAGTGCTGAATGAAATTCTACATTTAATATACTATCACCTAAATCAATCAAGCTTGCGCTCCAGTCTCTCTTAACAATATTTCCACCATTTTTTGAAAGATTTAGATTGATTTCTTTATCATCTAGAGTCAATTTTTTTTCTGAAGAAGTTGAAGGGTCATAGTAAGTTCTGACACCATCTTTATTTTCATAGAAAGTTTCTCTTCCAGATTCGACCATTTCTTTAACCCAATCTGGCACTTTCTTATTTTCTTTTTCCATTCTTGAAATTGATTCTCTTGGTCCAATCGCATCCCATGCTTCAAATGGACCTAGTTCCCATCCGTAACCCCATTTCATTGCATTATCAATATTGACGATATCATCACTTATTTCAGGAATGCAGTTGGCAGAATAGATCAATGAGTCAGCTGTAATTTCCCAAAAAAACTTACCTGCTTTATCATCACTAAACGAAAGTGCTTTCAATCTGTCTGCAACAGATTGATAGCTTTTTGCAAGACGATATCCATCAAAACGTACCTTTTTTTGGGGTGTATAATCTCCCGTTGTAAGATCAATTGATAGAATACCATCTTCAGTTTTTTTATAAAAACCTGCTTTTGTTTTTTGACCAAGTCGACCGTCATCAATAAGAGTTTGTAATATTTCTGGAGCTTTCAACACCTCTCGCGCTTCATCATCTGGTAGGTTATCATAACTTGTTGCAGATACATTCGCGTGTACATCAAGTCCAACGATATCAGTGGTTCGAAAAACACCACTTTTAGGTCGACCAACAATTGTACCAGTTAATTTATCTACTTCTTCAACTGTAAGTCCCATCTTGATTGCGAGTTTAATGGCATTATTACCACCATGCACTCCTATTCTATTCCCAATAAAGTTTGGAGTGTCTTTAGCATGAACAATACCTTTACCTAGAACATCTTTTCCAATCGATGCTAGCATTTGGTATGTTTCTTCATCAGTTTTTGGGCCCTTTACCAGCTCAAGCAACCTCATATATCTTGGAGGATTAAAAAAGTGAGTGATCATAAACTTTGATTGCAAACTTTCAGGTAAAACTTTGATTAGATCCGCTAGAGGTATCCCTGACGTATTCGAGGTCATAATAACTGAATCTTTAAGATGAGGAACAACATTATTATAAACTGTATGTTTGATTTCAAGATTTTCTGCTACAGCCTCAATTACAAGATCGACATCTTTTAATTTTTCTAAATCATTATCATAGCTACATGGGGTGACTAATTCAGAATTTTTCGGTTTATATAAAGGTGCAGGTTTTAATTTGGTTAAACCATCAACACCCTTCTGTGCTAGCTCGGGATTAATATCAAAAAGGAGAGAAGGGATTCCTGCATTACTAAAGTGTCCAGCGATTTGAGCCCCCATAGTTCCTGCCCCTAAGACAGCAATTTTCTCAATTTTATTACTCATTTATTAAGACCTATTAATTACGGTGGCAATTCCTTGACCTCCGCCAATACACATGGTTGCTAGTCCCACACTGGTATTTTGCTGTTCCATTACATTAATTAAGGTCGTAATGATTCTTGCACCTGAGCATCCCAATGGATGGCCGATTGCAATTGCACCACCATTAAGATTAATTTTGCTTTGATCCCATCCACCTTCGCGAATAACGTAAAGAGCTTGGGCAGCAAAAGCTTCGTTAAGTTCAATAGTTTCAACATCATCCATTGATATTCCAGCTTTTGATAATGCTTTTTCAGTAGCAGGTAAAGGTCCCATCCCCATTCGATTCCAATGAACGCCTGCTACAGCTCTAGCAGATATCTCTGCTCTAGGATTTAAATTATTTTCATTTGCAAATTTATCACTGGCCATTAATATGGCCGCTGCTCCAATTGAAATTGGACTGCTTGTAGCAGCTGTTACGCTACCACCCTCAAGAAAAGCAGGATTAAGACTTTTGATCTTTTCAACATCTGGTTCACGTGGACCTTCATCTTTACTAACAGTGACTTCTCCATAGACATCAATGGGAATTAATTCTTTTTCAAATTTACCTTCAGCATATGCTTTTAAAGCTTTTTCATGAGATGTGATAGCAAAATCTTCTTGATCATCTCTAGATATATTTAGATCATTTGCTAGGTTCTCAGCAGTTTCTCCCATTCCGATATAATACTCTTGTTCCGCTAATTCAGGGTGAAAGTCAGGTGCAAATCCACCCATAGGAACAGAAAACATATCTTCAACCCCAACAGCTAATCCTACATCAATATCTCCACTTTCAATTGCAGCACTCACTTGATGGACTGCATCCATAGATGACCCACAAAATCTGTTTACAACTTTACCTGTAGACGCTTCTGGTAATCCACCTAATATTCCAATTGTTTTTCCAATATTCATACCTTGAGGTCCTTCAGGAAATGCACATCCAACGACCACATCTTCAACTTTATCAGGATGAACTGATTCATTTCGCCCCAATAATTCCCTAACGACTTGTCCCGCCAGGTCTTCAGGACGAATACCAATCATTTGACCATTCTTCAAGCCAACCGGAGAGCGACCGGCATCAATAATAACTGATTTACTCATTTTTTTCTCCTAAAAGGGATATTTATTTTCATCAAATACATATTGAGCGATTTTTCGCTTTAATTTGATCACATTATTTTTTAATCGCATTCGGTTTTCAAATTCTGATATTTTTTGATCTAAAAGGGGTGAATTCCCTTCTTCAAATATAGCCACGTTTGCTATTTGGACTTTACTCATAATTCTATCAACCATTTCAGTTGTAAATACTTTTGCTATATCTACTACTGATGGATTAGGAGATTCGCTTGTCATGATTTTCTTTGCACGAACAATTGTGCTTTCAGCTGTGAAGATCTCTATAAAAATATCAGAGAGAATTTCAGTTAGCTGTTGTTCATGTCTCAAATCCTGACCGTATGTGCATAACGCTTCATTAAAAATAAATAAAGCTAATCTTTTTGCTGTCTCAACAGATTGGCATTCATTTTTGAGTAAATCATGATCAGTTTTTAATTCACCATTAGACATATATTCATCTATTGCGCGAATCCCATCATGAATTGGTAATTCTTCAGTTAAAGCTTTTTTCATCATGAATCCTGCAATGATCTGTCTATTTATTTCATTCGTACCTTCCCAAATTTGATTGATACGATCATCACGGTATGCTGCTGCAATTGGATAATCTTCAAGAAAACCATAGCCGCCAAATATTTGGAGACCCTCATCAATTACATAACGACTTGAATCGCTACAATAGACTTTCACCATAGATGTTTCAATCGCAAACTTCTCCATTGCTTTACCCATATGTACATAATATTCGGGATCATTTTTATCTAGTGCATCAGTTTCATTTTGAAGTAAACCAATTGTCCGATAGACCATACTATCGGTTGCAAAAGTACGAACCGACATTTCAGCTATTTTTTTTATAATTGCATCTAGTTTAGAGATTGTTGTGCCAAATGCTTTTCTTTCATTTGCGTAAGGTGCCGCAGCATTAATAACCATTTTTGCACCACCAAGACACGAACATCCTAGCTTGAATCTGCCAATATTTAAACAGTTGAACGCTATTGTTGCTCCTTTGCCAACTTCATAAAGAAGGTTTTCAACAGGAATTTTTGCATCTTGAAAAATCAATGCGGTTGTAGACGAGCCTTTCATACCTAATTTTTTTTCTTCAGCTCCAACGGTAAACCCTTCAGTTCCACTTTCTATGAGAAAGGCACTGAATTTATTTCCATCCACTTGGGCAAAAACGGTGAACAAACCTGCAAGACCCCCATTAGTAATAAATACTTTTTCACCATTTAATATGTAATGTTTCCCATCATCAGTCAGCGTCGCAGTCGTTTTTGCTTCAGTTGCATCAGAGCCAGATGATGGCTCTGTTAAACCATATGCACAGATCAGCTCACCTGTTGCAATTTTTGGTAGATATTTTTCTTTTTGTTCATCGGTGCCAAACCAAATCAAAGGCAATGACCCTATCCCGGTTTGAACAGACCAAGTCACAGCAAAAGAAGGATCTTTTACTAATCCTTCCGCTACAATCGCAGTCGTGATTTTGTCTAATTCAAGACCT
>MDSY01062629.1_pt1 | contig 15394 bp, 13 predicted proteins | sample 811131 | NCBI WGS metagenome assembly MDSY01 (sample SAMN05326643, study PRJNA326480) | marine metagenome | isolation source: seawater | place: Atlantic Ocean: South West | collected 2010 | reverse complement strand
TGCATGACACAAATTAAATATTGCTTTTAACAACACTAAAATCCCACGTTCACTAATAATAACAAATACGTTTCTTAATTTAGCCATATTCTATATATAATTATTAATCATTTCTTCAGACACGCTACCGCCATACAGTTTAAAAAACTGTACGGCATAAATATAATTTCTTTTAAAAGTAATACTAAATATCTATCTCTTAAAACCTAATATTTTTGGTATCAGTATTTTATTTCTATCATCTATTGCCTTATATGCATCTTCAATAGTTTGATCTATATTCGAGAGTTCAGTAATTACAGCCACATCATATTCAGGTAATTGATCTGATTCTTTAATTATTGGAATATTTACAAATTTTTCTGATGTGCTTGTTGGATGATAGATTCCAACAATATCTAATTTAAATTCATGGGATCTAAGTACTGCTATTTCTGTGAGTTCAGACGAACCAATGAGTAATATTTTTTTTAAGTTATCCTCATCACACTGAATGAAAATTTCCTTACATGAATCTCCAGCACGACGATAAAACTCAAATGATGTTGATAAGTACTGTGTGGTAAGCCTGCTCTTTTCAGAAAAACCTTTTGGAGTTAAATAATAAAGATAGCGATTAGCTGGCGCCTGATGAATCTTAACAAGACCTTTTTTCACACACCTTTTTAAGTAGGAATTAGCTAAACCAAGAGCGACACCTAAATTATCTGCTAGGTGCCTCTGAGTCATATCATTTTTATTCTCGATTGCCTCTAAGATGCTCAGCGTGACATTATCTTCTTTTTTCTCGTTCATAATATGAACACTATATATCATTATGTTCATTTTTTGAACACAATAAATATAAAAAAAAGAACCTAGCTACTAGGCTCTATAACATCCTGTTTTAATTGAACTTTTACTAAGTTTTCGGCTATTTTTAATAGTAAAGTAACTCTCTCTTGAGAATCTGTTGACGTCAGTACTCCCTCGTAACCTTCGAATAACCCCTCTGAAATTAATACTTTTTCACCCTCTTTAAAAGTTCTGGCAAGCAGATCATGAACTCCTTCATTATTTTCTCGGCTTCTTAGTGCCGTAATAAGTTTTTCAGGAATTTTAGCAGGCGAAGAGCCGAAGTGTACTAAGGTGGACACGCCAATAGTTGAACGTATTGGACCCCAATCCTCAGACGTATCATCCAAGTGTATGAATAAATATCTAGGGAACATGACATCAATTAATTTCATTACTTTACCGCGTTTCTTACGGCGACTTAATGACATGGGCAGGTAGACTTCATATGCCTGTCTTTCCAAATGTTGTTTAGCTACCTCTTCTTGGTTTGGCTTTGTATATATGAGATACCAGTATTTCATTTCATACTTTTGTAATAATGTCTTTATTCTTCAAATAGTCTAAAATCATTTCGATGCAATTTTCTATGCTATTGTCGTCCGTGTTTATTGTTAGTTCAGCTTTTTCAGGTCTTTCATATGGAGAAGATACTCCGGTAAAATCCTTAATCTCTCCCGTTCTTGCTTTTTTATATAACCCTTTAACATCTCTTGATTCACATACATCTAATGGTGCATCGACAAATATTTCAATGAAATGATCTTTTTTTACTAATTTTCTGACTATTCTTCTATCGCTTCGAAAAGGAGAAATAAATGCTGACATCACAATAAGTCCAGCATCCATCATTAAATTACTCACTTCGCCAATGCGACGAATATTTTCTACTCTATCCTTTTCTGAAAACCCAAGATCATTACATAATCCTTTTCTAACGTTATCGCCATCCAAGACATACGTTTTCATATTAAGACTATATAATTTCTCTTCTAATGCGTTAGCTAATGTTGATTTACCAGAACCAGATAAACCAGTAAACCATAAAATCATTCCTTTATGCTTATTAAGCGCTTCGCGATGACTGCGCTTGATAGTTGGCTCAAACCATCTTGTGTTTTGATTCTTATTGTCTGAATTTCGACTCATCTTTTTAGGAGCGTCCTACGCAGAAATACTCAAAACCAGCTGCTTTCATTTCGGATGGTTCGTAAATATTTTTTAAATCAATAAATTTATTTCCTCTCATTAATTTCTTAATTTTTTTCAAATTCATTCCACGAAAAATATTCCATTCGGTCATAATGATTACCGCATCTGATTTCTTTATTGCCTCGTATGGATCATCTTTAAATTGAACATCATTTAAAAATATCTTTTTTGCCTCATCCATTCCTTTGGGGTCATATGCAATTATATTTGCTTTTTTCTTAATTAACTCAGGTAAAATTGTAAGTGCGGGTGACTCTCTCATATCATCTGTTTCAGGCTTAAATGTTAACCCTAAAATAGTAAGATTTTTTCCTGAAACATCATCATCACAAGCTGCACAAATTTTTTCTATCATTCTAATCTTCTGTTGTTCATTAACTCTGATAACAGTATCGACAATTTCACATTGTGCGCCTTTTTCTTTTGCTGTACGAACTAATGCCCTTGTATCTTTAGGTAAACATGAGCCCCCATACCCTGGCCCTGGGTGTAAAAATTTCCTGCCAATTCGACCGTCCAGACCCATACCCTTTGAAACAGCATGTACATCAGCGCCAACTTCTTCACAAAGAGCGGCAATTTCATTTATAAAAGTAACTTTAGTTGCTAAAAAAGCATTGGATGCATATTTTACCAATTCTGCGCTTTCCAGATTTGTAAATAAAATTGGAGCCTCTATTAAATTTATTGGTCTATATAACTCCCTGAGTAAATCAGAAGCGCGCTCACTCTCGACTCCAATAACAACTCTATCTGGACGCATGAAATCTGTTATTGCAGCACCTTCTCGTAGAAACTCAGGATTTGATGCAACATCAAAAGTAGCTTTTGGATTCTTCTCAATGATTAACTTCTTTACTTCTCTGGCAGTACCAACTGGAACAGTTGATTTATTAACAATTAATGTATAACCATTCAAATATGGCGCTATATCTTCAATCGCTTTAAAAACATACTGAAGATCGGCGTGTCCATCTCCGCGTCTTGTGGGAGTTCCGACAGCAATAAAAATAAGATCGGATTCAGGAACACAATTGTCAATTTGAGATGTGAATTTTAATCTTCCTTGTTTTATATTTTTTTTTACTAAATTATCTAAACCAGGCTCATATATCGGAATCTCTCCATTAGATAATTTTTCAATTCTATCTTTATCAATATCGTAACATGATACATCAGCACCAAATTCAGAAAAACAAGTGCCAGAGACAAGCCCTACATATCCACACCCAATTATTGTAATATTCATTAATTAAATTACCATAAATTATCGTTTATAAACGATGAAGCTTAATATTTTTAGGTTTTTGATCTCTATTAAGTACACCCTTAACATCAAAAACAATTCCACCATTAACATTCATTATGTTTAAAATAAACTCCCAACCCTTTGAAATAATTTCATCGTGTGGTACTGCTAGAATTACGACATCTGACTTTTTTATACTTTCAATTTTTACTAAATCAACTTTATATTCTTTCTTAACATCAAGCGCATCCGCTTTAGGATCAAAAATTTGTGTATTTATTGAATATTTATCGAATTCATTGACAATGTCGATCACTCTAGTATTGCGAGTATCAGGTATATTTTCTTTAAATGTAAACCCTAATATCGTAGTAATTATTTCTTCTGTTTTTTTATTTTCTGTCTTTAAATCATCTATTATCTTTTCTGCTATATATTTTCCCATGCTATCATTAATCTTTCTTCCAGATAATATAATTTGAGGTATATAACCAAGTTGGACTGATTTAAAAGTAAGATAATATGGATCAACACCTATGCAGTGTCCGCCAACTAAACCAGGTTCGAATGGTAAAAAATTCCACTTAGTTGCAGCTGCCTCCAAAACATCCTGCGTGTCGATACCCATAGTCTCAAATAAGATCGCTAACTCATTCATAAATGCAATATTTAAATCACGCTGAGTGTTTTCAATTACCTTTGCTGCTTCTGCCACTTTTATAGAAGATGCTTTATAAACACCTGCATCAACAACCAATGAATAAACATCCGCTATAATATCAAGTGTGCCCTCATCTTGAGCTGAAACTATCTTCTTAATTGTTTTAAGAGTATGGCTCTTATCTCCTGGATTTATTCGTTCAGGCGAATATCCTAAAAAGAAATCCTTGCCACAAATTAGTTTTGATTCTTCACTAAGGATTTCCGCGCACTCATTTTCAGTTACACCTGGGTAAACGGTAGATTCGTAAACAACGATATCTCCCTTTTTAAGAATTTTACCTACCGTTTTAGAAGCAGATAAAAGTGGATTTAAATCTGGCTCTTTTGATTCATTAATTGGTGTGGGCACTGCAACAATATGAAAATTAGCATCTGAAAGTTGACTTGAGTCATCAGTAAAAACTATATTTGTTGTATTTAATTCATCTGATCCAACTTCTCTGGTTTTATCAACACTATTATTTAATTCATTAATTCTTTTTTTATCAATATCAAATGCAATTACCCTACCAAAATTACTAAAAGCAATAGCTACAGGTAAACCAACATACCCTAAACCGATAACCGAAATATTGCGATCAACTATAGTATTCATCATTTATAGTAACTCATATACCAATCAACAAACTTTTTTATTCCATCTTCAATAGAAGTAGAAGGTGAATAACCAACATTCTGAACTAGAGCATCTACATTAGCATAAGTCTCTGGAACATCTCCAAGTTGAAGAGGTAAAAAATTTTTAACTGCTTTCATATTTAAATTAGCTTCTAAAGTTTCAATAAAATACATTAGATCAACAGGTGAATTATTACCAATATTATATAGTCTATATGGAGCGTTACTTATTGCTGGATCTGGTTTAGCGCTATCCCATTTATCAGATTTTGTTGCTACATTATCGGATACTCGAATCACTCCTTCGGCAATATCATCGATGTAAGTAAAATCTCTTTTATGTTTACCGTTATTAAAAATATCAATCGGCTCTCCATTAAGTATTTTTTTAGTAAAAAGAAATAAAGCCATATCTGGTCTACCCCATGGCCCATAAACTGTAAAAAATCGTAAACCACTCACTGGTAATTTATATAAATAACTATAGCTATGCGCCATCAATTCATTTGATTTTTTTGTAGCTGCATATAATGAAAGTGGATGATCAACATTATCACTAACACTAAACGGCATTTTAGTATTAGCGCCATATACCGAACTTGATGAAGCAAAAGTAAGATGGTTAATTTTATTTTTTTTACATTCTTCAAGAATATTCATAAAACCACATATATTCGAATCTATATATGCATAGGGATTCTGTATTGAATATCTTACTCCAGCCTGAGCCGCTAAATGAATCACATGACAAATTGAATTTCTTTTAAAAAATGATTCAATATCCTTCTGATTTGATATATCTATCTGATCGAATGAAAAAAGATTATTATCTTTGAGATTATTAAGCCTAGATTTTTTTAAATTAACATCGTAATACTCATTTAAATTATCAAGACCATAAACAGTATCGCCACGCTCAAGAAGTTTTTTTGCCACATGGTAACCAATAAACCCAGCAACACCGGTAACGAGTATATTCATTTCAATATTATATTACTTTGGATTATCACTTTTTTGTAAAACAGGCATTTTACACATTCTCAAATCCATAAAGAAAGCATATACATAAATATATACTAAACGCATTAAAATGGCGTCCCCAAGGGGATTCGAACCCCTGTTGCCGCCGTGAAAGGGCAGTGTCCTAGGCCTCTAGACGATGGGGACATGTCTGGTTTCTAATGAAAATTGTAATCTATAATGTCTGGTGGAGCTAGGCGGGATCGAACCGCCGACCTCTTGCATGCCATGCAAGCGCTCTCCCAGCTGAGCTATAGCCCCAAATACATTTGCTAATCTCAACAGGCGGCAGACTCTACGTGACAGGATAAACGGTGTCAAGATGCAGTATTATTCTTGATATGATCTATAGCTCTATGCAGTCTTACCAAACTCTTTGCCTTACCCAAGAGATACAATGTCTGGTCGATGCTTGGTGAAATACCAGTGCCTGTTATTGCTACTCTCACTGGCTGCGCCAACATTCCAAAATCAATTTCATATTGATTGATGGTACTCTCAAAAATATTTTTTATTTTAATACTTTCCCAATCATTTAATTCTTCTAGCGATTGACAAAATTTAGACATAGGTTCTAAAACTTCAGCTATTAAATGTTTTGCAGCTAATTTATTATCATACTCATCAAAATCACTATAAAAAAATACACTTTTTTCTGCTAGCTCAGTTAGTGTATGAACACGATCTTTTTGAAATTCAATTAATTCTTCAAGTGATGGCCCATCTTTGATTGATACATTTTTCATGTCAAAAAATTCAGTTAAAAACTTAACCGCTTTTGAAATATTAATATCTTTCATATACTGCTGATTTAACCAGCGTAATTTTTTTATATTTAAACTTGAAGATGACTTATTAACTTTTTTAATATCAAAATCAGAAATCATCTCCTTTATTGAAAATATCTCCTGATCTCCTTTTGACCAACCTAGACGAATTAGATAATTTAATAATGCTTCTGGTATATAACCCTCATCACGATATGTTAATATGCTAGCGTTACTATTTCTTTTGGATAATTTTTTACCATCACTATCTAGTATCATTGGTATATGAGCATAATTTGGGATATTTGCTTTTAATGATTTTAAAATATTTATCTGCCTTGGTGTGTTATTAAGATGATCATCACCACGAATAACATCAGTAATTTTCATATCCATATCATCAACAATAACACTCAAATTATATGTCGCACTTCCGTCTGCACGCGCGATAATTAAGTCATCTAGCTCCTCGTTATTAAATACAACTTTACCTTGAACTAGATCATCTAAAACTACTTCTCCATCTAACGGATTCTTAAATCTAACAACAGGTTTTTCAGTTGATTTAGGAATTCTCTTTTTATTTCGCCAGTAGCCATTATATTTTGGTTTTTCTCCACGCTTCATTGCCTCTTTACGCATATTTTCAACTTCATCTTTTGTGCAGTAACAATAGTAGGCGTTATCAGTTTCCAATAGCTCTTCTATTACATCTTGATATCGTTTTGAACGCTGAGTTTGATAATAAGGTCCTTCGTCATAATCAAGCCCCAACCAATCCATACATTTTAAAATAATATCTGTTGCTTCATCAGTTGAACGCTCTAGATCAGTATCCTCAATACGTAGTACAAAACTACCATTATTATGTCTTGCATGTAGCCAAGAATAGAGCGCAGTTCTAACTCCCCCAATATGTAAAGAGCCTGTTGGACTTGGAGCAAACCTTGTCTTAATAGTCATATATAAATCTAATCTCTAATAATATTATGTGGACTTAATGCCTACTGCACACCAGAATGGTTCATTATTTGAAAATTCTACATTAGCTAAACCAGCGTCCTCCATCATAGTCCTAATTTGTTTTTTTGTGAATCGACGCTCGAGTTTAGTACCGAATCTATCTAATGCATCTGTTCTTAATATATAAAAACTTTTCGACCTATAATGAGACAGAGGTATATTTCTTACATTAAAATTTAACATCTCTAATAAAAGCGACATGCGGGATAATGGAAAATAAACAGCGAGGGCAATTATAATGCTTAAGGGATATTTAATATAAAAAGGTGCTTTTGAAATTATTTTTCTGAAAAAATCAGATAATTTCCAAATAAAATAATACCAAATTGGTCTATTATCAAGCGCATAATATAGATACAGGAGAAATGGAGCGCCTTTCTTTAATTTTCTTACACATTTTTTTAATGCGTCCGCTGTATCCGGTAAATGATGCAATACACCTAATGAATATGCAAAATCTAAGGAGTTATCTTCAAGCGGTAAACAATCAATTCTTCCCTGAATAATATGACATTTTTTATTATCTGAAATATTTTTTTTTGCTACTCTTGCTGCTTTATTACTTGCATCTATACAAATTAGAAGTTTGACTTTCTCTGACACAAAACTAGCCCAACGTCCTGTCCCGCAACCCAAATCTGCGCCTACCCCATTAACAACCTTGTTCCAAGGAAAAATACAAAAATATTTTGAAAATAATTCCTGTAGTTCTTTAACATTACATGAGGAATGATTATAAATTTCCCACTCATCACCAAAATCATCAACAACATCCTGATCATAATTTTTTTTTATCATTACCTAAGATACTTCTTTTAATTTAATTAATTAAATGGTTAAGATTTTCTAAAAAGCCACGGAGTGAATTTAGATCTTTTCTTTTCATACATAACAATTGCATCTGAATTTTCTAAAGTAAGAGCAATATCATCTAGTCCTTTGAGTAATCTAATTTTTAAACTTTCATCAATATCAAATGAGTGTTCATTTCCATCTTGAGTTTTAACAATTTGTTTTTCAAGATTGATTGTAGCCTTATATCCTTGTATAGATTGTACGGATTTGAAAAGCATATTTATTTCATCTACTGTTAATCTAATAGGAAGAAAACCATTTTTAAAGGAATTATTATAAAAAATATCTCCAAAACTTGGTGCTATTACAGCTTTAAAGCCAAAATCGGATAATGCCCAAACAGCGTGCTCTCTTGATGATCCACAACCAAAGTTTTCTCTTGATAAAAGAATCTCAGCTTCATCGTATGGACTCTTATTCAAAATAAATTCTGAATTTGGTTTTCTAGCATGATTATTTTTATCACTAGCATCTGCTTCTATATAGCGCCATGCATCGAACAAATTTTTACCAAAACCCGTGCGTTTGATAGACTTTAAATACTCCTTCGGAATAATTGCATCTGTATCAACATTAGACCTATCTAATGGTGCTATCACCCCAGTAAATGTTTTAAATGCAATCACTATAAACCTCTTATATCAATAAAATGCCCAGCAATTGCTGCTGCTGCTGCCATACTTGGACTCGCAAGATGAGTGCGCCCACCTGGGCCTTGTCTTCCCTCAAAATTTCGATTTGATGTTGATGCACATCTTTCTCCGGACCCTAGTTGATCCGAATTCATTCCCAAACACATCGAGCATCCAGGTTCACGCCACTCGAATCCTGAATCGATAAAAATTTCAGAGATCCCCTCTTTTTCAGCCTGTTTTTTAATTAAACCAGAACCAGGTACAACGATGGCTAACTTAATACTATCTGAAACTTTCTTGCCTTTAATAATGTTTGCGGCTGCTCGTAAATCTTCTATACGTGAATTTGTGCATGACCCAATAAATACCTTATCGATTTTAATTTGATCAAATCGCATTCCGGGTTTGAGATCCATATAATCTAGAGCATTTTTATAACCTTCACGTTTAACAATATCTTCTGTTTCTGAGGGATTGGGAATTGCTTCGTTTACCGAAATCACCATCTCTGGTGATGTTCCCCATGTAACTTGTGGTTCTATATTAGCTGCATCGATTTCAATTACCTTGTCAAAGGTTGCGTTATCATCGCTTTTTAATCGTTCCCAATACTTTATTGCCTGATCCCACTCTTCATTTTTCGGTGTAAAAGGTCTGTTTTTAATATAATCAATTGTAGTTTCATCAACAGCAATAAGGCCTACACGTGAACCAGCTTCAATACTCATATTACAAATTGTCATACGGCCCTCCATTGATAAAGAACGTATAACGTTTCCAGAAAATTCAATAGCATATCCAGTGCCGCCAGCTGTACCAATTTTTCCTATGATACTTAGTACAATATCTTTTGCTGAAATACCCTTACCAATTTGGCCATTGATATTTATAAGCATATTTTTTTCTTTTTTAAGGACCAAACACTGAGTAGCAAGTACATGCTCAACTTCTGATGTGCCAATGCCAAATGCTAATGCTCCTAATGCGCCATTAGTTGATGTATGAGAATCTCCACAAACAATTGTCATCCCTGGTAAGGACGCCCCCTGCTCGGGTCCAATAACATGAACAATTCCCTGTCTAGAATCAGACATTTCAAATTTCGTAATTCCAGTTTCTCTGCAATTCTTATCTAATGTTTCTAATTGAAGTTTTGAAATTGGGTCTTCAATAATTTCGCGATTTTTAGTCGGAACATTGTGATCGGGAACAGCTAAATTTGTATTAACTCTCCATGGCTCTCGATTTGCTAATCTAAGTCCTTCAAAAGCTTGTGCTGATGTAACTTCGTGGATTAGATGACGATCTATGTATATCAAAGACCTATGATCATCATAATCATGTACGACATGATCATCCCAAAGTTTGTCATATAATGTTTTCACTATGTGGCTCTGTTTGTAAATCCAATAATAATCATTTTTCAGGGTTAATTGAAACCACGGTACGCCCAAATGTTTTACCAGCCAACATATTTTTAAATACATCAGGTAGGTCTTCTAATTGAACAACATTTGTAACAATCATATCTATTTTTTTTGGTGCTAAATCATTAACAAGGCGTTCCCACAAGCGGGTTCGTAATTTCATTGAGCAAGCTGGTGCATTGATGCCAAGTATGCTGACTCCACGTAAAATGAAAGGCATAACAGTTGTATTTAACTCAGTGCCCCCTGCTAATCCAACTGAAGCTATGTTACCTCCAACATTTACTGTTTTTGTAAGCCAAGACAAAATTTCGCCTCCCAAATTATCAATAGCCCCGCCCCACTGACCTTTCTCTAATGAAGCCCCCTTTAAATCAATAGTATTTCTATCTAATAAATGATCAGCTCCCAAATCAATCAATGACTGATGACGATCAGGTTTACCTGTTACGGCAACAACTTGATATCCCAGTGCTGACATAATATCAATTGCAAAGTTACCCACTCCTCCAGATGCGCCTGTAATTATAAACTTTCCTAATTCAGGAAGTTGATTATTCTCCTCAAGCCTTTGAACACACAAAGCAACGGTAAATCCTGCTGTTCCTATCGCCATGGCATTAAAAAGACTCATGCCCTTAGGCAGGGCTACAACCCAATCAGAGGGAACTCTTACATATTCTGCATAACCACCATCATGATTTACACCAAATTCGTAGCCTGTAACAATAACAGGATCTCCCTCCTTAAAACGCTTATCGCTGGAACTCACAACATATCCAGACACATTTATACCTGAGACTCTAGGAAAGTTTCTTATAATTTTACCGGCGCCTGTTGAGGCAAGCGCATCCTTGTAATTAACAGAAGAGTAGGATGCCTTAATAACAACTTCTCCCTTACTCAGATCAGAAATATTTAGATTCTCAACGCGTCCAAAAACCTTGTTATTTTCGCGATGTACTCTAAATGCCCTAAATTTATCCATAAATATACCTTTTTTGATATTTACAATTCATCAACTACATGGAACAATCCTGCGTTTTTACTGACCAATGATATAGACAATGCGATTAATTAACTAAATCAGCTGGTAAGTCCTTATCTCCAGTATTATATTTTATAAATTTTGGAGTAGCATCAAAAAATAGCGAGCTAAAAACAATGAAAAACATTCGGTTATTACTATTATTACTTATATATGCGATGTCAAATGCCGTCCGAGCAGATTTTAATGATGGTGTTATCGCGTACGTTATGAACGATTACGAAAAAGCTTTTACGACGATGCAATCTCTTGCAGAGACATCTGATCATGGCTATGCCCAATACTACATGGGTGTTATGTACTCTAAAGGACAAGGTGTTAATCAAGATTATAAAACGGCAAGCAACTGGTTTCGGAAAGCAGCTGAAAAAGCAATACCTCAAGCACAATATAAATTAGGCGAACTCTACTTTAAGGGGCGTGGCGTACCAAAAGATCCTGAGTTTGCCTACATATGGTTTAGCGTTGGTGCATCACATACGCATAAATTATCAGTTAGTGCTATTCAAAAAGCAAAAACTAAACTCTCTCCTGATGAATTAAAGGAAGCTGATAAAGTAATTGCTACTTATATAAAAAGATTTGGCCCGCAAGAAGATATAGATCCTACAAAACCTATAAAAATTGATAATGAATAAAAAATTATTGTGATGGGATATCTGCTTCCGCTGGTGTAACCGATTCTTCAATATCCTCATCATCTAATAGCTCCTCATCCTCAAATGATGTCAGTTCGCTTAAATAATCTAATAAATCTTCATCAATAGCAGCCTCGACAGGAAAATCAGGATCAACACCATACTGTAAACTTTCATCATTACTACCAAACCTAATAATTAGCTCTTTCATTTTTGACAGATGTTCGCTATATGTGTCCCTCTCTGAAATATACGCACTTAATACTTTATTAAATCCAATGATATCGTCTATTTCTGTTTGTCTTTTAGCAAGACTATCTATTCTAGACTCAATTGTATCAAGTAGTTGTTGAATTTCTTTTTCTTCCATTGGGAGTGAGCAATTCTCATTATTATCACAATGCGCTAAAGATAAACTGATGCCCAGACTTATAGATTGAAATAGAGAAATCTCTTCTTGGAGAGTAGATAAATCTGCTTGTCTTGCTTCATCTTTATCTAGAATCTTAGAGTGAAGATTAGTACTAATTAAAATAGTAATAAATAATAGAATAGTTTTAAGTTTTACATTCAACATAACTTATTTTTATAGATTAATTGCTATAAACTCCTCATTAATTATATTGTCATTATTCATTGCTTCATTCCCCTCAATCTGTAATCGTATTTGATTTTCAATAAATGCAGCCTCTGCTTTTGCAGATTCAATTATTGCATCCAATGTTTCTTGAGTGAGTTCAATACCGGTTATTTCACTTAAGCGAACTCTTTCTTCTGTATCTGCTTTCAAGCTTTCTAACCACTCAATTCGAGCTTGAATCGTTTCTAATACCTTAGCTAGTCGCGTTACTTCATCTACTTCCACTGGAGCATCTACACCTTCGCTTTCTTCAAGAAGACTATCTAGATCCTCTTCAAGTTCTTCTTCATCCTCAAAGTCCTCATCTACTTCATCCTCTTCTCCAGCAGCTAAAAATTCCACTAATTGTCTGCGGTAGTTAAGGAAATTTTGTAATTCTTTATTAAATTCTCGTTTTAATTCTTCAATTTTTTCTATAGCTTTTTCATTAGTTTCATCAACCAAACGCTCCTCAAGTTCATTGAGTCTTGCTTCTAATGTTGATATCAATGTATTTAACTCATCTTCTGTAACATTTGGAGCGCAGCCTTCTTGTTCCTCACATTGTGCGAGAGCCAAACCAATACCATTACCTATTTGTCCATAAAGTGTTAGCTCTTCCTCAAATAAACCAACATCAACAAAAGCTAATGTCTCAAGACCAATCAAAGCGGTTGCAGGGTTAATAGAGAATGTATTAGTAACCCCTGCTGTTAAGCCTGCCAATAGAAGAGATCCTGTTGTAAGTGATGCTTCTAGTTGTTCATCGGTTGTGTTATCTGTATTAATACTGGCGCCATTAAACTCGATTTCATTACCTGCGCCTATCGCAACATCAACCTCACCAAAACTAAATGAAAGAATAATATTGTCTGAAGCTAAAATATTATCTTCAGCAATAATGACGCCTGAAGGTGGAAGCTCACTTCCTGGTGCTGTCAATCTAACTTCTTTGGCCGTTGCATCTATGATTCCCGTTGTACCCCCCGCTGCCGGACCGGCTGCAACAACACTAATAGTTCCGCCAGCTGTAATATCTGCGCTTAAAATTATATCGCCAGCTAGTATTGTTACCTCACCATTACTTACAATAGCATCGTTGATAGTCATTTCTGCTGTATTAATAGTTATTGTAGTTGCTGTATAAAAAGGCGCTATCCCCTCAGGATTAAGTGCTCCACCAATAACAAGATGCCCAGTAAATGCTGAGAGGTCTGGTAAATTAAGATCAGCACCTGATATCGCTAGGTTTGTACCAGCAATATCTGGAATTGTTAATGCGCCCACACCTGTCACGGCACCCGTTGTTAATTTGGCGCCAGCGGTATGATTCCAGGTGTTAGTATCAACAGGAAGATCTACCGTGCCACCGTATGAACCATTTGCTGTAAATACATTAATTCCTGTACCACTTCTTACCTTAGTTGTATTAGTAAAAGTAGTTGTCATCGTTCCATCATTTACAGTTCCGCCGTTAGATGCATTTAAATTCCAAGTAGATACACCAGCTGCGTTACCAACTAAGGTTGTGTTCTGACCTTTAAGTGTTTCAATATTTTGAATACCTGTATTTGTGCCCTGTATGGTTACCGTAACTCCTGAAATATTATTTGTGTCATAATCAACAATATCTGTACCCGCACCACCATTAATTAAACCGCTAATTGAGCCATTGGTATCAATTGTGAATGTGTCATCGCCACCAGCACCAGTTAAATTACCAAAATTTGTAAAAGTCACACTGGCAGATGTTGATGCATCGACAACAGTTCCATCATCGGCATTATTAATGGTCCAAGCCTGATTATTAGATCCTCCCAATAAGGTTTGATTGGAGTTACCAGTCACACTCTCAACTCTAGTTACCCCTCCGGCATTACCACCAAGATCGACGGTTTGAGCGCCTAATGCAGAATAGTTTGCACTGTCTCCGCTACTATGTGCTCCACCATCTAAAACTCCTGATAGTGATCCTGTTCCGTTAAATGTAAAAGTGTCATCGCTTGTTCCACCTGTTAAATTTGCAAACTTAGAAAAATCATTACCGGCTAGAGTACCTTCGTTAGCTGCTGTAATTGCCCAAGATGTATCTGCATTAGGTCCTTGTAATGTATCGTTACTTAAAGTGCTACCGTTGTATGTTGATGATGAAGCGGTCGGCGAAACACCAACAATTAATGTAACCGTTCCATCATTATCAGCATCAACATTAATTACAAGATCTCCTGAACCAATGTCAGTTGAATTATTTAAATTAAATCCCCCATCGGTATTTATCGTTAAATTTCCTCCACTAGAGCCATCATTAAAAGAATCATAAGCTAGAGAATTACTGTCGCCATTAAGATCTAATACTGTCGTTGAGTCGATATTTACATCGCCAAACGTAAGATCCCCTTCACCAATAATTGTGCCATTTAGACTAACCGTGCTACCGACACTAGTAGTAGTTACGCCGCCACTAAAGGTCTGAGTACCGCCAGATGCATTTAATGTTAAAGTGCCATCGTTCGCAAAGGAGATTGCATTAGTAACAGTTGAACCGTTACCAGTGAATGCTAAGTTCGCAACCGTGTTACCAACTGCTAAGGTGGTGACATCGACATCACCAGAGAGTGTTGCGGTACCGCCAACGTTTTGTAATGTTAAGGTGGTGACACCGCTGATCGCACCTGATGCTGTAATGTCTGCGTTTGCAATATTGTTTTCAGTTGAAAGCGTTAAGG
>MDSY01066204.1_pt1 | contig 15397 bp, 10 predicted proteins | sample 811131 | NCBI WGS metagenome assembly MDSY01 (sample SAMN05326643, study PRJNA326480) | marine metagenome | isolation source: seawater | place: Atlantic Ocean: South West | collected 2010 | reverse complement strand
CTTTAATCGAAAACCAATCAGAAACTAAGCATGTAGAAAGCTTGAAGAATCATCGTTTGGACGAGGGTTCGAACCCCTCCGACTCCACAATAATTAAACCCGGACTTTTATCCGGGTTTTTTTTGTTTTTCAATATTGACTTAGTGTTAATTTAACAATAAGATTTTTTCTACTTTTAAAAGTTAATATTACTTTAGCGTAATAGCAGACATATTAAATTTCCCAACCATGAATAAAAACCTCTACACAATATTTTTAAATGCAGCATTCCTCGTGCTTTTTGCATTTTCAACGAATCATATTAATAGCCAAATAGAATACAATTGGCAAAACTCTCAAGAAGGTTGGGTTTCAGCATCAGAAACCAATAACGGATGCCAACTTTTTGCACAGCCAGAAGCGGTTGCGATGCGGGCTTTTAACGCTACACCAATCATGCGAAGTGGCAATCTCCAAGCGGATCTAGGCATTGACGCTACCACCTATAATCAAGTGGAAATAACACTAAGAAACCCGGTAGCAGTAGGAGCAAACGCAAACCCAAATGCAATACTATTTGCCTACCCTCCAGGGAGTAATGACAAAATATGTTCTTGGAGATTTCCAGTAGATACAGGCATGACAGAATTCATTACCTACATCATTGACCTTGAGTCTGAACCAGACAATGGCGACCTTTTTGAAGGGCCGGTGGCTAGATTTGGTTTAAGGGCTCCATGGGGAGTTGCCAACTTCGATACTGTATATTGGAAAAAAATGACAATTTTTAATACCAATACAATTGATATCATTGAACATGAGATTTACTTGAATACATTCCCTAACCCCGCAAGCGATAATTTATTTATAGAGTCAAACGACCCTATTGAAACCATAGAAATAAAAGACCTTACAGGAAGAATCGTTCTTGAAATGAAGCCGCAAAAAAGCAAAGTGGAGATTGAAACAACTGGACTCACAAGTGACCTGTACTTTTTAAACTGTTTCGTAAATCAAAAGTGGGTGACTAAAAAAATAATCATCAGCGAGCGATAATTCTTTTTTGAAAACTGTTTTTATGAGACAAAGCATTGTCCGGGTCGTTTTTTTTATGGGCATACTTGCAGGTTCATTCAGCTGTCAAAATGCAGAAAAACCAAAACATGTAAAAAAACAAAGCTCGTCTCAAGCAAGTGAAAAGCTCAACGTTCTATTCATTATTGCTGATGACTTAAACTGTGATCTAGGGGCGTACGGAAACAATATAGTGCAAACGCCAAACATCGACCGGCTTGCCGCGAGAGGGGTTGTTTTCGAAAACGCTCATAATCAATATCCTTTATGTGGCCCATCGCGTGCATCTTTTATGACGGGTATGTATACCAATCAAACAAAAATCACAGAGAACAACATGAACCTTCGAAACTCGGTACCTGATGTTATAACGCTCGGTCAAAGATTCAGACAGCAAGGCTATCAATCGGTGCGCATTGGAAAAATGTTTCATTATGACAACCCCAGTGCGATTGGCACATCTGGAAATGATGACATCTATTCTTGGGATCAAACTGTGAATCCTTACGGAAGAGATAAAATCGAAGAGTATAAAATCAATACCCTTATTCCGAGAAGGTATGGCGGCACATTAAGCTGGCTTGCCACAAATGGAAAAGACGAGGAGCAGACAGACGGTATCGGCGCAAACGAAGCCATTGAAAAACTAGATGACTTTTCTAAAAATGGCACCCCCTTCTTTTTGGCAGTTGGTTTTTTCAGACCACATACTCCTTTTGTCGCTCCAAAAAAATACTTTGAGCTTTATGACCGGGAAGAAATTAAAATTCCCGAGAGTTCGGATAGCTATCTAAAAACGCTTCCTGAACCTGCTGCGAAATCAATCAGAGCAAAAAAGGTCCAGCTGAATCTCGAAAAAGAACTTGCTCAAGAAATCAAAGAAGCCTATTATGCAACCATCTCATTTGTTGACGCACAGGTTGGTAGAGTGCTTGATCATCTTGAGGCTTCCGGATTGGATAAAAATACCATTGTTGTATTTACCTCGGATCACGGATATCACATGGGAGAACACGGACATTGGCAAAAACAAACACTTTTTGAAAATGCCACAAGAATTCCATTAATCATCTCAATGCCCCGCATAGAAAGTACGGCGATAGCACCCAAAAGAACCATGAGCCCGGTCGAGCTGATTGACCTATACCCTACGCTAATGGAGCTTACTGATATAACAATACCTGAGCATGTCGTTGGAAAAAGCTTACAAGCAGTAATGAAGGACGAAAATGCATTAGTTAGAGGAAGTGCACTAACCAGGTGGCGCAATGGATATTCGATCAAAACTAGGCGCTACCGTCTCACAGCATGGGGTGAAAAGGGTGCACTCGGCTATGAGCTGTACGACCATCAAAATGATAATAGCGAGCTCATCAATCTTACGTCAAATGAAAATTATAGTGAGCTCATGGATTCCTTAAAAATTGTGCTTGAGCAACGAATTTCTCAAGCATCTATTAAGCCCGATGGTCTTGGTAGACAGATTGAAAATGCTAAAGCCATGCAGAAAGCGAAGAACATTACTTTTGGTGACTTGCATGATAAACAAGGGAAAAGAACCTATTTAAAAGAAAAATAATTTAGCAATTTTATATAAAGTTCATACAGGCTAATTACAGAACAATACAACATTATAACCATGAGATTAAAAAAAGCTATTGAAGAAAAATCAGTCAATTTGATGCTAAAGACAATTTTTTCTATTTCAATTTTGCTCTTCCTTTTTTCTTGTAATACAAGTGTCGCTTCAGAAGAAAAATCAATACAGCAGACACCCCCAAATTTCATACTTATTCTAGCAGATGACCAAGGCTGGAATGGTACATCTGTTCAGATGATGCATAATGAACCGGGCTCGAAAAGTGATTACTTCGAAACCCCAAATCTAGAATTACTTGCCGAAAGAGGTATTCGTTTTTCTGATGCATATGCAGGTGCACCTGTCTGTGCACCATCAAGATATAGCCTTCAATTCGGAAAAACACCCGCACGGCTTTCACTGATTCGTGTTGGGATGAATACAGACCACATTGACCATGAAGGATTTACAAGCATTCCTAGGGCACTTAAAAACGTAAATAGTCAATATAGAGCAGCACATTTCGGAAAATGGGGAATGGGAAGTGAGCCTTCAGTGCTTGGATACGATGTAAGCGATGGGCCTACCAAAAATAAAGACGGGCACTTTATAAATGACAAAACTCAGTGGATACATGCTTACAAAGAAGATCCTAAAAATATTTTTTCTCTTACAGATCGAGCCATTGAATTTATGAAGTCGAGTACCGAAGAGGAAAAACCTTTTTATCTGCAAATTTCTCATTATGCAGTACATGCGGACATTGAATCAAAAGAAAGCAGCTATGCGAAGCTAAAAAAAAAGCCAAAGGGAGCCCAACAAAAACATACAGGATTCGCAGCCATGACTTTAGATTTAGATGAGGGTCTTGGTATCCTTTTGGAAAAAGTAAAAGAATTGGGAATTGAAGACAACACCTATATTATATATATGTCTGACAATGGTTCTGTACCAAATATACCAGGAGGAAAAAAATATGAAAAAAGCTATAATTATCCGTTAAGCAGAGGCAAATGGGATGCTTTAGAAGGTGGTGTGCGTGTCCCGCTTGTGATTGCAGGACCGGGAATCAAGCAGGGCTCCGAATCGGCAACACCCGTTTCTGGAACAGACCTCTTACCTACCCTAATTGAGCTAGCTGGAAATAAAGAAAGTAAATTAACTGAAATTGACGGGGGCAGCTATGCATCAATACTCTTGAATAAAAATGATGCTGATATCTCAAGAGCTGTGGACGGAATATTCTTTCATGTTCCCTACAAAAATGGAATTGCACTGAAACGACCACATTCCGCAGTGCGAAAAGGAGATTATAAGCTTGTTAAATTCCAAGACGATAAAAGCATTTTACTTTTTAATTTAGTTGAGGATAAAATGGAACAAACAAATCTATTAGCGGATCTTCCCGATAAAGCAAAAGAATTAGAGAAGATTTTAGACAATTACCTTGTAGATGTCCATGCACCGAAGTGGCAAGAAGGAATCACATGGAAAAAGACTCCTTTAAAAGAAATCAATTCAAACTATTGATATGTTGAATTTGACCAAAAAAAATATCCCACTACTATTTTCGTTGTTCTTAATTGGCGCTTGCAACGACTCGCCCAAAAACTCAAATGACAGCACGAGCAATACTTGTGAAAAGGCTTGCTGCGAGAATTCAAGAACAAAATACCTATTAAAAGAAACATTGGATAAACCGAATGTTTCTGCCGTTGATTCATTGCATTGTCGTCAAGATTCGACAATGAAGATGACCTACATCCCAGGCGGTGAATATTACATGGGGGCAAGCAATCCTAAAATGGCGCTCAAAAGAGAGCTCCCGCAGCATCAAGTGCGCGTTAATGCGTTTTACATGGATATTCATGAAGTTACGAATAAGCAGTTCTCGGCATTTGTAGCAGCTACAGGCTACAAGACTGTTGCAGAACAAGCCATTGATTGGAATATTCTTAAAAAGCAGCTACCTCAGCACACACCGAAACCCAATGCTGATATCCTCCAGCCCGGGTCAATGGTTTTCATTCCAAGCGATGACATTTATAATCTCATTGACATATCTCAATGGTGGCAATGGACGAAAGGTGCGGATTGGCAACATCCTCATGGTCCAGAAAGTGATATTCGAGGCAAAGAAAATGACCCCGTTGTACATATTTGCTATCATGATGCACTTGCTTATGCCAAATGGTGCGGTAAACGACTACCGACGGAGGCAGAATGGGAATGGGCAGCTAGAGGAGGATTAAAGAATCAGGTTTATCCTTGGGGCAATGTGTCTGTGGAGAAAGGAACACCAAGATGCAATTATTGGACAGGAGACTTCCCTACCCGAAATACAAAAGTAGATGGCTTTGAAGGTGTGGCACCTGTAATGGAATATCAAGCAAATGGCTACGGCCTATACGACATGGCAGGAAACGTTTGGGAAATCTGCTCAGATTGGTATGATGAAAGTTATTATTCAGTCCCCCGTAAAAATGAAATACAAGATAATCCAAAAGGTCCTAAAACATGGAGCTATCCCTTGGAGCCTAATGATCCAAAACGTGTCATTCGAGGCGGGTCATTTTTATGTAATGATAGCTACTGCTCAAGCTACAGAGTATCAGCAAGAATGCCCAATTCACAGGATACAGGAATGAGCCATACGGGTTTCAGATGCGTAAAAGATATTACCCCGTAAGCACATTTTTTATACGTTATATTTTACGCCATTATTATCGTACATTTAATTCACTAGCTTTGGAAAAAGAATGGTGTCAATATATTTAATTTAGTACCTTAGTGTTAAATATACACAATGCGTGTTATGAGGGGTTTGTTTCAGTTTCTAATAGTTTGTTGGTGCAGTGCTTCATTTGCCCAGGACACCATTACGCAAAAAAAACCATTTAGCAGCAATAGCTTAAGCTTTAACAATCCAACAAGCGCCATTACTTTTTCCGGTTTTTATCGTTTTTTAGGCTTTGTTAGAAACCAACAAGAGACATTTCCTAACAATAGTGGAAAAACCACAGTGATTAGCTCCGGAGACGCCTACAGGGAGCCCATGTTTCTTCTAAAACTCAATGGGAAAACTAGGGATAACATCACTTTTGGAGCAGATCTAATGCTTAATAGTCTTTATAAAGGACCTTCTCCCGAACATACGAAAGCTTTAACCCTGAACCTTGGATTAAATCTGACCACATCTATTGCCACAAAATTCGGAACCTTTAATTTCAAGTCTGGAGGTGTATCATGGTACAGACAGAGTAGACTTACTGTATGGGGTAATCGTTCATTCAATAGAATTAGCATATTTGAACGAAGACCGCAAACTCCATTGAATAAGCTGCCTGTTGACCGATATTCCAAGTATTACAATAGTGGGTTGGTTGATCAAGGAATTCGATACGGAAGCCGTGCGTTTCAGGGTATTTTCCTTCAAGGAACGAAGCTTCCATTCAATTTCTCAGTTAAGGGAGTCATTGGAAAAAGTAACTTCAATAGATCTTTACTTGAAACTAGTGATAATTTCACTGGATGCTTTCAGCTGAAAAATATGCTAAGCCCCTCCTTTAAAATTGCTTACAATTATCTTTCCTCTTGGGCAGATACAGATTCTTTGAGTGATGAGCGAAGAAACTATTTTATTCACACCCTCGAATTGGATAAGAAATGGAGTAAAATACAAGTCCAAATGGAGCTAGGACTCGGTAACTATCGAGATCCGCTCAGAACACTCGGTTATGGCGAAGCAATCCTTTTAAACATCAAAACTGCAAAATCAACCAAGGTTCCTTTGAATGTGCAGCTTTATAGAATCTCACCACAATTTGTTAATGTTACAGGTAACTTTTTGAATACATCTGTACTTGAAGTATTTCCGAACGTTGCAGGTATCGGAACAACCGTAAGAACACCTTATCAAAGTCCCATGGTCGGACTTGGCTTTCCTGTAAATAATCGACAAGGAGCATCTATTAATGCGGACATTAATTTAGGTAAGCTTAAGCTAAATGGTGGCATTGGCGTCTTTGCAGAAATTGACACCTCCTATGCGGCATTGTCATACATTCATAATGTAAATAGCCAAACACTGTCTAGAATCTATTTATTTGCGCAAAACTGGGGACCATATAACGCATTAAACTCAACCTATAGAGGTGTTTTTGAAAACGTGAATATCACCGATACGAGCGCCAACGGCTTAGCAAACTTTAAAAAGTTTTTCAATACCATTGAATTTCAGGCAAAATACAGCAATAAGATTTTTGGAAAGAACTACTATATTTTTTCTCTAACACGACTGAATTCATGCCAAAAAAACTTAAAAGCACTGCCTCAAATTGGGAAGCAAGCCCTTATTAGCCAGCTTAGCGAAGAATTAGATTTCAGTATTGAGCTGAACGAAAAAACCGTCGTGGTTTTAAGCTATGGTATCGAGAAAATAATAGGTAATGCTTCTACAGATCTCGGGGATAATCCTGATGCTACCGCAACGAATACCTTTTTTGAGCGGTTAGGTTGGGAAAAGTTATATAGATTGACGAACTCAAGAAACCAAAATAACACACTCCTAGGCTTTGGTATAGATTATAAAATCGGACAAAATGTAATGGTATTTTTCCGCTACAATCAATACCGCTATTTCGACCCTAATTTTATAGAAAACCATTTGAAGGGTTGGGAAACGATGCTTGAATTAAAAATAAATTTTTAATCTATGAAAAGATGTTTAACGCTTTTACTTGTTGTTTGTGCAGTCTTCGGTTCTGTAAATGAGCTGCAAGCACAAATAAAAGACAAGATTTGGTTTGACGGACAAGCCCGCTCTTACTTTGCACGTGATGCCATCGATAAAAACAATACAGAGGATACGGTATCTGCCAAGAATACATCTAATGGATATAATCTTTTAGATCTCAATACCCACGTCAACCCCATCAAGGATATTGAAATTTTTGCTCAGCTTCGTATCCGAAATTCCTTTGGTAGTTTTTTCGGTTCAGGAACTGAAATCAATGTACGTCAGCTCAGAGCAAAAGGAACTATAAATGATAAGATTAGATTTAGCGTAGGCGACCTCTTTCTCAAGCAATCTCGGTTTACGCTTTACAATTATGATGAAGAGCTTTCAGGTTATGAAAATGACATGCTAAAACCTTATCGAGACATCATTCATTACGAAAACTTTTATACCGAAAACAGATGGCGATTACAAGGTATTCAGACTGATTTCTCCTTTAAATTTGACCGGTTTATCAGAACTTTAGCTTTTGACTTTTTTGTTACTCGACCTCGAGGCTCCAGTGCAATTAGCGGTACTACTTATTCAAGCGACCTCTTACTTTCGGGAGGATCTATGGTTTCAGAAGTAAACAAAAACATCACATTATCAGGTAATTATGTAAGCTTATTTGAAGTTGCATCTAGCGGTACGCAAAACATCTCAGTCCGAAACCCTGTTTATGATATGGCGCTGCTTCATCATTTTGGAAACGAAAAGCATCATTTTGAGCAGAAGCTGGAAACTGGTTTCTCTCAAAGACATTGGCTACACTCTGAGCTTGTGAATGAAATCGCGGATTCAATCTCAAACGAGACAAAAGGAATGTTCTTTGAACTAGAAAACAAATACAGCAAAAAAGATTCTACCCTATCCTTAACATTAGGTTATCGTTATGTAGATCCTAATTTTAGAAGTGCTGGTGCACAGACGAGGCGTTTGAATTTTGCTGCTGGTAATGGCAATACGATTTATCCGCTGTATACCAATATGTCAATGACAAGACCGACCTCTGTGTTTGACCTTGTATCAGACGACCGGATATACAACCAAGACCTATCGAGTAATCTGATGGTCTTCAATCCCATTTACTCAAATGTACTCCCTTATGGAGATGCAACGCCTAATAGAAGCGGAGTCTATCTCAAAGCAAGGCTCAATAATAAAAGCAAGGTATTCCTTGGTAAAATAAATGCAGGTTTTTTCAAGGAAGTTATTGGTCAAGGAACCGCAGAAAAAAGAAGCTTTGGACTTGTAAAAGCTGCGATTAAACTCAATATACACCGCTGGCTAAATTGGAAAAAAGAGCTTAGCTTTTCTGCTTCGTCAGAAAGTGAGCTTACAAATAGAGGCGGAGATACTATTTCCTCCATAAATTTATTTAGCCACCAGGTAAATGCATCACTAAATGTGGAGCTGGCGAAAAAGTTTTTTATTCAAGCATCCTATAAGCAGTTTAATGCGAATGGAAATGAGTTCTTGACAGAACGTGACAATTATGGTGACATCACCTATTTTACGTCAACACAAGTCAATCAAAAAGACCATATGCTCTCCATTGGAATGCTATACAAAATCCGCGAGAATGTCTACGCAAACCTTCAGTACAATTGGTGGGGCATGACCTTTACAGACCAACCGTACTCAGATTACAAATACAATAGACTATTATTCATTTTATCCGTCGCCTTATGAACCTAAAAACAAAACTTATTCTTTTTCTGGGCTTGGTATGTTTTCTATATACCTGTACAAAGGAAGACTTTGAAGGACCATCCATTGATAACTTATATGGAAACTTTGAGATTACAGAGCCGCTAACACTTACAAATGACAACCCTAGTTTTGCCAGCAACGAGCAAGTTGGTTTCCATTGTGCACTTAATAAGCCTGTTGAATGGAAAATTGCCATTCAAGGATTGACTACGAATGCCACAAGAGAAATTATAGGGTTTTCAAACCTGATTGACTCAAATACGGTTGTTTGGAATGGCGGTCCAACACAAGTTCCATTCTTTTCGGAGGAGGCTTGCTCAATAGAGCTGACCTTTGAAAATGAAATCGATACACTCAGAGATACGATCACCATTGCCTCAGCCAAAACTTACGAAAATGGCATCTGGTTCGAAGACTTTGAGGATGGGCTTCCATCAGACGGACTTGTTTATTATAATACTGATGGTGGGGGCATGACTTTTTCCGTGGCAAATGATGATGCATTACTGGGAAGTAGCTATTTCAAGATGGGTGGCAGAGTGAATTGGGACTGGGCCTTAGGTAGTTTAGACATACCGCTAAACATTGCTAACGTTAGCCAAGCCTCAGATGACTTATATATCAATATAGGTATGCTCTCAGATCTTGACGATGTTCACACTGGACAATTCATCAATATTTTAATCTCAGAGGAAACGGATACTCCTTTCAATGATAACCTCGACAATAATGCCTCTGATCTTTTTGAATCCTCCATGGAGGTTTATAAAATGAAGGTCCCTATTGACTGGAACGGGTGGCAGCTAAAATCATTTAGGTATTCAGATTTTGAGCCGAGAGATCCTAATAATCCAGATATTGTTTTTGATATGAACCCGAATAATATTCGTGCCATCCGAATTGCATGCCAGGCATGCCCGTCGTCCTCTGGAAATCCAATTTGTCCGGAAAACTTTGGTAAAGATGTACGCACAGATATAGACCACATTATTTTCACTGCAAACTCAGCCCTATTAGATCAATAATGAAGTTTACCACACAAATAGCTTTAGGGATGCTGGTCTGCTGCACCTTGTCTTGCGCCTCAATGCGCGAGGTAGCTATTTATGAGCCGTCCAAATCAACTTCATCATTTGAAAAATTTCCATATAAAACCCTTTTCACTTCCTCAGAAGAAGATGGCTTATGGGGAATGAAAAACAATGCTTGCAAGGAGGTCTCCTTTGAGACGACCAACAGCTATATTGGCAAAGATCACCTACATGTAAAGTGGAATGAGTCTTCATGTAAGTACATCGGAATGGGACTAAAATGGGGTAATTATAAAGGTAAAAACCTTCAGCCCATTATAGAATCGACTGCAATCGAGCTTCGTGTTCGCATCGATGCGGGTGAGCTTTCAAATGTTCCAATGTTTTTCATTCTTGTCGACTACGGTGGGAATCAATGCAGAGCGAAAATAAACTACTTGGACCTTGAAGGAGGTAAAATTGATACTGAATGGAGAAGAATACGTATTCCTTTACAGGCATTCAACTTTGAAAAACGAGGCGTAAACATGGGTAACATCAAAGAGCTCCGTCTTGAATTTCAAAGGCAGGGTGATCTTCACATAGACAATATTGTAATTGTACCACACGAGCATCACTACAAGAAGACAAAGGATACATTTACAAAGGTATTTGATACACACCCGATCCAGCTCGGCGTCGGAAAAGAATATTGGTGGGGCATCAATACAAAATATTCCTCGAGTATTCAATTCGGAAGCTCCTTTAACAACGAGAGTGTAATCGTTGATTTAGACACATCGAAAAAAGCATCCTGGAATACCTTTGGATTTTCTCCCTACCAATGGATGCGGACAGACCTCTCCGCTATTCACACGACATCGGCACTGACGTTTAAGGTTAAAGCAGCTGAGCTACCAAAGCTTCAAACCGTTCTTTTGGCCTATACAGGTAAACGAAGAAGGCTACAAAAAATAGTAAATGAAAGCCATTTCATTTATAGAGGAAATGGGATATATGACGCCTACCTTCCTTTGAAATCACTGACCGGATATAGTGAATTTAGATGGGACGCACTCAAAGAAATTAGGTTTAAAATACTCAAGGGTACGCAATTTGAAATAGGCGATTTTCAGCTAATTGAATTCCGTGGTAATCCTAAAAAACCAACCGAATGGAAAGGAATATAAATCTATTTGTTAGTCTGGTATTTGCTCTGCTATCCACACTTAGTATGCAATCACAGGTGAGTAAAGTCGAGGTAACTACAAATGCCTCAGGCGACTTTGAGCTCCATAGAAACGGAGTACCATACTATATTAAGGGTGCAGGGGCAAAAGACCATTTTGACCTGTTGGTCAAATCAGGAGCCAACTCTATTCGGGTTTGGAGTACCAACAACAGAGCATTTTTAGATTCTGCACATCACCATAACTTAACGGTTGCACTAGGATTATACGTGAGACCCGAAAGAAGCGGAATGGATTACAATGATGAATATGCAGTAAAAGGTCAAATTGAACACCTCAAAAATGAGGTATTAAAATATAAGGACCATCCTGCACTACTGGTTTGGGGTATCGGTAATGAGGTTGACCTCAGGTATAGCAATTTTAAAGTTTGGGAGACCATAGAGATCCTTGCAAAATTCATTAAAGAGGTCGACCCGAATCATCCGACCATGACAGTCATTGCTGGTGTTGACCCCTCAAAAGCATACCACATAAAAAAACATTGTCCGAGTGTCGACATCTTGGGGCTCAATGTATACGGATCCATAGAAAATGCTGGAGCCAATCTCAGAAAGTTCAATTGGGATAAACCCTACATTGTCTCTGAATGGGGCGTAAATGGGCCCTTTGAAGCCAAAACAACATCATGGAAAGCCAAGATAGAACCACCGAACGGCGTGAAGGCAGAGCAGCGACAGAGAAGGTACCAGCAGCTCATTGAAAAAGACAAAGAACGTTGTCTCGGAAGCTATTGCTTTCTTTGGGGACAAAAGCAAGAATCTACTGCCACCTGGCACGGAATGTTTCTCAGCAATGGAAAGCCAACGGAGGCTGTTGATGTGATGCAATATTGCTGGTCGGGAGAATGGCCAACATCTCGCGCACCGTCAATAAAAAATATCTCACTTGAAAATATTGGCTGGAGGAAAGACCATGTCCTCTCCCCTGATACGCAGGCAACATTGAGTGTTGAGTACCTCAAATACAACAACAAAAAAGTAATACTAGAATACGTATTATTCCCGGAGGCCTTTAGCAATAAAATTGGTGGGGATATTCAAATATCACCAGACCCACTAAAGTTTGAAATCGTGAAGCAAAGTGACACTGAGCTCACCTTTGTTAGTCCAAAAAAGAAAGGAGCTTACCGCATATTCGCCTTCGTCAAGAACGAAAAAGGACAATGCTCGGTAGCCAACATTCCTTTCCTTGTTCAGTAATAAAGCTACACGCTATTTTTTAAAGGTTTTCAACAACACCTCATACCCAGGTTGAAAGAGCAAAACCTCGAAGTCATCCTCTGGATGTATCAGCTCGTTCGCCGTATAGATCTTCCAAACACTTTCATTCTTGTTTCGCCAACCCACCGAGGCATATAGATTATTAGACTCAATGAGATAACCTGCCTCATTCAAAATAAGTTTCGGAACATTCAGCTTTGGTATGGTCATGGAGCTGGTAAACATAGAGTCTAGCATTGCTGATTCGCTTAAATTACCAAAATCAGACTCCTCCATCCAAGTGAATAAATGCTGCTGTAATGTTTTAAAAATTCGTTCATTTTGCGGATAAGGCATTAGGTTGTTCGCCTCATAGTAGTCCTCCGAAACTTCATACAGCTCAAAACGATCTTTATTTTTTGAAAACCAATTCGAAAAATAGGCACTCAGCTCCTGCTTCTCCTGAAGAGAATCCAATACCCGCATCGTTTTCATTTGTTCACGGTATTTTACAGGCTTATAAACAGGACTTGTTGTGTCGCCGTTATATATCAGCTTAAAACCTCTGTCTTGAACGCTCCTGCGCATATCTATACCTCCATCAAATCTGTCGGTAGCCGCATAGCTATATCGCCGCTGGTCTTTTTTAAAGAAAGAAACACCTTCAAATGGAAATTCTCTTTTGATATTTGCTGCATCCAGTATTGTCGGTGCAAAATCAACAAAGCTGATAAGCTGATAGGTATTTCCTGTCCAAGCAGAATCATTCCACTTTGCCACCATTGGACAACGCAAACCTGTCTCATAAATAGAACGTTTATAATGCGGAAAAGGACCACCATGGTCGCTAAAGAAAAAGATTATGGTATTGTCATACAGACCATCTGCTTTGAGCTGCGCTATGATTACGCCGATTTGTTGGTCCAGCTTTTCAATGTTTTTATAGTTGGTCAAGAAATCACTTTTAATTCGGTCGTCTTCAGGGAAAAAATCCGGGATTCGAACATTTCCCAATTCTTCTTTTGAGTATGTAATCTCGTTTTTCCAAATTCTAGACTCATGGGTTACATTAAAGTTAAAGACAGAAAAAAAAGCTTGACCCTCTTCCCTATTTCTCCAATGTGCTTCTTGACTGCTTTCATCCCATGCCAAGGGTGAGATCGGCATATTGTAATCCTCTTTGGAGTTATTCGTACAATAGTATCCGTTGGCCCGAAGGTCTTCGGTAAAGAATCGAACAGGTTTCTTTGGTTTCGCATTATAATATGGGAGCGAATTATGCGAATTGATTGCATTCTTTGCGGCTGACTTTTTATAGGCGCGCATATGTTGTGTACCGAGTGTTGTAGGATACATTCCTGTAATCAGACTGCTACGGCTTGGCGCACAAACAGGAGAAGGTGTATGACAATTTTGATATACTAGCCCGTCTTCAGCCAGCTGATTGATATTTGGTGTATGCGCACTTGAATCTCCATACATCGAAAAAAACAAAGATTGATCCTCGCAGACAAGCCATAAAAAATTTGGGGATGCTTGTCCGTTACAAAGTGTAGATACGCAAAGGAGTGCAGAAATCAGGTATATTTTCAAGTTTTATATTTTTTGTAAGTCACAACTTAATTCAATTAATTATATTAGTGTCCTTGAAACACTAAGATAAGGACTCAGACCTAAAACACAATTGTTTTCTGCTTTTAGATTTGGTCTTAAAAACAGTTACCTAAAAACGATTTTAATATGAAACCCTACAGTCTTTGCAGTATATTCGGTATTGCTGGTCTTTTTCTACTCTCGCTTTACGCGTGTAATTCAACAAATGAAGAACAAAAAGGCATTGCAAAAAAAGAAAATAAGCCACTAAATATCATTTATATTATGGCTGATGACCATGCCTACCAAGCGGTCAGTGCTTATGGTTCTCAAATCAGCAAGCTTGCGCCAACGCCTAATATCGATCGTATTGCCCAGCAAGGTGCGCGAATGGATGCTGTTTATTGTACCAACTCGATCTGCGGACCGAGTAGATCCTCCATATTGACAGGTAAATTTTCACACGTCAATGGATTTTATAAAAATGTTGATGGCGGAGACTTTAATGGCGAGCAGCTTACCTTTCCTAAGGTTTTCCAAAAAAATGGTTACCAAACCGCAGTCATCGGAAAATGGCACTTAGGAACGACCCCAACAGGATTTGACTATTCTAAGGTTTTGATCAATTGGGGTGGACAGGGAACCTATTTCAATCCTCAATTTTGTATCAATGGAAAAGATACCGTGACAGAAACGAAGCGACACTCTACAAAAGCCATCGAAGATGATTGTTTGGATTGGTTGGCAAATCGAGATACCACAAAACCATTTATGCTACTATATCAATTTAAGGCACCGCATAGAGATTGGAGACCTGACTCAATGTTTCATGACCTGTTCAGCGATTTTGACTTTCCGCTTCCGGAAACTTTTAATGATGACTATGAAGGACGACTTGCAGCAAGTGAAAACATGATGGAAATTGGAAACCACCTGAACAGGAGAGATATGAAGCAGGTGCCGCCTCCTGGATTGTCCAGAAGGGATTCAATGCGTTGGCTTGCCTATGGAGACAAGGGACAATATTGGTCGCCAAATGACTCCTTGAAGGGCGATGCACTGAAGTATTGGAAATACCAGACTTATATCAAAGACTACTTGAGATGTGTTGCTGGTGTTGACCGCGCAGTCGGAAGCGTTTTAGATTATTTAGAAGAAAATGGTTTGAGCGAGAACACCATTGTAGTCTACACCTCGGACCAAGGCTTTTACCTTGG
>MDSY01110345.1_pt1 | contig 15401 bp, 28 predicted proteins | sample 811131 | NCBI WGS metagenome assembly MDSY01 (sample SAMN05326643, study PRJNA326480) | marine metagenome | isolation source: seawater | place: Atlantic Ocean: South West | collected 2010 | reverse complement strand
GAATCTTAGGATGGACTTGTGATCTGTCGGGATGACTTCGACGTTGTGTCCCGAATAGTGCCGGGTAATGCCTGCTTGTGTTGACACATCAACCGCATAGCGCTGAGGGTGAGATGCGGAGGTAAAACCGTCACCCCAGTGGGTCCACAGAGCGGCCAGCCTAAGCGAACCAGCCACGAGTTCCGCGCCCGTATGGTAGGACCAGAGCTGTGGGGCGATTTCGGCATGGATCAACTCATATGGAAGGATGGGCTTGCCTTCTCGGTCCATATAAGGGTACTCACCAGCCAAATCGGGCGCAAACTGTGCAGTCACATCGGTCCAAACGTCACCGGCTTTGGTCAAGATCTTAAAAATCGGAGTCGGAGACATGATGTCCCAGATCTCTTTGGTCCAGACCTCTTCCCCGTTGGGCAGGTGGCGCAGCCGAACTTCCGAGACGTAGCCCGGAACATCTGGCTCATCAGGCAAAGCCCGACAAACGACCAAGTCTGGGGCGACCGGACGGTAGTGTACGTGATTTCCACCCGGAACCCAGTCCAGACGGAACAGCGACTCTCGAATAGCCTGCGCCCAAAGGTCAGCAGTCTGCCGCTGGGGCCACAATCTGTGGGTAATAACCGAACCCATGCTCGGGGATTCGCCACCCTTCAGTGAAACCATTGGCGCGTCAAGGTAAGCATTGCAGAGCTGCTGCCATACCATGCGAAAGGTGTTTCGCGAAAGGTCAGGATTAACCTCCAGTTCCATGGAGATCTCCGCAGCAAACATTCCACGGATTTCCTCAATCACGTCTTCCCGGTGTTGCCCCGTCAACATGCGGTAGCGCAGGCTTTGAACGTCCCAACGAGCAACGTCTTCGTCAGACTGAGGCAGGTAATCACCAGGAATGTCGTACATGTGCGCTCCACTACCCGATCAGCATGAGTCCCGGACCCTTGTTGCCGCTCGGCGCCAAGTATATCTCGGAAATGTATCCGCAAGAATCAAAAGGATCTTTAAGGTCATCGTTAGCACCACGCCAGTGGCGCAAAGTATGGATCAAGCGGGTGCATCCTTTATGTACGCGGAATCTTCCATCGACACAGGCACTCGACATCATACGAACTCGCGCATCGATAGATCCACGGCGCTTATACGGCACCCGAATCTCGAAAGGAGCCTTGGAGGCGCCAGCAATACGCGCGAATTCACGCATATATAGGTCATTTAGGCTGAAACCCATGCCCATCTTGCCTGCCGAGTTGCTGTCACCCCTTGCTTCGTCCACATCCGAAAGCTCTAAGCCCCAAGTACGAAGCATCTCCGTTATGGCTCGGGCCTCGGACGCGGGGGTCGAGAGTTCGTCATCAGAGTGCTCATCGAGAACCCAAAGAGTAAACCCATCCCAAGCAACAAGGTGGCAGACCGACTTGCCGGGACGCACGCCATGGTCGAATCCAAGCCCGATGGACTGGATGTCTTTCGGCACATCTTCGTCGTCGAAGAGATTGCCCTCCGAGAAACCCGATACCCAACGATCTTTGGTGAGCCCCTCCCACTGCGCCAAGATCCGCTGGTTGTATTCCCAGGGCGAGCACTCCAGTTTCTGGGCCTCGATATCTTCTTCGCTACGATGCGGCGCATTTTCCTTGGAAAGCTCGATATGTTCGACGTGCCACCCCGGTTCTGGGTCAATATTGTCCTCAACACAACCCTCCAGCATATGTTGCAGCCACTGCACAGGCCGCCCAACCGGCGTGAGCGTCAGCCAGTACGGCGCCATATCCATGGTTAAACGTGCTCTTAGGCCGTGCCAGTGACTTTCTTTGGGGGGCTCATCGACCCACGCCCACTGGACCCTTTTTGATTCCAGCGCGAGTAGCGACTGCTCGCATCCCTTCCCCACCATCTGGCTACCATTGATAGTCCGAATAATCTTCTGGCTTCGATACAGATACCCAATACCCGGAACATACTTACAAGAGTCATCGAGCACGCCCGGGGGCTCCAGTTCGTGCATGACTTCCGATATCGTCTCCCAACCGGTCCTGAGGTCAGAGCACAAGACCCACCCAGTAGAGCCATGGTCCGGTACTTCTCGATACGGATGGTCCGAGAGCAGGTGGAACCAGGCTTCAGCCGCACCCCAGTACGTCTTCCCCACCTTATTCGCCGCAATGAAGGCCCTTTTTCTATTTTGCGACCTGTGAAACCGCTTCTGAGGGGGTGACATTCCACCGCGCGGACCCGGCTGTTCCCCACAGTACTTCGCCAGCCCATTCTTCTGATACCCGCGTGCGGTATTAATAATAAACGCAGCTGGATCGAACATTACGGCACCTTACCGGTTGGAACCGGAATCTCAAAAGGCGCTCTTGTGGGCATCATCTTCTGGTGTGGCTGTTCTTTCGCCCACTTGACCAGCGACTTCCACTGCTTCAGCCAGTCCTCGGCATCCACCCTATCCTGGGCGTGCTTCCCAGCGTGCACCTGCCTTACCACATGGGCATGAGCCTGCGATAACGCCACAATCATCTGGTCCATCTTGTCCACTAAGACGCCTCTTCTTCCATCGCCTCGTGCAAAAGCTCAGGCGGCAACTCCTTCAGGGCCTTCACAACCTGTCTCCTACCCTCGAGTGTAGTCAGATCACTGCTGATCTCAGCCAACTCGTCCGGCACTTCTTCAATCGGCCCATCTTTACGCCACCCGTGACGGCGCTCAAGAATCCAAGCCGCTGCCTGCCACGAGCCATTCATGGCCGCTTCTTGCACCAGCACCAGGTTCTTCTCTACATTCCGAGCCTTGGCCTCTCCGACCACCTTCAACAACAACTGCAACCGGGGATCACCCGCACCATTCCGTGCTTGAGCCATCCACCGGTAGTACGTCGCTTCAGTACAGCCCGCATAAGCCGCAGCATCCGCAGACTTCAAGCCCAGCTCAAAAGCAATGCCCAGCTTCTCAATAAGCTTGGGCGTGAGCTTGTTTTTTAATTTCGGGGCTGTAGCCAACTACTTCTTTCCTCTGCGCCTCTTATTCGCGAGCTTCCGGGCCGCCGATGCGCGCTTGTAGAACACCTTCTTCCCAACCTTCCTTCTCCCAATATAAGCCGCAAGACCCTCAGGGTTGTACACTTTCGACTTCCCACCCTTCTTCTTCCGGTTCCTGAGCGACTTCACCAGAGCCTTTCTCGTCGGGTTTCGCTTGGACGACTTGCCCGTCCTGCGTCTTTGTCTCGTAGCGCGTATTCCCTTTTTAGCCATGGCGGTAGTCCTTGACGTGTCAACGTCTTTTAAATTGCGGAAAGTTCAGAGAGTGAGGCACCCCTACGGGGAGAGGGGGTCACCTCTCGATCGTATCACGGATCATACGGTCAGGAATTGTCCGTATCAATCGCCACCCGGTCAAAACCTATACGGTCAGGATCTGTCCGGCGTTCAGTGTATGCACTTTGATACGGACAGAAATTGTCCGCCGTATGCGGGTTGATACGGTCAGTAGCTTTGATGAAAGCGCTTGATCTTGTTCGACTTTTCCGTTCGAGACGAACGATAGGTCTCCGTTCTATCTCCTCTCGTTCATCCATCACAAGACCCATCAAGGCCTAACCACGCGGGATCCCGAAGCTTTCCAGCGCCCCACAAGACCAGGCATCCACCCACAGGATCCGCACCTCCGCAAGGACCACAACGACATTACACCTGTGATCAACCCTGATCTACCTTAAAACACGCATAGAACACAGCATATCCCTGCTACATCCTTGTATATACCTGAAATGATCCATGCATGGTGCAGTTTTCCTATAAACTTTCTATGTAATAATTATATATATTCTACTTATTAGTAGATATTAATATAATATTATTCATGCCTCCAATGGTAATAGGTTGATCATTTCCTACAGATCTACACGATACCCGGGTTTTATATACAGATATCCCCGTGCACCATCGATGGTACACAGGGACCATTTTGATCCGTGCTTAGATCTTTCTACCTGTGACGATACCTGGAGTGACGCCTCAGTTCTCTCCTCAATTCGCTCTCCTCTTCGAGGGCATCCAGGTCATCAATAATCACCTTCCCGTTGACGATCTTCTCCAGCGTCCAGAGAGCGATAACGGCCAGCAGAATCAAGAAGAACGCATTCGGATAGAGAAAGGCTATGCGCTCCTCTCTCGTCCATGTCGAGCTATCCCACGGGTCGTCCACAGTCTCAAAGCACTGGACCATTGTAATCAGCGCCAGGGCTGGGCCTCTCATCGCTCACCTCCTGCCGGGCTCAGCTCTACAATCTCCACCTCAGGGTAGGCCTCCGTGGCCAGCATGAGACGGAGCAGCTCCTCTACCTCTTGGTGGTGGACAGTGTCCCACTTCTGGGTAGAGGTGGGCTGGAATACTGCGAAGCCCTTGATGGTGATCTGATATGCCCGTGTCGGGCTGGGTTGTTTATTGCTCATTGTTCTTGCTCCTATTCAGCTTGCGGATCAGGTGTCGGACCTTCGGCCCGTGGTCAGGAAAGCCGATCACCGGGCCGGCCTTGGCTCCATTGCACAGGCGGCACGTATTGCACGTCACCACATCCGGTTTCAGGATTGCAGGGCACACAATGCCCGCGTGTCCGTCAGGGGTATTGAAGCGCCGATCAGCCCAGTCCCACGGCAGCACCACGGCAGCGCGGAACCCTGCCCGGATAGCTTCATCCGCCTCCTGTAGTGTATCTACACTGGCCATGAGTAGACCAGCCAGATCAGGCCGTCCCCTCCAATGGTGGGTATAGCCTACAGGGTCAAGCCCCTCCCCTTTGATGACATCCAGCACACGGGCCAGATAGCCCCCGGGTAGCGCTCCTGGATCTCCAATGCTGCCCAGTCTCACCATTTTGGCCGATAGCCTACGATTGGCCAGCGCTCGCCTGAGGCTATATCTCCGCTCCGGCTCGGGGTCTTTAGCATAGGCCTTGACCATGGCACTGTGGCCCATTGCAACGGTCCCGCTCTGGGCATAGCACGTGCCCTCGGTCAAGTGCTTGCAACCCACACAAGAGGCCTTGCTCTCCTCGCGAGTGCGACCAATTGCCATGGTAGGCACTGGGCCGGTCTTCCTATTTCCGGTCGTCTCGGTCCAAAGGGCTGCTTCCTCTGGCACTTGTGGTGCTTCATATGTCATTTTGCCGCCTCCGGATCTGGCTGACCATGGTCAGGAAACCCGATCACAGGGCCACGGGTTGAACCGTCGCACACGGTATGAAAGCGATCTGCCGGGTTCAATTCATCGCTCAGCGAGTCCATAGCGTCACAGGTCTTCTCATACAGTCCCGATCGACCGATGCCCGGATCTACGCTGTTTGCCAGGACGGTAAGCTCTCTGCAGAGGGCGATCATACGGTCCCGATCGGGCTCCACTGATAGCTCTCTCAGCTCTTGTTCAATCGCTCGAAGGTCGCCTGACAGGGCGATCCCATAGTCCAGGGTAGCACGGCGGATGTGCCTGAGGTTATCGGCTATGCGCCGTGTGTCGGTGATCTTGTGGGCGGTTGCTTTCATTGCTCAATACTCCATTATGTGCAGGGTTAGGGCCCATGCGCTGGACAGCAGCACACAGGCAAGGGTCAGTAGGACGGTGCTCACTCCGCCTCCATGTCGTCAGCTGGTGAGGACCACAGTGGATACTCAGGATCGATCGCCTTCATTGCGCTCACCAGATCTTCTCGAATCCATTCAAGATCGGCCACAATACCCGGGTTTGACTTGTACAATTCGTCAAGGGCAAGGATAGCCGCTCGAACTTGCTTAGAGGCATTCTCTTGTAGGGCTCTCAGGGCCTGGTATAGGTCGCCCATCTCTTGAAAGGCCTCCATGATGTTAGCTTGATGGATCCGGTACCTGCTTGGCTCGGTCATGAATTGAGTGCTCATCGCACGCCCCCATCAATCCACATCGCAACGGGACCGTCTCTGAAGCGCCGCCAGTCCCTCAGGACTACAGCCCGGCTATACTGGGCCGCATTCAGCGGTGGAGAGCCCTGGGCTGCGCTGTGGGCCGTTGCCAGGATGATTTCCGATCCTACTTCCTCCAGCGCTGCCGGATCGATTTCGTCAAGCTCTGCGCGGGTGAGGCGGTCCGATGTCCCGCAGATGGTGGAGACCATACGGTAGGCCAATTCTGAATAAGTCATGCTCTGTGTCCTGTGGTGGGTTGTTGGGTTGAATAGTCAGCCAGGCTACCCGACAGTGCGCCGGGTAGGCCGAGGACTATTCAAATCGCGATAATGGCGAAATTCGGATCGTCCAGATCGGCTATCTCACAAATCACGGCCTCATGTGGCTCGGTCCCTTCGGTGTAGTGATCAATCCAAAATCGATCGCCGATATCCATGATGCCCAGAGATTCTCCACCGCTGGCGATCATTGCGAGTTTGATCAAGGTGTCGACGATTTCACACCATTCAGAGAAATTGAGATCCTGGTCTGGGCTGTGAAGTTGTGAGTCAGTGTAGGTTGGGAAGTTCATGTCTTGCTCCTGGTTAGTGACACTATAATAGTCAGTTAGGACGTAGCGCCACAAAGTGGATGATAGCTGTTCGCTGCACTGCGCCGCAATATCTACACGATCACCATAGGCGACCATGTGGCGCCGCGCGTGAGTCAGTCCCGCCCGTCTGTGATCACAAGTGAAAACAGATCCGGATCCTTGCCTGCAGCTTCACCGCTCCTCAAGCGCTGTATGATGTTCTCATATGCACCCTGGAACCGAGCCCCATTGCCATTGTCCCAACAGTCCCCGCACATGCAATGCATAGCCACGGTCTCCCGATCGTAGTCGATGTAGGCCAGCACAGCTCTGCGGACGTCAAGAACGGTTCCACAGTGGCAGAAGATCAAGCGGCTACAGGCCGATCGCAATAGCTCAAAGTGCATCTCTTTCATGACAAGGTCAATCATCAGGACACCATCAGGGCAAGGGTAGATAGGGCAGTAAAACCCGATAGGGAAAGAATAAAGATCCGCTTCAATGAGTCCATGGCCGCCCCCTATGCTGCAATGCTGAGCATGAAAGGAGCGAAGCCGGCTGCGGCTGCGGTGGCGATGGCGGAGAGGATGAAGTGTCGAGTCTTAGTCATTGTTGCTCCAATTTGGCTGTAGGTTGTTGGGTTGATCAGCCAGCCAGGCCACCCGACCAAGGCCGGGTAGGCTGAGAGATGATCAACACTCTCCGTGATAGCGCTCGCGCATATCGTCGTAACGAGCGTTGAATTCGTCATCAGCCCATCCCCCACCGTGCTCACGAGCAGATTCAGCGCTCATTCGTGCTTCAAATTCCAAGCACGATTGGCGGCGATCTTCCTCTGCGGTCGGGCGGCCATCGATCAAGCGCTGGAGCCTATCGATCTCCTTTTCAGACTGTACGATCGTGCGGGATGCGCAAGCGATTAAAGACGCGTTCTCCTGCAGCTTGCTCGGGTCTTCAGTCAAGTCCTTCAGAATTCTAAGCTGCATTTTAATCTTGCGATCTTCACTACGAATGCCTCGCGTCCATCGGCCCAGGTAGGCCTCCATAGCTATTGGGTGGCTGTTTAAGTTCGGGTTGCGGAATCTCATGATATTGCTCCAATTTGGCGGGTAGTTCGTCCCCCGCTCTGAAAGAACAATAGCGCGAAGCGCGCAAGATAGGCAAGAATAAGAGCAAACCAGGGCACCACGATCGCCCAATAAACGCGTGACCGCGCTCCAATAATAAATAAATCAGCACACGATCACTTAGCGATCACCAGTTGCGCGCACAGAGCAAATAGTGGGTAGACTTTACGCGTCAAGGCCGGTGAGAATATGCTGCTTTGTGTTATTTCAATAACTTAGACCATTTGTGCGTCCTCAGCTGCCGAAATTTGCCCCAATTTGGCCCCAATTTCAGCGCTTTGTCGCGCGTATATTTCGATGTACTGCGCCCCAATCTGTTGACCGGTCAACACAGTGATCTGAACGGGCTCCGGTTTTGACTTCCCAATTTCGACTCAGCTAAATCCTCAGAAGAAATAGAACCCGTGCGCACGTTGCAATTGTCGTGCCAAGCTTACGCGCTATGCACAAATCGTGCCATGGTGAACATCTGTTCAGGACTAAAATCGCCCGGACAATTGCTGACCTGAATATCTGTTCACCTGAACGTCCGTTCACTTGACAATCCAACTTGCGGACCAAATTTGACCGGACAATTATTGACCTGAACATCCGTACAGTACTGAACATCTGTTCCGGACAATTTCTGACCGGACAATTTCTGTCCTTGACCTGTCAAGTGGCACTGAACAGGCGTTCAGGTGTTGTCTATTAGCGGAATTTCGGTGTTGTCTATTAGCGAAATTCGGCAATTTACGTGTTGTCTATTAGAGAGTTTGCGCGTTTTGGGCGCTTGCGCCGTCGCTCCGACTGAAAATAAAATAAAAATTAAAAAAAGTTTTCAAGGTTCAACCTAAACTTTCATCGATTCGCTGATGTTTTGCTCTTGCCGCGCTCCGCGACATGGTTAACTCTCTTGGTGAGCAACCCCGGAGCAACAATGACCTTGAGTATGGAACAGATCATCAACACGCTTGTAGGCGCTGGCTATGACTTCAATGATGTATCGCCAGAGAAGATGCCTACCTACCGCAAGGACATCATCTGCGAGTTCGAGAAGAGGTGTCAGCTCTTAGTCGAGGCCTGGGCCTACGACGAGATCAGTATGTACGAACTGGTGGACACTGAGGTCGACGGCACGGTCTACCGGTCAGCAGAGTGGAACACGCCGGACCCTGGGCACAGGTTTCACGTGGAACTACCCGGCATGAGGGTAGAGGACCTGTACTACACCCTCGGAGAGCATGTTGTCTATAAGCTCTGGAACGAGGAGCATGAGCTTGAAGTGGGTGCAGAAGTCATCTCGGCCACTTGCACACCTGGTGGGCTGTCGATTGAGATGGCAATCACCCTCTTTAGAGAGGAGAACGGCATGCACTCGGAGGAATGGGGAGAAGTAGCAGAGGATGGATTCCTCTTTTGGCAGCAACAACAACTGGAGAAGAAATGAATCTGAAATTCAAACCACACAGACTGGGCATGAACGCCATTATGGGAACCAGGTATATCAACCCCAAGAAGCTTAGACTCGACCTTGGACTGTCGTGCAGGGCTCTCGGTGAGCGGTGCCAAGTATCTGGCTCGACTATCGCGGGCTGGGAATCCAGACGACGCACACCCAATGTAGTCCAGGTCTGGCAGCTTGCTGGGGCTCTGGGAATCGTGCAAGCCAACATGGGCAAGCTGGTGGCGTACTGGGCAATCGTAGACGACTAAGGAGAAAGAGCAATGGCATGGGAGACTTTGGACGTAAACGACTGTGGCTTCTTCGCACACGTTCTGTCAGCTACAGATCTAATCGTGTACATCGGTGACTTTGACTACACCGTATGCGATGGCGCTGTGGTGCTCGGGAACTTCACTGAACTACACGAGGCGATGGCATTTGCAGAAGACTACGACGCCCGGTGGTGTAAGGAGAACATTCCTACCGAGTGGGTGAACCCCAACACTGGCAGCAAGCGCGGCCCGTATGGGAGAAGTCATGAAGGGTAGCTGGGAGCACTTCATATCTCTGAAGCTACCCGGCGAGGGTGTGGCGATGGGAAGGCCTCGGTTCAACCGGTACACCGGAGGTGCCAGGCTCCCAAGCAAGACCCGCAGGTATCTGCAGCTGGTTTCTGAGATTGCAGAGAAGGCTTCATGGGGTCTGGACGTGCCAATAGCTCGCGCCACGCCTGTGAGGGTCACAATCACTGCTGTCTATAAGAGGCCCCAGACTAAGTTTAGGAAGAAAGACCCGGCAGGAAGGATGCTCAAGACCACCAAGAGTGACTTGGACAACTTGATCAAGAGTGTCGGTGATGGTCTGGATTGCCTCTGGACCGATGACGCCCAGGTGTCAGAGATCAGGGCGACCAAGTGGCTTGGTGCAATCAAGGGTGAGCGCAAGGACAAGACATCTGAGCTGCCATTTGTGCAGGTCGACGTAGAAAGGTGGGTGGACAATGATTAGGAAATGCGAGAACTGCGGGCATGGACCCAACCCGAACCGGCGGTTGTTTCCCAGCGACAATGAGCCGGGATGCAAGAGGATGGCCAAGATCGATTCGGTCTTTGAAGAGCTGACCATCGACATGCAAGATGTCGCGGAAGAGCTTGCGACCGGAATAGTAATCTTCCTTCAGAAAATTTGGAGGGAAGAGGACATGGACTTCCTGAAAGACGGATGCCCAGGGTTTCAACCATGACCTGGAACGGTGACCAACTATTCGCATCGAAGAAGCATGACTGGGGAACTCCTCAGCACGTCTTCGACCACTTCAATAAGATCTACAACTACGGGTTGGATGCTGCTGCTACCGAGGGCAATGCCAAGTGTGAGAAGTACATCACACCAGAGCAGGACTCGTTGAGTGTTGACTGGGCATCGGAATACCCGGAAGTGGGGAGCGTATGGCTCAACCCACCATATGGACGGGGCCTTGGGGCATGGATGAAGAAATGCCACGATCAAGCGGACAAGGGGCTCATCGTATCAGCCCTGGTGATGGCGAGAACCGACACCCGCTGGTGGCATGACTGGTGTATGAGGGCTGCCCATGTCTGGCTGGTGAAGGGTAGGATTCGGTTCGTAGGACCAGACGGTGTGCCAGGTAACTCTGCTCCAGCACCATCCGCATTGGTGGTCTGGAAGTACCCCAGCTACTGGCCGACGCACCCACCGATCTTCAGGACGTGCGAGATTTCAAGATGACAGAGGGAAGGAAGCTACTTGATGTAATCAACGAGAAGGAGGCAAGGGAACTTGTTAAATACACTATCTTATTGGAGCAAACTGGTTTATGGGAGAACGCACTGGATCTTATGCACGCATTAGCGAGCGAGGGTGCATTCTTGATCAATGGGGCACCGAGACTCGATGACCCGGAGGGAAAGAGATCACAGCATGATGCAGAAGTGATGGGGGAGATCATCACGACTTGCATTGCTACAGAGTGCGATGAGCTGGAAGCCGTCTGCAGCAACGTCATTGGATGGGTGAAGCAGGGAGTCAAGCCACAGAAGTGGACAGTGGCAGGAACGCCCGGAAACGCCCGTGAGAGGCTTCAGGAGGGATTGGAGGCCAAGACGTATGAGCGGATAGCCAAAGAGCAGCAGGAGGAGAGGGAGAGGCGTAGAAGACAGGCTCCACCACCGATGAATGTGGACGCCAGCAACTACGAGAGGGAAATGATGGCAAGGCTGAAGAGGGAGCCTGCTGTCAGGGCGGCGATGGCCAGGGAGCTTGGAGCAAAGGTGTCTGGGGAGCCACCGAAAGCCTCTGGAGTCGTCTGCCCACGTTGTGGAAAGAAGAGCATCTGGTTTTACATTGACGTGGACCGCATGACCACAGCCCGGTGCAATCATCAGAACTCATGCGGATACTGGGGGTCGCTGTATGACCTCGCAAAAGCAATACACTAGGAGAGAGCAATGCCAGCAAAAAAGAAATCAACTCAAAAGCCAGAAGATACAGAAGTACCCGTACCGCCACCATCGGAGAAAGAGAAGCATGGCAGCCTTGTTGCTGCGCTTCATGCCGCCCAGTGGCAAGCGAAGCGGATCGATAAGGACTCTAAGAACACCTTCAGCAACTACGACTACACCAGTGCTGAGTCGATGATGCAGATGTGGACGGAGATCAGCGGAGAGCACGGGCTTGCACTGTTCCCGCTTGAGCTAAATATCCGCTACACGCCTGGAGATCCGCCAACGCTACAGACCACCTGGCTTCTTAGCCACCTGGGCGGGGAAGACCGGACGCTGACAATGGAGTGGCCAGTAGTCACCGGAAAGGGGAAGCCCCTCGACAAGGCCATCGCCAGCGCTCGCACTTCGAGCTTGGGGTACTTGATCCGCGATCTGCTCATAGCCCCGCGAGTCAATCCTACCGATGACATGGACCACACCAAGTGGAGCCAGGGTGAAGACAAGAAGAGGTCATACAACAGGCCCAAGAGGACACAGGAGGACAATATTAGAGAGTTCTGGCAGGCCGTTAAGTCATTTGGATATGTGAGAGAAACGGTCGAGTCATACTGCCAGATGCGCGGTGCAAAGATGCCGCACGACATGAACCAGAGTGAACATACCCGAATGCTGGAGTGGCTCATGAGCCCCAAAGGCCGGGAAGCAATCAAGAACTACAAAGACTCAAAATAGGAGAGAGCAATGCCCGCAAAAGTAAACATTCTTGGAAGACTCACACGAGATCCTGAAACCCGAGAGACATCGAAGGGGACTGTCACCAGCTTCTCTTTGGCGTCCAACAGCGGATGGGGTGACAACAAGACCACCACCTACTTCGACTGTGCGTGTTTCGGAAAGAGGGGTGAGAGCCTTCAGAAGTACGCCACCAAAGGAAAGCAGCTGTGGATAAGTGGTGACTTGTCAACCCGATCGTACCAAACCCGAGACGGTGTCGATAAGATGAGTCTCAATGTCAAAGTTGACGACTGGCACTTCACGGCATCTGGTGACAATCAGGCACCTAAGCAGGCCCGCCCGGTTTCTACGAGCGTTGCCGATGAGATGCCTTTCTGATGCCGGTTAATACAAAGATGGCTGCATCCTTCTCAGAATATGTCCAGACGTGGAACGATGCCTACAAGCTCAGGGAGCGTTTGGAGGGGTACTCAGCGGGGCGCCTACGTCTACTCCCACGCGAGGGTCTGATCGTTCTTGAGATCGAGAAGATGCCTGTGGCGGTCTGCGCTACTGGGGAGGATGCAGCCTACGATGTTGTCGTTTGTTTTGGTCGCTGGGCCACTAAAGACGTAGACTGCTAAGAGAAAAGGGGATGGGGGACAACCCGACCCCCACCCCCAGAGCAATGACTTTGAGCAATGCCCACAAGGGGCATCGCCATCATAACCTATGTGAGGCTACCCGATGGAGTTGAATAAGATAGCTGAGATCTGCAAGGTACGTTCAGACCTGTTCGAGATGGACGTATGGCAAACCCTGGACCGCAAGAGGGACCGGGTAGATAAGGACGGAAACGTCACCGAGATGGGGAAGCCTTACTCGAAGGTGACCAATGCTGTGAAGGTCTTGAGCAACGATTCCAGATGGCAAGATCGGATCAAGTACAACGAGTTCGCCAACACTGTCGACGTGGATGGCGAAGAGATTATCGACGAGAACGAGACTGGAATCGCGATGTGGCTGGACCGGGTCTACCAGCTTGAGATGCCTACCAACAAGGTGGCAGAAGCAGTCAGATATGTGGCCAGGAAGAACCAGTGGCACCCAGTGCGGGAATATCTCGACGGGCTTTACTGGGATGGTACTTCAAGGGTAGACACTCTGTTTCAGGAGTACTTTGGGTGTGGCCAGAATGAACTGTATCAGGAGATCGGTAAGCGCTGGATGATCGGCATGGTGGCGCGGATATTCGAGCCCGGCTGCAAGGTCGACACAGTGGTCATTCTTGCCGGCCCTCAGGGGATCATGAAGAGCACTGCCCTCAAGACGATGGCGGTCAAGGACGAATGGTTCAGTGACTCCGCTCTGGATATGCGGTCGAAAGACTGCTACCAAGCGCTAAGTGGAGGGATCTGGATTTACGAACTGGCAGAGCTTGCATCCATCCGGCCCAGGGAAGCCGAAACCGTCAAGGCATTCCTCAGCTCAAGACAAGACCGATTCCGCCCGTCATACGGAAGAAACATGGTCACCCGCAAGCGCCAGACCGTCTTTGCTGGAACCACAAACGAGGCAGAGTTTCTCAGTGACAACACCGGGAACCGCAGGTGGCATGTCATCAAGTGCGGAAGGGTGAGCATTCCAAAGCTTCAGAGAGACATCGACCAGCTTTGGGCTGAGGCTGTAACCTTGTACCGCAACAATGAGAGATGGTGGCTGGACGCCAGCGCTTCTGAAGAGCTTGAGATCATTCAGCAGGAGTTTCGTCAGCAGGACTCTTGGGAGATGGCAATATCTTCCTGGCTTATCAGAAACGATCACGCCTTCACTGTTTGGGAGGTTTTGGAGAAGGCCATCGGAAAAGAAGCCCACAGCCAGACGAAGTCCGATTGTATGCGGGCCGCTGCCATCCTCCGCAGTCTCGGCTGCATAAAGGGGAAGAGGAAGCGCATCAATGGTAGGATGTCCTACCCATGGCTAAAAGCTGGCAAGGGAAAAGAAGGAGAATAGTGCTGGGTAATCCTGGGAGGGAGTTGCTCAGCACAGACCTCAGGCGCTTAGGGAGGCGTCTGGGGTCATCTCATTGGTCGAGCAATAAACCTCACCATGTCATCGACCTTGATCTGTAGCTGTCGCATCTCTTCAAGAAGCCTGTCGACCCCTTCTTTACGCTCACGGTCAAGCTTGGCCACAACGCCATCGTACCGGTCGCGAACAGCCTCCTCTTTGACCTCATGCTTTTCAATCATGTCATTGAGCTGCTTTTGCCAGGTCTTTGCCATCATCTCAAACCGATGGTCAGACTCTTTTCTCTGATCCTCTATCTTCTCCTCTTGCCGATCTTGTCTCTTTTCAGCCTTGAGGTGCATGTATATCAAGAAGGGGATCAGGCCCAGCGATGACCAATCCCCTGCGATGGCCATCGGGTCCATTGTCACTCTCCGGCAGGTTCTGCCGCTTCTTCGCTCTCAGATGGCTCTGGAGCCTCTTCAGGCTCTTCGCCCGGCTCCTCGGCCTCCTCTGGCTTCTCCGGCTTCTCAGATGGCTTCTCAGGCTCTTCTTCCTTAAGTTCTTCAGCCTTCTCGTTCGGTTCTTCCTGAGCAAGCTCAGGGTGGATCTCCTCAATGGCAGCAATCCGCCCTTCCATGTCAAGCAGTTGGGCTCCACCGTACATAAGGGCACCCACAACAGCGGCAGCGCCTCCAGCAATCTTCTTATCCATCAGTCCACCAAGTCTTCAATTAAATCAATGATTGCAGATAGAATCTTCTCTTCTGTCCGCTCGTTAATCATAGGAATATCAATTCTGCCCGCGATTGTCTTCACGAGCCACTTCTTTCGCTCACCTTCATCTTCCGGGAATAACTCATGGGCCAGCCGGATGGCGGCCTTAAGGATGCGCTGGCGACGAGCCCTGCGCTCTTCCCTGTTTTTGATGGGCATCACTTCTCCTCAATCAATGTGTATGTGAAGCTCTTCCAGCCCCGCTGCCTGACCTGCTTGTGGCACAGCCTCATGAACTCATCAAAACCTGCTGGGTCAGCGAACACGCAACACCCGGCAGACCACTTGTAGTTGTTTTTGGAGATCTTCGTCGCAGATGACCGGTGAATATTCAAGGAGAAGTGACCCTCCTCGATGGTTTCAGGGTCCATGTCGATGATCT
>MDSY01071808.1_pt1 | contig 15405 bp, 5 predicted proteins | sample 811131 | NCBI WGS metagenome assembly MDSY01 (sample SAMN05326643, study PRJNA326480) | marine metagenome | isolation source: seawater | place: Atlantic Ocean: South West | collected 2010 | reverse complement strand
GTGGGCTCGTCGAGGATGACGATGTGGGGCAGGGCCCACATGGCGGCGGCGATGACAACCTTCACCTTCTGGCCACCGGAGAGGGCGGACATGCGGGTGTGGGTGCCGAACTCCTTGTCGAGGCCGACGTCCTCGAGGTGCTTCTCCACGTTGGCGGTGGTGAGCGGGGTGGCAAAGGCGCCGGCGCGCTGCGCAACCTTCTCGTCAACCACGAGCATGTGCTTGGTGAAACCCCACTTGGCGAGCTTGGTGGCGGAGACGTACCTGTTGGAGTTGTAGGTCATGCCCACGAACTGAACCTCGTACTCGGTCTCCTTCTTCACCGTCTTCCTGCCGCCGGTGAGCTTCTCGATGCGCCACTTGACCTTGCTCTTGTTGCCCTTGTCGTCCTCAATCTCAAAGGTGCAGGGCTCCTTGACCTTCTCCCTCTCCTCGTCGGTGAGCTGCATGGTGTCCTTGGCGAGAGCCTCCTTGTCGTCGCCGTGCTGGAAACGCCAGCGGATGTACTCGTTGGGGGTCTTCTCGAGGTGCTGCTCGATGTGGTGGAAGGCGTGCTGCGCGACGTAGGCGACGCGAGCGTTGGGGTGCTTCCACACGGTACCCTCCTGGGGGATAACCTCACCGGTGAGGAGTTTGATCATGGTGGACTTACCGACGCCGTTGGGTCCGACGCACGCGACGCGCGACGCGAGCGACACCTGCACGGTCACGTTCTTCACCGTGGGCGTCTGGTTGGCGGGGTAGGTGTAGGTGCAGTTGGCCATCTTCATCAGGGGCTTGCCCTTAGACTTGACGCCCTCGATGAAGCCGGGCTGGGGGAACTTCATGACGAACCCGGTGGAGGACTTCAGCTCGAAGTAGGACTTCGCCTTGGGGTTCTTCTCCACGTACTGAGTGAGGTTACCCTTGAACTGCTTGAGCTTGAGGCTCTCGATGGCGATGATGTTGTTGCACACGCGGTCGAGGAGGCCGGTGTCGTGGGACACAATCACGCAGGTCACATCCTTGAGTCCGAGGAGGTACTCCTCGACCCACTTCACGTTCATCACGTCGAGATGGTTGGTGGGCTCGTCCATGAGAAGGATGTCCGCGTTGAGACACATGGCGCGCGCGAGCGCGAGCTTCATGCGCCAGCCACCGGAGAGGTAGGTCACCAGGGTCTGGCCCTTGTTGGGCTGCTCGCCGAAGCCGACGGACATGAGCATGCGGTCGATAACATCGGCGGGGATGCCCGCCTTCTTGATGCGGGGATCCGCGAGGATGTAGTCGACGCAGGGAAGGTCGGAGAGCTCGCCGACGATGTCAGCCTCGACGAAGACGGTGCGGAGCTCCGAGGCGGGGGGGAAGCCGTCAACCTGCTCGTTGGCGACGGCACGCGTCAGCGTGGTCTTACCGGAGTCGTTACCGCCCAAGAGACCGTACTTGTAGCCGCGCTTGAGCTTGAGCTTGGTGTTGTGGAGGAGCACCTTGGAGCCGTACGCGAGGGTGAAGCGGCAGTCGCAGAGCTGCTCGACGTCGTCCTCGTCGTCGCTCTCATCCTGCTCGGTGAAGTAGAGCTTGGCCATAGCCTTGTACATCGTGTTCGCGGCCGCCTCGGAGACCTTGTACGCCTTGAGGTCCTCGACCCAGTCGCCGTCGTCGTCAACCTTGCAGTTGATGAGGGAGCACACGAGGGTGGTGACGTACTCCGCAGTCTCGGCGGGCACGCCGGCGTTCGCCTTGACCTCCTTGGCGACGACGTCGCGGACAGCCTTGACGGACTTGTGCGTCTTGAGGCTGTCGTCGATGGACTCGAGCTGGTCGAAAGCTTTGCCGCACACGGTGCGCGCCTCCGGGTCGGAGACCTCCTCCTTGGCCTTGTCCAGGGCGGGCACCAGCTTGGGGAGGAAGGGCGCGGCATCCTCGGGATCCTCGACGAGCTTGGACATGTTGTTGATGATCACGGCGCACATGCGCTTGGTGGCGGTGGTCCTGACGCGGAAGCCGAGGAGGAGGAGCGGCGCGATGAGCGCGAGGGGCGCGGCGGTCACGGTCTGCACAAAGGTGGTGGACGCGAGCTTCTGGACGCACTCCACGACGAGCTCGTGGTCGATGGTGGCGGCGACGAGCGCGGGGATGAAGGGCTCGACGTCGCGGTTATCGATGGAGTTGCAGATGTTCTCGAGGCACTTCCTGGCCGCGACGGAGACCTGCTCCTTGGAGTCGTTCACCATCTGCGTCACGACGGGGATGATGTCGTTGAGCGCCTCGGAGATGGCCAGCGGGGAGGTGAGCGCGAGGGCGCTGACGGTGTCGAGCGCGCCGACCATGGTCTGCCACTTCTTCTTGGGGTCCATGGCCTCGAGCATGGCGGGGAGAACCGCGCGCACGCCGTGGCCGGACATGGACTTGGCGAGCACGCCGAGCGCGGCGGCGGCGGCTTCCTGCACCTCCTTGCTGTGCTTGTCCGCGCAGCAGGTGACGAGGGGGGAGACCAGGGTGACCATCTGGTGCTCGGCGCTCTGCTTGGCGGTACCCGCGATGGCCGCAACGGCCATGCAGGCGCCCTCGCGCTTGGCGGCGGTGCCCTTGGATCCGTCCGCGAGAGCCCCCGCGAGCGCGGAGAGATCGGCGGAGCTCAGACCCGAGCCCGAGGACTTGACCTGCTCGGCAATCTGCGACGCGGCGGTCCGGCTCGCGTCGCCGCCTTCGAAGACCGAAGAGCTCAATACGGACATTATGGTTGGGGTTGTTTTGAAAGGGGGTTGGAAAAACCCGAGTGCAGCTGGAATGAGAGGGGGATCGGAAGGTTAGCGACTGGCGCGTGAAACCCAAAAAAAGATGTTTGTCACGAGAAGAGCGGCGGTTGGCCACGTGGTGGATTGCCGGTGAATTACGCCGCGTCCGCGAAGATCGGCCGCGAAGGGGCCGATATCGGAGACGAAACGCGGAGGGGTTCGAGATGAAGAATCGTTCTTCGCGAGGACGCGTCCGATCCGAGCAGATCCGGGCGAAACGCGCCGATTCGACCCCACGGACGAAGGCGGAAAGGCGGAACGGATGTCACATCCGCTTTTTCCAACCCCCGCGGTGAAAAATCCGCGAAACGTTGGAATCCCCGCGCGTCCCCATCGACGCCGCGAAACGCGACGATCGAATCGGATGCGCTGAAGGTTGAAAGGACTGGACGATCCTGAAGAATCGCCCGCTTTCGCGCGCGTCCTCGCGGGTTTCGGGCGCCTCGACGCGAGTTCGACGGAAGGTTTCAACATCCGAGGAAAGCAAAATCCGGGGAAAATATCCGGGCCGGGAAGCGACGCGGGGGGGCGAGGGATGGTGCGCACCTTATGCACGACGGTCGTTTGACGTAGTTTTGGGTGTTTGGAAGAGGTTCGCGAGTGTGTTTCGCGTTCCTTCGAGTTTTGCTCGCTCGCGCGTGCGTTGGTGAGTGGCGGGTGTTCCCGATCTAAACTGTATTTTGCGCGCAAGGGTCCAAACCTGACTGTATAAAGCGCAGATATTATTGGCTGCGTGGCGGACTGCTGACTCACGCGACGCTCGAAATCACTTTCCTGACCAGGAGACATAGGAGATTTTTCGGCAATCTCAAGATCATTTTTCGGTTTGTGGTCGTCGAGGTGGCTGGGTTTGGCCAATAGGGTTCGGGATGGAAATACGGTGTATCACAGGTGGAAAGTGTAATATCTGCGTGTCAACCTTTTTATCTGAAATGCGGGATTTCGTGTGCGTCTCAAGGACGAATTTATGTGCCTATTTAAGAGAAATGTTAATGTGGAACTGCGATGAAGATGTTGAAATCAGTACCGCAAATCAGTCAGAGCGGAGGGCGGCGACAATATAATATCTCCCGTCCGCGTCATGACGCGTCGAATGCATGTCTCAAAAGTAAAAAAAAAGAAAAAGAAATGACACCGGTGAGATTTGGACGAACGTCACCCAAACAGGTTTATGTGCCTAGAAATTCGTTAACTCTCATCAAGACATTACCTTTACCGAATGAAATTCGGAAGCAGACACCGTGGCCGAGCGGTCTAAGGCGCAGGATTAAGGTTCCTGTCCGAAAGGGCGTGAGTTCAAATCTCACCGGTGTCATTTCTTTTTCTTTTTTTTTACTTTTGAGACATGCATTCGACGCGTCATGACGTAAGCTTCATCCTCGCGAAGTTTCACGTCGATCCGTGAAGTGTGTAGGCGTCGGCGCGCTCGCAAAGAGGCGGCATGCGATGCTGAGGAAAAATCGGATCGCACTATACATCATTTGGCGCTGATTGTAGGAGTGGAAATCAGTTAGGACGATTTTGCAAAGCACGCCTATTAAATTAATTCCCTGCATTATACGGCTACCGCTACGAAGCCTCGAGAGCCCTCAGGACCTCCTCGCCAATCGCCCTCACGAGCGGCACGCACACCGAGTTTCCGAGCTCGTGGTACCCCCGCTCCGGGTCCGGGTAGAACGTCTCCGGAAACCCCTGCAACCTCGCGCATTCACGCACGGTGTAGTACCTCGGCCTAGTCCTCACTGACCCACCCTCGTCGCCACCGTCGTTTCCAACCGGCGGCACCAGCTCGGCGTTGTACACGCTGCTCTTCCTGTACGACGCGCACAGCGTCCTCGCGACGCCATCCGTGGGGAACAGGTACCCCGCGTGTGTGTTGGACGCGCCAGGGTCGACGTCGCCGGCCCGTCCCTGCTGCTGCCTGCGGAAGAACGCCGCGGCCCTGTCCATCTGGTACTCCGACACCTCGCACCGCGCCGCCGCCTCCCCGCGCTCATCCTCGAGGACGTCGTCAACCGTCCCGCCGCAATCACTCGGCTCCTCCGGCCACGCAAACACGCCGTCCTCCCTCGCCGCCCGTAGGTCGGACCTGAACCCCACGAAGAACACCCTCTTTCGGCTCTGCGGCACCCAACCCCGCGCGTCGAGCACCCGGGTCCGAACCGCGTAGCCGACCGACTCCAGCGCGGCGACAATCTCCGCCATCGTCTCGCCCCCGTCCATCGTCACCAATCCCTCCACGTTCTCCAGCACAAACGCCCTCGGCTCAGCCGCGACGAGCACCCTCAGGATCTCACGGAAGAGCTGTCCCCGCGGGTCGTCCAAACCGAGCATATCCCCTCTGCGGCTGAAGGACTGGCACGGGAACCCGCCGGTGAGCACGTCGTGCGGCGGCACGAGCGTCTCGCACACGTCCGTGATGTCCCCGCAGCAGATCAGCGGCGGTGTCCGCCGCGGTGACGCGTCGGGGTTCGGTGACGCGTCGGGGTAGTTGGACACGTCGTCGCGCCACGATCCGACGTGGTGCACCAGGTAGGTCCTCCGCGCGCGCCCGCACAGCTCCGACGCGAACACGGGGGTTCCGCCCAGGCTGCGCAGCGCGACGCCGAACCCGCCAATCCCCGCGAACAGCTCCGAGAACGTGAACCCATCCGTCGACGACGTGAACCCATCCGTCGACGACGTGAACCCGTCCGTCGACGATGAGCCGGCGTCGCCTTCTCCGTCCACCGCGGCGGCGAGCGCGGTGTGCGCGGCGGGTCGCCATCGCGGAGGTGATTGGCCGCGGGGTGCGCGCGACGCGCGCTCGTCCTCGGCTCGTTTTCGCCTGGTGCGCTCCAGCTCGTCTTCCGGGATGAGCGGCGACCACGACCTGAGCTCCGGCTCCCTTCCCGAGCAGCCCTCGTGTCGGCTCTTCGTGTCGACGTAGCACGCGGGTGAACCGATGCGAACGTTAGGGACGTATCGCACGTCGCCGGATGCCAGGAGCTCCTCCATCGCGTCCACCTCGCGTTGACCCTCGGAGATGCCGAACACGTGCACCGCCCATTCGTCGCCGGAACCGTCCTCGCGCAGGGACTCGCCGGAGACGTACCCCGTCGCGCACAGAGCCTCCCACACACTCGCGTCGAAGCGCGTCACTCCGTTCCACTTGAGCCGCCCCGTGCCCATCAGGGCCTGCCTGACCCTCTGCAGAACCTGCGGCCGGGAGGTCACGAACGCGCCGACGGGGATGCCCACCCCTTCCGGAAGTCCACGCCTGTGCGGCCGCCACGCGCACACGGGCCATCTGGGCATGCCGCCCCTCGCCAGGAGCTGAGACTCGGACACGCGACCGCCGCCATCGCTGCGCGGCGGCTTTGCGACGGTCACGGTCGCTGCCCGTGCCGCCGCCGACGACATCACTGTGGGAGATTTCGATTCTGGCGGCTTGATATCATAAGACTTAGGAGAGATCTATTTTACTTTAGCTACATGGGGGTCGGTCGCCGTTCAGACGGTAACGGCAACTTCAGCGACCGCCCCGACGGTAACATCGACGTCAGTGACCGCCCCGTCCGGCACCACCGGCCCCGGCACGGTCCACCTGGCGGGCATGAAGTTCAACCTCGCCGTGCCCGCCTTGACGTGAGCGCTGAGCGCCTCCAACCCGGCGTCGCCGATGGCGTTCGACCGGAGGTCCAAACTGCGCACCGCGCTCTCGAGGCATTCCCCGAGTGCCCTCGCCAGCGCCGTGGCTCCCTCGTCCCCGATGGAGTTTCTCTGCAGGTCCAGCTCGACTCCACCGGCGCCCAGCCCGAGGGAAAACGCGGACGCAATCGCCCCCGCGCCCGCGTCGCCGAGGTTGTTGTATCCGAGGTCGAGGCGACGCAGGGACGGCGCCGATGCGAGGCTGGAGGCGAGCGAGATCAGGCGCGGGGATATCTCCGCGATATCTCCGGCGGGATGGATGTCCTCGGCGCCAGCGGGGTCGAGGCGGCTGGCCGGTTTGTCGTCGTCGTCCCCAACCGCCGTCGGCGGCGAACGAAGGAACCCCGCGCCGGACTCGCCGATGTCGTTGGCGGAAATGTCGAGGTGGGCGATGCACGAGAGGCGTCCGTTCGGGATGATCATCGCCGCCGCCAACGCGGATGCCCCCGATACCCCCAGACGCGTGGCGCTCAGGCTGAGAACCTCCAGGCTCGGTCTCGGGTCATCCGCCGACCCAGCCGCGCACGCGTTCGCGATGGCCGCGGCGCCCACAGCGCCGAGGGGATTACCGTCCATGAACAACTCACGTAACACGGGCGCGCCGCACACATCGGACGCGGTGAACGGCTCCTCGTCGTCTTCCTCGCCGACGTCGGGGACGGACGGCGTCGCGAGGATCGACCTCGCCAGCGCAGCCGCGCCATCCGGGCCAATCCCGTTCATGGGAACCTCCAGACGCTCCAGGGCGACGAACGCGTCGGAACGAGCGGCTGTGGACGCGAGTGCGACCATGCCCTCGCACCCTATCGCGTTGTTTCCGATCCTGAGATCCGTCAGGGTCGCGGCCAGTCCCGCCGCGGCTCTCGCCTTTGCTCCCCTCGCGAGCCCCGCCGCGATGGCAGCCGCGCCCTCCGCGCCCACGAAATTCCTTCCGATGTTCAGCGAGCGCAGGACGCACCCCGGCGACGCTAACGCCTCACCCAGTGCCGCCGCCCCGAGCTCTCCCACCCCGCAGTTCTCCAGGCTCAGCGTCGCGACCGAGCCCTCCGCCACGAGCGCGGATATCGCCCTCGCGCCCACGCATCCCAGCGACGGGTTATCCCCGAGGTTGAGGTTCAGCGGCGGCGCGCGATGCTCGTCGGCGGCGGCGTGGCCGAACCCGAGCCCGCGGATTGTCGCCGGGATCCCGGGATCCGTCGAATCCCTCCCGATACCCGCGGCGACGGCGTCCGCCAGCGCCGCGGCGTCGTCGCGGTCGAGGCCGCACGACGCGAGCGTGAGGCACCGCAGCGTGTCCTCCTCGTCCTCTTCCCCGCCGCCGAGCCCCCTGAATCCCCCGCTCGCCCCGTACTCATTCGCTATGTCCGTCAACGAGAGCGCCGAGCCGGACCTGACGAGCGCGGCGGCCTTGCTTCGCATCCGCGCGATTGCCCCGAAAAGCTCAACCTTTTCAACGGCGCCGAGCTGGGCGGCCCGAACGTCCAGGCGACGCACCCGCACCACCGGGCATGCCAGCTGCTGGATGAGCGCGAGGCACACGCCCCTAGACTTGACGTCCACGGCGAGTCTTCGAAATCTGGATCCCGCCGCCGACATCGCCGCGTGCACCTGCTTGGGCGTCCAGTATCCCCGCTCCCCGTCGGTGGAGCAGTGCGCGTGAAGCTCTTTCAGGGACTCGCGGTTGTCCCTGATGAGGGAGACCAGAGATGCCCTAGAGATGCCGGCCTCGCCGGGAACCTTAAGGACCCTCATCTTACCCTTCGCCGCGCTCACCGCGGCGGTCACCGTCTCCTTGTTCACCTGCGCATCGGGTGGCCATTGCCGCGTCAGCAAAGGAAATTGGGAAATTTTCTCAAAAGTGCCTCTCGCGGTTCGGGAGGACGGAGGCGGGCGCACCTTGAACGTCTCGTCCGCGCCTCGCACGAAGTCGAGCTCGCGCCAGAGCTGCTCGGGCGGGAGTTCCCGCATCATCTCGCGCCAGGTCCTGCACACCGAGGCGCACCTGGCGCGCGTGTGCGGGGGCAGCGTGGCCAGCACCCGCGCCGCGAGGTCGCACGGAAGGCTGGCGATATCGGGAGGAACCCGGGAGGCGCTCGCGCGGGGCTCGCATCTCTCCTCCGCGGAGCGATGACGCGAGCTCTCGAGGGTTTTCGGAGCGACACGCTCCTCGGAGGACATCCCTCGCGAGTTCTCGCCCTACGTCAGTCGAGTACGCGCGCTGCCGCGGAATGGTGGGAGCAGCGGCCGAAATGACGGTGTATTATCTCAAGCCAGCCGCCGGTCTCCGTGGAAAGTGGAGGTGGAGAATCGTTTGGAAAGCCCGGGAAAACGGACCGAAACATCCACGGTGGAGGGGCCTGCTCGTGGAAAGGGGAAAAATCTGTGAGAGAACTGTATAACGTTATTTCAATCCTCGCTGTTGTGAGTGTACAGTTAGTCTCTGACTTTTGCAAATTATGATAATTTTGCAGCTGGTTTTGACGACATTGTTGTTGCCACTTTTCGGTCTGGCGATTTGTTGTGTTCAACAGTCGCGCGCCGGCACGCGCGCTCGCGTGCGTCGCGTCAACGCGTGGTGTGAACATGAGCTACCGTCGCGAATGGGTTGGCGATGCTCCACCGCGGGGAGGCGACGACAGTCGCGCGGATTTCAGCGCGTGGGAGCGGAAAGTTTTGCTCTTGACCGACCAGTTGTGCACCCGCCTAACCCTCACGCTCCACGTCGTGGCGATGCCCTTCCTGTTCGGACCTTGGGCCGCGCGGCCGGTGACGAGCCTGGCCGACGACCTCTCGCGCGTGTGGTCCAACGCTCTGGTGACGGCGACTTTGGTCGCGCTCGCGTGGGTGATGCGCGCGAGGCGGGCGTGGTACGAGGCCAATCGCGTGTCGATCGTGGTGACTGTGCGGTCGCTCACGCTCGCGTTCTTGTTGATGGGGTACGTTCACAGCGGCGCGTGGGACGTTTCGCGGCCGCAGCTCGTGATCTCGCGGCTATTTTGGGGAGTGTGGGGCACGGTGGGGTGGCAGGTCGACAATCTGCTCAGCCTGGTCGTCCAACTGGCGTTCTTCGTCTTCCTGCGGATGTCGCTGGCGCTGAAGGAGTCGGCTCTCGACGGGATTGAGGATTGGAGGTGCTCGCCTATGGGGATATGCTCGCCGTCAGCCAAGCTCCCGGCCGCACGACGGGCTGAACTCGAGCTCGAAGCTGATTTTTCCTTCTCCATGCGCGGGTTCATCTTCGACTTTGGCTTCCTGGTGGTGATGCCGGCGCTCATCCTACTTGTCAAGAAAAGGCACTCGCGGCTGATGTTCGCTGTTGAGAACCAAAGAGCCATAACATCGCGAGGACGCGTGCCCTCGCGACAAGGCGGCGATCGTGCATCGATGAGTGTAAGCTCGACTGGGTCTCGGATGACATCGAGTATCGATGGGGACTTTGGGTTGTTTTCGCAAACTACAAACGCGTTCAAAAAGTTTTGGAAGCGCACAACGGTGTGGGTGCCGCTCATGGAATTCCCTGACCCAGCAATGGAGGCGCGATTCGAGTATTGGCACCGTTTGCAGATGTTCACAATAGATTCGCTGAAGTGTGGGGTGTCCCTGATCAGCTCGTCGGTTTTCTACGCGCGCGTGAATTCGGTATCGTCCACTCCCCAGTCAAAGCGGTTCAACACGGTGTTGTACTTCGTGGTCAACTTGCTGCAGATATGCTTCATGTTGACGCAAAAGAGAACATACATCCAGTACCGCACACCTTTGATCATCGGCTTACGTCTGATGCTGTATGCTAACAGCATAATAACCTTTTTTGGGATTCTCAACTTCCAAAGGGCTGACACGGACACGGACGACGTGATGCACTTCTCCTTGGATGTTCCGCTTCTCTTGGGTGTGATCCAGGCTATCGGTATGCACCTGCTCATGCGCTCGTTCATCGTTACATTTGTGAGCATGGCGTGTATATTCGCTACGTTTATCAGGAGCATGGCTGTGGGAGGGGCGGTATCGAGCATTAAAGGTTTACAAGTCTCATTCCTCCTCGAACGCATCGGTCTCAGATTTGACTGGTTCAAAAATAAAACGCAGACTGAGATGTTCATCCCCCCTACGATGTTGTACGGGCTCATTTCCGTTCTTACAACGTTCGTGGTTGAGAGCCGCTATAGGACAATATTTTTGAGGATTCAAGGAGACTCGGAAAGCCACGATGATGCTCGGCAGGTGGAGGCGATTCGACAGTCCCGCTTCTACCGCAACACTGCTTCAGAGGCGGGATTGGCAGAGGACTCAGGTGGGATAAGGCGGAGTGTTCGGCGTCGGACGTCCACGAGAACAGCCACCTAGTAAACTTAGTAGCGCGCATTGACACCTTATACTGACATCAACGAAATACGGGCCTCCCACTGCTCGCGCCGGACTCGTCACGCTGCAATCCAACCCCCGTCAGATCAAGCCCGTGAGCCGGCTTCTTGCTGCCGACCCCACTCAGCCGCCGCAGCGATGAGGTGAGCTTATCGACCATAGAAACGGGCCGCGGCAGCACCGTACCTGACCTGAACGGCTCACCCGCGACGGCCGTCGTGGGCGCCAAGGTTACCATCCTGGTTGTGGTCGACGCCCTCTTCTGAGTCGCGGCGCCGCTAAGCCTCCTGGTCGCACCAGCCCCTGGGGTGGATCCGCGCAATTGCGCTACGCTCAATGCTGACGATGCCGTGTTTGGACGTGACTCCTTGGGATATAAATCCGGGTGCCTCAGCGCGTGCTTGTGATGCTCCCAACGGCACATAAGCGAATTGTCAAACCTCGGGAATTCAAAGTTTTCCAGGTAGGTATCGTTCTCCGCCGGATCCGAGGACGGGAAACACCGGTCAAACTCTCCCGCGCGCGCTAACTCAGCCTCCGATTCCACGATCACCTCTGGCAGGTCCTCCATTGGAACATCGTTAAAGTTCAGGGTACCAAGTGCCTTGAAGTTGCGCCGAGCCGCGACTGTTTTCTTGGTGGTGCCGCGACCGGAAAAGGACACGCCTGTGATGCGCTCCATCCGCCGGCGCTTCTCAGCCTCGGCAAACTGCGCACGGTCATACGGCACGATGCCCACAAGGTTGAACAGATTTGCCACCATCTTGTGTTTGATATGCAGATCCATCTTACTCGGCGCAGACAGAGACGGCCCTGTGTTGACCTCGATGAGCCACGCCCTTAGCTTCGAGTCCAGCATGATGTCAAACCCAAACACCTCGAAGCAGGTTCGGCGGTTTGGCACCAGCATCTTAAACTTGGTGTTCATCGGACCCTCCACTGCCATCATGGTCTTGGTCACGATTGCCTTGATCTGCGACCAGACCTCGGCATAGTCTAGCCCTTGATCGTCGAAGTGCCGTCGCAACGCGGAGAGGCTCCATTTGAATCCGACGTTGTCCTCTGCCGCGTTCTCACCCATGGTGAATCCTTTGCGCTTGGAGTTGACGCTGTAGTTTGTCAAATGCATGCATCGCCTCTTCAGATCATCCCCGTCTTCCGTGTACTTTTCCGTGGCAAGCCGGACGAGCCCTTCCCTGTACACGTACACCCGCAGTGGGTCCAAGCTCGTCACCGCCACGTAGACTCGTATGTCGTACTTGTACCCGTCGATGAGGTGAGGGTCGCGAATGTATCGCTGAATGAGGACGTTCTTCTCGGGTTTGATGTCCTTGGGTCCCTTGTACATCCTTATCCCCCTGCCCCTGGAAGATGCGGGGGGCTTGAGGATATACATGCCATCCGGATTGTAAGTGCACTCCAACCGCCAGTCGTCCTTGTCCGCGGGAAGCAGGAACGATTTTGGTTGAATGTCGAAAAACTCTGGCCGTCGCCGCCGCGCCTTGGTCAGATTCCGCCCGAGCCTGTCCTTCCTTCCCAGCTCCCAGGTGGCGGGAAAGTGATTAACTCGCTGGTATTTGTCGACTCGTTTGTAATCTTCGTCCTTCAAGCACCCGTTCCATGCGACGTTGAAGTCGAACGTGAGCTTCTCGCCCTTTGCGGTTGAAGCGACCCGGAGCCCAGCCGTCTTCATCGCCGCCTTCACCCCGTTGTTCTGCACGCCCCCGAACCTCACGCAGAGCTTCCCGGTCCAAGGCTCAAGTCCTACGGTTCGGTTCGCCTCCTCGGTCGCCACCCCGAAAACAACCGTCGGTTCCGCGCCGGGGAATAGAGGCGGCAGGACGTGAGGAGTGGGCACATGCTTCGCCAGCCACTCCCTCGGTCCCCCGCAGCATGAGCGGTGGCACGGACCGTCCACCCTGAGTCCCGGCACGTCCACGCGAACGAGCCCGGGGATGGTTCGATCGGGTATGAGCACGGGTGCGAGCTCGGAGGTGGCGAACCGAGACGTCGACGCGTGCGCGCCGGCTTCCACGCGCTCACTGCCGTGGTTCCCCTCTTCTCCGAGATCCTCTTCCTCATCCGAGACTTCTTCCGCGATGGGGTCCTCGGGAGCATCTTCGAGGCCGATTGAAGCTTCAGGTGGGTCCAGGACCGTATCGGGTGTCGTGTTTCTGCGAAGATGACTCGCATCCGCGCCCTTGCCGCCCTCATCGCGGTCCTTCCCCTTCCATCGCGGTCCTTCCAACGTCGGTTTTTTCATCTGCACAGACTCCGAGACTCCACGCGAGCGACTACGTGTTGGCACCACCTCCTCTCGGCCGACGCGCTGCTGGCCTTTCCACAAGTTTTTAATACCCGATCCTCGACCTGATCCGAGCCGCCGATAGCCAGGCTTTGGCCTGGGGCCTCGGAGGAGTGTCGGGCTGAAGTCATATTTTTTTGGTCAACAGATAAAAGAGAGGCGTGCGAACTCGGGTGGATGCGAACTCGGATGGAAGCGGTGCTGGCGGAGGCCGGGGGCGGGTCAGCTCAATCGAGTGCCGAATATAACACTATCGTCTATCAATACAACTTGCCACATCATTGGTATAATTTTCCGCTGACCACCTCGCCAACGCAACTGTAACTGACGAAGGCGGACACAGCAACCTCGAACAGGTTCAGGTCCTTGTCCAACGAGTTGGCAAATCCAACGCAAACACAAAGCGACACCACCAGCGTGGCGTAAACCGGGTCGATGGCCACCTTGTGTTGTCTGAGCAGAACCATCACGGCCTTGAGCACGGCGTCGATATCAACGCGCATGTTCCTGAGGTCGCACATGGAGTCCACTAGCGCGGTCATGTCGGCGCGCAGGGCGTCGGCGGCCGCTCCCACGCAGGTCTGCGCCGACGACCAGCGGAGGATGGCGTTGGCGGCTGCGGTTCCGTCCTTGTGCACGAGTGTGAACAGAAAGGTGAGGAACTCGTTGCGAACTTCCACTGGGAGCTCGTCGGCGATACCAAAGTCGAGGAGCACCAGTCGCACCTCGGACTCAATCTTCGGCACCGTCCTGAGCATGTGGTCCTGGTACAGGATGTTCCCCGGGTGCAGGTCCGAGTGGAGGAAGTTGTCGCGAAGCAGCATCTTGAAGTAGCAGTCCACGCCGTAAGAGCACAGCGTGTCGTTGTGCTCGCATTCGCGACGGATGACGCTCGAGACTGACTCACCCTTCTCGAAAGTCTCGCACAACAGACCCTCGGTGACGAGACCGGGCAGCGGCCACGGCGCGTTGATGCAACGCTCTCTGGCAAAGTTCCGTCCAAACCTGCGCAGGTTCCTCGCCTCCGTGCGGAGGTCCGTCTGCGCGGTCATCGTGTGCGAGAATTGTCCGAGGGTCTCCTCCAGGTTCAGATCCCGCAGTGCCGGCACGTTGGAGACCAGCCGCACCGCGCGCTTGAGAATCTGAAAGTCCAAGAAAATCTGTCGATCAACCTCTGGATGCCGAACCTTCACCGCCACCACGCACGGCTCATCCGCGGGAGCGGCCGCGGCCGCGAGCGCATCCGCACTATCCCCGTGTTCGTTTTCACCCCGCCCGAAACCGAACCAACGCCCCAAAAATCCGGTCGGACGCGATGAAGAGCCGCTGGTCCCCGCCACCCCGTGCGCCTGAGCGCCCGACATCACCAAGTCCTTTGACTGGTTTCTGAGCCTTCGCGCCAGCTCGGGGTCGTGACTCGCGCATGCACGCGCCACCTCCGGGCGCAACACGCACCTATACACCTGGGCGATCGAGCCCGACGCGACCGGCTCGTCTGGAAAGTGCGAAAACACAGCCTCGATGGGTGCGCCGAGCTCCTTCCGAACCAATCTCGCAGTCTGACGCTTGGAGTGACGCGGGGCATCGTCATGCAGCGCGCTGAGAACCTCGCAGAAGTCTTCAGGGAACATGTCCCTGCGGACGGATGCCCATTGCGCCCACTTGACCAGCGCCGCGCCGCACATGGAGATGGAGATATGGAGCGCCTTCCAAGCACGGCGTCGCATGGCGGCGCGGCATTCGGCGGCGGCGTCCTCGCTAGCCGCAAACATGGCGCGGGAGAAGAGGAGCGAGAGCCGCACGTACGCGGCGCTCTCGGAGAGGATCAGAAGAGGAACCGTCCACACGAACACGGGGATGAACGCGAACGCGAGGTACCACGCGCGGAGTGTGAGCTCGATTGAACCCGCGCGAGCCGCGGCGTACCGTTCGTCCCGCCAAATGTCCCCGTCCCGGTTCAAGGACGAATCGAGGTCGGACGACGAGGACGACGAGGCGACGGATTGATCCGTTGGGACGATTCCACGTTCACTCCTCTCGGGAGTCGCGGGTGGCGACTGCGGCGGCGCGGCACCGCCGCGGAAGCCGAACCGAGGGGGTTTCCTGGGTGAGCTTCGCGTGGAGGAAGGCTGGGATGACGCCTCCGACGCCCCCGGGGCCGGAGGGGGCGACGGGGGCGGGCCCAGGGCCGGCAGAGGCGGGGCCAGAACATCCGCAGCGGTGATCTGGTCCAGGCCGAGCAGCGCGATGTGCGTGTCCCCGCCCCCCCCC
>MDSY01026671.1_pt1 | contig 15407 bp, 16 predicted proteins | sample 811131 | NCBI WGS metagenome assembly MDSY01 (sample SAMN05326643, study PRJNA326480) | marine metagenome | isolation source: seawater | place: Atlantic Ocean: South West | collected 2010 | reverse complement strand
GAGATAGTTACCAAGTTTTCCAGAAAATGTTGTTTTACCAGAACCTTGTAATCCTGACATTAAAATAACAGAAGGATTCGTGTTTAAATCAAGCTCGACCTCATTACCTCCCATTAGGCGAATCAACTCCTCATGACAAATCTTAATCATAAGCTGACCAGGAGAAACAGAGGTCAAAACATCTCTACCCAAGGCCTTCTCTTTGATACTATTGGTAAAATTCTTGGCTGTTTTAAAATTAACATCGGCGTCGAGCAAAGCCCTTCGCACTTCTTTTAAAGATTCTGCAACATTAATTTCAGTAATCTGACCTTGACCCTTTAATACCTTAAAAGCTCTGTCAAACTTATCCGTTAAATTTTCAAACATAGACTAAGAATTGAACCACAAAGGTAGGGATAAGAATCTAAATAAATGTCTGGGAACGCTTGAAAAAGGACGGACTTAAAAATCTGTTACCAAATTATGCTTATCAATCATTTTTCGCATGTTGATCAAGGCATAACGCATTCTACCCAAGGCTGTATTGATACTAATGTCTTTTTTCTCAGCAATTTCCTTAAAAGACATGTCGTTGAAGATTCTAAGCTTTATAATCTCCTTCTGAACGTCTGGCAGATAAGATATTAAGTCAACCATCTGTTCCTCTAACTCCTTCTGAGTGGTTTGTTCGATGTAATTCTTTTCGCCTGAATCTATTTTATGAAAAATCGAGTAGGCCGGATCAAAAGAACTAGACTCAGAAATCGTTCTCATCTTGTTTTGACGTCGAAAATGATCAATAACCAAGTTATGAGCGATACGCATTGCCCATGGCAAAAACTTACCTTCCTCATTGTAATTACCAAGTCTTATCGTATTAACGACCTTGACGAAAGTATCTTGAAAAACATCATTAGCTAAATCGCTGTCCTTGAGTTTGGACAGTATATAGCGATAAATCCTGTCTTTGTGACGCATTAAAAGCGTTTCGAAAGCCTGCTCTTTACCATTACTATATAAGACGATTAATTCACTATCACCTAAATTAGAGAGAACCATTACTTACATTTTTATGTTGAAATACAACTATTAAAAGTAAATTTGGTCTATAGGCAGTTCTTTTAGAATTGGTCACTAATGTAGAACGAAAAAAGAACTATACCAAATATTCACTAAGTATTTAAGCATATTATGAAAAAACAAATGCTGTTGCTTGGATGGATTACATTACTACTATTCCCAATCCCAGGATTTTTACTTCAATTCTTTTTTAACGACGTCACTTTTAGTGATTTTATAGACCTCAAATCTTATTCGGTTTTACACCTTTTCTTAGGCTTAGAATTGGGCGTTGTATACGGCTTTATCTCGTACTTGTTTGTTAAGTCCCCTTTCTTTGAAAAAGTACCAAATAGAATTGATCATTTGGTAAAAGGGATGAATCTAAAGGTCCACCATGGATTGTTTCTATCTTTTTGCGCTGCTGTAGGAGAAGAATTGCTTTTTAGAGCTGGATTACAATCCTTCCTTGGCCCCTTTTTGTGCTCAATTGTCTTTGTTGCTTTACACGGTTATCTCAATCCGCTTAACTTGAGATTTTCCGTTTATGGATTAATTGTATTGCCTTTTATACTTTTAATCTCTTACGGGATGGAACCCTTTGGATTGCTATTTTGCATTGCGGCTCATTTCTCCTACGATGCAATTTTATTCACTTTCATGATAAAAGAAGACTGATGTGTTTAACTTTGTTATCAAATTGAATACAGTGCAATTTATCTTTCTAAATATCATAAGATTTACTTGGTTCTTTGGAGCGTTATCAATTCTCTTTCAAGACAAGCTAGATTTCCAAAGAAAATTTAATCAAATAGGGAATCCGGGACTTGATGTCGTGATGCGTTACTTGACACATGCCGGCGATGGGATTTTCGCGCTTTTAGTTTTTATTGCGTTACTTTTCATCAGAATTAAAACCGCACTTATAGCGCTTATTTGCTTTGGACTTACCGCAGGAATCGTACAGCTACTAAAACACACTGTTTTTAAAACGATGAAGCGCCCCTACTACTTTCTTCAAAATGATGCCGATTTCAGAATCATTGAAGACTTCACCTACCATACTTCTAATTCATTTCCTTCAGGTCATTCAGCTAGTATTTTTGCAATCTGCACCGTCATCGCTTACCACTACAAATCAAAGCTTAGCTCACAAATACTTTTAGTGCTTTTCGCTATTCTAGTCGCATTTACGAGAGTATATCTATGTCAGCACTTTCTTCAAGACATCATTGCAGGATCGTTGATCGGAACCTTAATTGCATATTATGGCTCGATATACCTTGAATCTAAATGGAACCATCTCGACAAACCTTTGCGTCTAAGCTAATGCTAAAAGCAAAGATTTATATCTACCTCATGATGCTCACTGTTGTGCTCATCCTCCCCTTTTTAGGTGTATTTCATTTGTTTGATTGGGATGAAGTAAATTTTGCAGAGTGTGCAAGAGAGATGATTCAAACTGGAGATTATACTCAAGTAATGGTAAACTTCGTTCCATTTTGGGAAAAACCCCCTTTGTTTATTTGGATGCAAGCTATTTCCATGAAAGCTTTCGGTGTAAGCGCATTTGCAGCGCGACTCCCCAATGCAATTGCTGCATTCTTTAGCTTTGTTTTTCTATTTAAGGCAGGAAAAGAGCTTAAAAACTCAAAGCTCGGCTGGATTTGGGTAATGGCCTATGTAGGCTCCTTTCTTCCCAATATTTATTTTCATTCAGGAATCATTGACCCATGGTTCAACCTCTTTATTGTCATGGGCCTTTATTTTGGCTTCAAAGCGCTTCAGAAAGGATTGCTCAAACACTATGTAGTTTGCGGAACACTCATAGGGCTTTCCGTCCTCACAAAAGGACCTGTTGGGTTTGTTTTATTCGCAGTCCCGTTGGGGCTTTTTATGCTATTAAACCGAAAACATACATCACCAAAATGGACAGGGATCATTTCCTTTCTTGTCAGCTTTGGATTGGTTGGAGGGCTTTGGTTTTTCTTGCTTCTAATGCAGGGGAAAGAACAAGTTATTTATGACTTTATTGATTATCAAATTCGCTTGTTTCAAACAAAAGATGCAGGCCACGGAGGTCCGTTTTATTATCATTTTTTAGTTCTGCTACTTGGTTGCTTTCCTGCAAGCTTTATTGCGTTGCGCAGACTTTCGATTAAACCAAAATATTCATTTGAATTTTTAATGGCCCTCACCCTTATATTCACCCTTTTGTTGTTTTCTGTAGTTCAAACAAAAATCATTCATTACTCCTCTCTTTGCTATTTTCCAATTACATTTTTAGCAGCATCATATATTTTTGACAAATTAGAAAACAAAACATCCTTAAAAACGGATGCCCGAAATACGCTGGCTGGTCTAATCGTATTGGGTATTATTTTTACACTTGCAGGTTGGGTTCTAAATCATCCTGAGTTCATATTGAATAACTTCAAAACAGATTTATTCACAAAAGATACGTTACGTCAACAGCTCTCCGAAAGCTCCCTCTTCTATTTACCAGGAGGCTTTATGCTTTCATCATGTATACTGATTTATGTAAATTATCGTAAAAAAAGTTACAATATGACTCTATTGGCCGGAAGTCTCACAATTGCTATTGGCATTCTTACGTTAATTCCGTTGGTGCAAAGAATAGAAATATATTCTCAAGGTGGACATGTATCACTCTGCGAGTCAGCGCAAAGACAACAAAACAATGCGCTTATACATCCTATAGGTTTTAAATCTTTTGTGCCGCTTTTCTATGGCCTACAAACAGGCACAATTATGAAGAATGATCGCGAGGCAATGGATGAATTTAACTTGGTCAATACCAATGGCTTAAATAAGCCAGTATTCTTTACCTCTAAATCCTACAAGAAAAAAGAAATTTTGAAGCTATATCCTATTTTGACTTGCATAGATGAACGTGGGGGATTCTGTCTTTACTGCAAAAAAGGCGAGGTGTTATTCAAACAATCAATAGACCTTTCCATAAATAATATGAAGGTCAGAATAGATTAATTAAATTTGTAAAAAATTCTAGAATGCCAAAAATTTCATCAAAGGCTATTCATATGCCTGAATCACCTATACGAAAACTGGTGCCATTTGCTGAAGCTGCAAAAAGCAAAGGAAGAACTGTTTATCATTTAAATATTGGTCAACCTGATATTGCTTCTCCCAAAGCTGCTTTAGATGCAATTAAAAATATTGATCTTAAGGTCATAGAATACAGCCACTCTGCAGGTTTTGAGAGCTATAGAAACAAGCTTGCAGAATATTATAAAAGCAATGATATTAATGTTACAAGTGAAGATATCCTTATCACCACAGGTGGGTCAGAAGCATTATTATTTGGACTTATGACTGCTTGTAACGCAGATGACGAGGTGATTATACCCGAACCATTTTACGCCAATTATAATGGCTTTGCAATGAGTGCTGGTCTGAATGTTGTTCCAGTCTCCTCATCGATTGAAGAAGGATTTGCGCTTCCACCGATTTCAGAAATTGAAAAGAAAATAACCAACAAGACCAAGGCTATTGTGATTTGCAACCCGGGAAATCCAACAGGGTATGTCTATTCCAAGGAAGAATTACTTAAACTGCGAGACCTAGTTCTAAAGCATGATCTGTTTTTATTCGCAGATGAGGTCTATCGCGAGTTTTGCTATGACGGCGCAACGCCAACATCAGTGATGCAACTGGATGGGCTAGAGCAAAATGTACTGATGATTGATTCTGTTTCCAAGCGTTACTCAATGTGTGGAGCACGAATTGGGGCTCTTGTTTCAAAAAACAAATCCGTTATTGCTGCGGCGCTTAAATTTGGTCAAGCCAGACTTTCTCCCCCAACCATAGACCAAATTGCAGCAGAAGCTGCTTTGGATACTCCTCAGTCCTATTTTGATGAGGTCCAATCCGAATATGTCGAAAGAAGAAATATTATGGTTGATGGGCTGAATAGTATTCCGGGTGTTTTCTGTCCAAAACCTAAGGGCGCTTTTTATTGTGTAGCAAAATTCCCTGTAGACAATGCTGAGAAATTTTGTCAATGGCTCCTTGAAGAATATGAATACGAAGGCCAAACTGTAATGATGGCACCAGCAAATGGTTTCTATTCTAGTAAGAATTTAGGAATTAAGGAAGCAAGAATCGCCTATGTACTTAAAAAAGATAGTCTAGTGAAGGCCGTAGAGGTTCTAAGGCACGCCTTAAACGCGTACCCAGGGACAATTGAACAATCTGCTCAAACAGAACAGAAATAAAGGGCTAACAAAAACCTATTCTAATGTCAACAGCTCCTGTGAATTTAATATCTTTAATTCAATGAATTTTGTAATTGTAGATGTTGAGACCACCGGAGGAAGTCCAAAAAACTCGAAGATCACAGAGATCGCAATGTACAAGTTTAATGGAACCGAGGTCATTGACGAGTTTAGTTCACTGGTGGACCCTGAAATGGAAATTCCAGAATTTATTGTTCGGCTAACAGGTATCACCAATAACCACGTTAAAAACGCACCTAAATTTTACGAAATAGCGAAGCAAATCATTGAATTTTGTGACGACACTATTTTTGTTGCCCACAATGTCTCTTTTGATTATGGAATGTTCCGCTCTGAATTTAAAAATCTAGGCTATGATTTTCGCAAACCACACCTTTGTACTGTAGAATCAGCAAGGAAAATAATACCTAATCATGCCTCTTACAGTCTAGGAAAGCTCAGCAGAGCTATTGGCATTGTTATAAAAAATAGGCACCGCGCCGGTGGAGATGCACTCGCGACAACGAAGCTATTTCAGCTTCTTTATGAAAAAGACAAAAAAATGCTTGAGTCTTTTATTAAAGAAGAACTCAATCCAAAAAACATACATCCGAATCTAGATATGGACAGTATTGATGAGCTACCGTCGAAGGTCGGAGTTTATTTCTTTTATAATGAATTTAATCAGGTCATTTATATTGGTAAAAGTATTTCCATTAAAAACCGTGTATTGCAGCACCTGCGTAATAAAAACTCAAGTAAGGCAATTAGAATGGTCGATGAAATTGCTAGAGTAGAATATGAGCTGACAGGCTCAGAATTAATCGCTCTACTATTTGAATCGGAGCTCATCAAAAAACATCAACCAAAATTTAACAGGAAGCTAAGAAAAAGCCGATTCCCATATGGGCTTTTTGACTCAGTAAATGAGAAAGGTTATATTGAATTACAGATCATATCTATTTCAAAAACAGAGGACGAACCATTATTACATTTTACAAGTAAAAAAGAAGGGTCAGATTTTTTAATGAATTTAACTGATAAGCATGAACTTTGTCAGCAGCTTTGTGGTTTATATGATAGTAGTTCCGGTTGCTTTCAGTTCGAGCTAAAGTCTTGTAAAGGAGCTTGTGTCGGAAAGGAAGACACCATAGATTATAATGCTCGTATTCAAAAATTCATAGATGGACTTACGTTTGACCATCGTTCGTTTATCGTATTGGAGAAAGGAAGATCAAGAAATGAAAAAAGTGTCGTTCTGCTTGACAAGGGAAAGTTTAAAGGATATGGCTATATACCCTATCCAATATTTAAACAGGATACCAGCCGCTGGATGGAGTTCATTCAAACCTTGAAAGAGGACCGAGATACAAAGTCTATTATTAACGGCTACCTAAGAAAGAAAGAGAATTACAAAAGAATAGAGCTTTAACAAAATATGAAAGGAATCTGCACTGTATTGGGCACAGGAACATCGCAAGGCGTGCCAGTTATTGCTTGTGACTGTAATGTTTGTAGCTCAGAGGACCCGAGGGACAATAGAACCCGTTCAGCGGTAATGTTGAATATCAATGATCAAAACCACGTCATTGATGCTGGACCTGATTTTAGACATCAAATGCTCAGAGAAAAAGTGAAGACCTTAAAATCAGTCATCTTTACACATGAGCATAAAGACCATGTTGCCGGCCTTGATGATGTTAGGGCATTCAACTTTAGAGAAAAAAGACATGTGAATGTATACGCAAATGCCCAGGTAGAAATTGCGCTTCGCAAGGAGTACCACTACATTTTTGCAGAAAAAACTTATCCAGGATCACCAAAAATAAATCTTGAATCAATAAATTATGACCCATTTGAAATAGATTCCGGGATTAAGCTCACCCCTATTGAGGTCATGCACTACAAACTTCCCGTTCTAGGTTTTAGAATCGGAGATTTGACCTACATCACTGATGCAAAAACGATAACAGAAAAAGAAAAGGAGAAAATAAAAGGGAGTAAAACGCTAATTGTAAACGCGTTAAGAAAGGAGCCGCACATGTCACATTTCAACCTTGAAGAAGCACTTGATTTTATAAAAGAAATTTCTCCGGAAAAGGCTTATTTAACCCACATATCTCACCTTTTTGACACCCATAAAAATATCGAATCACAGCTGCCGAAGGGCGTTTTTGCTGCATATGATGGCCTCAAGATACCTTTCGAATGTTAATTAACATTGAAATGGTGAAAGTATCACGAATGCTATGTTTTATGGACCTTTAAAACAAATATTTTAGACGCGTGAGTAAGGAAAAGTTTATAGACATAGAGAAACTTATTGAAAGTAAAAACCCTCGTCTACTTCGTGTTTTACCAAAATTTATTCTTCGCTACTTAAAAAGAATCCTGCACGAAAGAGAAATCAATGAGTTCCTTGAAGCACATGGAGATAAACAAAATGAAGAATTTTGCCATGAAGTCATGCGCTACTTCAATATTGAGGTAGAACTTCATGGCGTTGAAAACATACCAAAAGAAGGCCCAGTGATCCTTGCCATGAATCACCCATTAGGAGGTATGGATGGCATTGCTTTCATATCAGCATTGAGCAGCTACCGAAAGGATATCAAATTTATTGTCAACGATATACTATTGAACCTGAAAAACTTATCCGATATGTTTGTGGGTGTCAACAAACATGGCAAGAATAAAGTATCGGTAAGAAACCAAATCAATGAAGCATTCTCCTCTGAGGGAGTATTGTGCATATTTCCCGCAGGACTTGTCAGTAGAAAATTCAAAGGAGAAATAAGAGATTTGGAATGGAAGAAAACTTTTGTGACCTATGCGCGTTCTAAAAAGAGAAAGGTGGTACCAGTATATATTGATGGCAAATTGTCCCGATTTTTCTATGGGCTCTATAAGCTTAGGAAATTTCTTAAAATAAAGGCAAATATAGAAATGCTTTACCTTTCAAACGAAATGTTCAAACAAAGAAATAGAACCATGCATTTTCATATCGGCAAGCCAATTGATGGGTCTAATTTCCGACCTGAGCTTAATGAATATAAAGCCGCACAAGAATATAAAAAAGAGGTTTATTCAATCAAATCTAACCTATGAAGGAAACGATAGCACCCATTGGAAAAGAATTACTCAAAAAAGAGCTGAATAAAAAACAGTTTATTCGCACTACGCGAAAGGGAGGAAATGAAATCTATTCCTTAGATTTTCATTCATCTCCGAATGTATTAAAAGAAATTGGTAGACTTCGTGAAATCACATTTCGTGCCTCCGGCGGAGGAACCGGGAAAGAGCTAGACCTAGATCATTATGATACAGATGATATATGCTATCAACAGCTCATTGTTTGGTCTCCTGAAGATGAAGAGATCATCGGCGGATATCGGTACATAAAGTGTGCAAACGCCATTCAAAACCTACCAGATATACAATTGTCTACCAAGCACTACTTTAGCTTTACAAGTGCTTTTATATCGGATTATTTGCCTTATACAATTGAATTAGGTAGAAGCTGGGTACAGCCTGATTATCAACCATCTGTAAACCCTAGAAAAGGCTTGTTTGCCCTGGATAACATCTGGGATGGATTGGGTGCAATTATAAACTTTAACCCTGAAATAAAATATTTCTTCGGTAAAGTCACCATGTATCCAAATTACAATTCGGAGGCCCGTAATTTCCTACTGACATTCATGAATTTCTACTTTCCAGATGACGCACATTTAATTGCGCCGCACAACCCATTGGATTATAGTGCCAACCATAAAGAATACCGTTCTATTATTGAAAATTTAGATTTCACAGAAGCATACAAGAAGCTAAATTCATTCGTTAGAGAAAGAAAAGAGTTCATCCCTCCGCTAATCAATATATACATGAATCTATCTCCGAGCATGCGTACATTTGGAACTGCCCTAAATGAAGACTTTGGAAATGTAGAAGAAACGGCAATTCTCGTTACAATAGAAGACATTTACGAGGACAAAAAGGAACGTCACCTCAATTTTTAGCCAATCTCGTTATTCTGAAAAAATTCCGCGACTGATTTTACCCCTGAAATTTTGACCAGTCTTAGTTTGATTCTAGAAATGCGAACATCGATGTGATTTGTTTTCAATCTTCTTGCTATTTCTATGGATGATTTTCCATAAAAATATTTCATCTTCAGAATGAGGGCATCCTTTTTAGGCAATAAACCCAAAAGATGATTCATTGCAGCTAATGGATCTTCATTGGGTTTCTGGTTTAATAAAAGTGCTATGGAATCGTCCTGCTCGGAATAATTCTCCAAGCTAAGCGAAGCAAACCCTTCCTTACTGAAGCGAATCTTTTTCTTAGCGTTCTTCTTGCGCAAGCCTGATTTGCAATAATTCGACACCACAGCCTTTAACCAGCTTGCTGTATTAAGAAGATCGAGATCACTTTCGTAATTTGACTCTACAAGAAAAAGTAAATGAATTAAGAAGTCTTGGTATACATCTTGAGCCTCTTGCCTACTGGGAAAATGTTTACCAATTACGCTGACAAATAAGGAATCATACCGATTTAAAAGCTCATTAAATGCAGTATGGTGTTCCCTTTGGCTCATTTAGCTATGTTGAAAAGTGTTCTTGTCTTGAAATAAGTTGTTCTACTCCTTTAACGCAAAATTTAGAAAATTCGTTCATCGTACTTAGTTGGTTTAACATTTTTTGTAGAATAGTTGAGACATCAGATTTGTCCGCACGAATCAAAAAAGTGTTCTTATTGAACTTTTTCAGCACGTACACCAAATGAGATATCTCTTTACGAATATCCTGAGCAACCATTCCTACGGGATATAAAAAGGCATAAACATCATTGCTCTGCTTTGCGGAGAATTGAGCTTCTTCTCTAATAAAATTGGGGTTCTGATTGGTTTGGGCAAAAATATATGCCTGATATAAAAGCTCAGAGGGATCACCGATAATAAGGGTGTTTTTAAGTTTTTTATTATGATTCACAATAACACTCAAAGCAAAGGATAGCTCATTCAAACTATAGCTACCATTATAATCTATGGATACTTCATCTAATAAAAGCTGATGTGGCTCATTGTCCGCGTATGGATCCTTCTTTTTGAAAGTCAGTGACTGAACGGGGAGTCCAGAAAAAGAGCTCAAATCTGATAAATACAAGTTGGCATGATTTCCTAAAAGAAGCACAGAGTCAAAAGTAAATTTTCGCATAAGCAAAGCAATTTTATTATTCTAACGTGATTTATTAAAAAATATAACAACGAAATACATAAAATGTAAAAGAAAGCAATTATTTTTATTCTATACCGTTAAACGCTATATGACAAAGTCTTTGTTGCTCATTTTACTAGCCACAATATGTATAAATACATATGCACAAAACCATTATTTTGGACGCAATAGCTTTCCTTTCTTAAATTCTATTTATTCAGCTCGATCAGCAGGCTTTGGCAGTGACCTAATTACAATTAGAGATGGTGACCTAGGACTTAGCGCCGCTAACCCGGCCTTACTCTCTGAAAAAAGTGTACAAAATCTTCAAATCAATCAAGCCCTAACACCGGCAGGTGGTCAGCTAGGAATGGTAAGCTATGCCTTTAAATCAAAAATCGGTTTGCTTTCGCCTGTTGTAAAATTCCAAAATTATGGTGGTTTTCAAGGGACAGACGAATTAGGAAATGAAACCAATAAGTTTTCAGCCATTGACTATACCATAGGAGTTAACTATGGTTCCTCTCTAGGAAAAGTACTGAATGTTGGTTTCGGGTTGCATATTATAGGTTCTCATCTTGAAACGTATTCCTCGCTTGGGGTTTGCGGTATTTTTGGCGCAAATTACAAACATCCTACACAAGATTTTTCTGCCTCCTTTATTGTTAAAAATATTGGTGTACAAATACTGAATTATACGGACTCAGAAAGACTTCCTTTGCCTGCCGAGGTTCAAGCAGGTGTTAGCTACAAATTAAAGCATGCACCATTTAGAATCTCTATTCTAGGCCATCACCTAAATCACTGGAGAATTCTTTACGAAGATCCAACCGCCCAAGCTTCAATAGATGGTCTGACCGGCGATACTATACCCGTGCAAATACCTGGCTTTGGAAAAACACTGGCGAGTCACTTCTCTTATGCACTTGAGTTACTTGCTTCTGACAACATACAGTTTAGAGCTGGATTCGATTATCTAAGACGAGAACAAATGAAATTATTGGACCGCCCAGGATTGTCAGGTTTTTCTTTTGGGATTGGCTTAAAGCTAAAGAAAATTCGTTTGGACTACGGGGTTTTGCTTGTCTCAAAAGCAGGACAGAATCACTACCTTGGCTTATCAACCAATTTGGATAGCTGGAAGAAAAAGCGCTTCTAATTATAGAATAAATATTTTATACCGTTACAGATCATTCACCACGAATGATAAGCTAGAGACCTTGTATCCCCTTCTCATTTTGAATAACTCCCAAATGCAACTTATTCAAAAATAAGCACGTCTTGCCTGAACAAACCAAGAACTGTGAGCAATAAATCAAACAACAACACATCAAAAAAAACCCAAATTAATCCTGAAACTGAAAGCAAACCCAAAGCAATTTGGAAGTACTTTTTATTGGCCTTCATAGAAGGAGCAACCGTTATGGCCGTTGAGCTATTTGGAGCAAAAATGATGACACCTTATTACGGTTCCTCATTGATTGTTTGGACCACGGTAATCGGTATAACGTTACTATGTCTGACCGCTGGCTATTTTCTTGGTGGTAGATTTTCGCTCAAGTACAAACCCCAAGACTTGGTCCTGGTTCAACTATCAGTAGCAGCGGTATTGATAGGCATAATGCCAACTATAGCACATCCGATATTAAGCTTTACTGGTGGTTTTAACTTCTATACAGGGGCGATACTATCTGCTATATTTATTTTTGGTATCCCTTTGATTTTTCTTGGCAGCAGCTCTCCTGTAATTATCTTGTTGGCGACAAAAGACGTTAAAAAAGCGGGTAAAAATGCTGGTTTAGTTTACTCAATCTCCACAATAGGCGGAATTTTCATGACCTTCCTTCTCGGTTTTTTCGTCATCGAAGAATATGGTATTACCGGACCGAATATGTTTGTTGCGGGAACATTACTCGTAATAACGATACTTTTACTCTATACAAGCTCTAGAAAATATTTCGCGACTATTGTAGCATTCATATTCATCTTTGAGGTTTCAGGCGTGTACAAGTCTGAGCTTCTCAACACAGGTAAGTCAGATGCATTCAACATCATCTACGAAAGCGAAGGACTAATGGGTCAACTTCGCGTTCTCGATGAGTATTACCCTGACTTAGATGTTACCGATCGTTCAATGCTTGTAAATGGAATACCTCAGACATTTGTTAATGCCGCTACTGGATATTCATACTGGTATTATGTACACATGCTGTCAACAATATGCTCTACACGTCCCGCCAAAAGTGACGTATTGCTTTTAGGTTTCGGTGGAGGAAGTGTTGCAAATGAATTGACTCGACTAGATTTTAATTTAGATGCCGTAGAAATAGACAAACGGATGTACCAAATTGCACAAGACCATTTTCTCTTTGAACCCAAAAACACAAACTTCATCGTTGATGATGCAAGACATTATCTAAAAACTTCAAACAAAAAATATGATGTCATCATTTTTGATATGATCAAAGGTGAGGTACAACCTCCATATGCATTAACAAAAGAAAGCTTTCAAGAGGGATTGAAAATTCTAAAGCCAGGAGGATTGATGTTGGTTAATTTTCAGGGACATTTCGACGGTGAGGAAGGCCTGCCCTTCCGTTCCATTGTGGCTACGCTAAAAGCTGCCGGATTTAAAAATACTGAATATCATGTAGAAAATTGTGAACCCAATAGCCCATGTGACTTTATCATTATTGGTTCGGTTGACCCACCGAATATTGAACTTGATGCATCTCGTATTAACGAAAGCTGCGTGAACGAACCGTATGTCCAAGATTTGTTGAATGGTTACAGAAAGTTTGATACTGAAGTTGGAGAAGGCGAAGCCATTGTTTTTACAGATGACCTGCCGATTTTGGAGCACATTAACCTCAAGTCAATTGTAGAATGGCGAACAGCTATGATTGATTTCAATGCAAAAAAGAGTTTGGAAGACGGAGTGAGACTATTTAAATAAATCAAATGAATCAAAAAAATACAAGCAAATACCCTGCATCCTTTTGGTATCTTATCACAATTTCAATCATTGAAGGCGGAGCCGTAATGGCCGTAGAACTTTTAGGTGCCAAGCTCATTGCACCATCCTATGGTGCTTCATTGTACGTATGGGCAACAACACTTGCCGTTACTATGGGAGGCCTCACAACAGGTTACCTCCTCGGCGGAATTATATCTGAAAAATACCCGCACAAAACAACCTTGCACTATATTGTTTTGGCCTCTGCTTTTTTCGTTTCAATCATGCCAATGACATCCTCAATGATTATGGATGCAACCCTAGGCATGAACCTAAAAGTCGGTATTGTCATATCTAGCTTATGTTTTGTATTCCCACCTTTGGTGTTTTTCGGTATGGTATCCCCGCTAATCATAAGGTTAATTTCCAGAGAAGTAAAAGAAGTAGGGAATTCTGTAGGTACAATATATTCAATATCAACTCTGGGAGGAATTGCCACCACATTTATCTTTGGGTTCTATTTCATTCCAAATATGGGACTTGAATTTAGCACTTATATTACAGCTTTTGCACTGTTCGTATTCCCGGCATATTACTTTTTGAGGTTTCGGTCTTTTTCGGTTACTCAACTAGAGCCTGGCACTTAAAAACATGAACCTTAATGTTATATGGCGGAATACCTTTAATTGAGCCCGTCTATTTTAACTTTTATAGGTTTAATAATTTTCTGATTAATCAAAATTAAGATTGACCCAATAAGCCAGTAGTAGAAGGAAAATGTTAATGAAAACGCAAGAAAATATCTCATCCAAATTCCGATATATTCCAGCCAGTTTGTTTCCCAATACTTCTCAATGAATACCCAATCGTCAATAATTACTCCAATCCAGTAGATTAAAGCAAATAGCATAAATAGGTATTTAAATATTTTCCAAGCTTTCTTATATGACTCCCTCATTTTTCAATTGGCTTCAACGGTTTTGCAAAGTAACCTCTAATGGATTTTTACAAAGCTTCATGCTTATTTTTTAATAGTAAAAGCTTGTGCCTTTCTTCGTATCTAGGTTCTTAATTTTCGTGGTTTTTCATGTAATTATTAAGTGCCCGCATGGTTTTTAGTGACCACCCTTTTTGTATCATGTTTTTTATAAAATCTGGTATACTACCACCCGGATCAACTTGAACCATTACCTCAATATTTGATTCTTTTTCACTTACTTCATCAATGGTAAAAACACAGGTTGGCAATACTCCCCTAACTCGATTGGATTTCTCTGGGTAGTCAGGATGGTCTATAGATGACACATTGATTGTTGTTCTATTCATTTTTTGATGCTGCGATTTCTCTAATGTCTGCTGAAATACATAGTCACGGTTGCTAATCGGCCAAACTAAATCATAAGCTTCATAACTTAACCATTTGCCTTCATCGGGATTGCCTTCTATAAGAAAATCTTCTGCCATACGCTCTACCCATTTCATACGAATCTCAGGGTCGCAAACTGCATTCGCTATCTCATCTACACCATAAGCCAAAGAAGTGGTCCCGCGAAACATTCTTATTTCTCCGGGTATATCCTTACGCTCTGTAATTGCCGTCGGACTACCTGAAACCTCAGGTTCTAGTATTTTCTCATCTATCTTTATCCAATTGTTTACTTGCATATAAAAGTTAATTATCGCGTTTAACGCTTGTGTATGGTGCGTATCCCTTAGGGAATGCAATATACACTTTGTTACAAGCCGTTTTCTTATTTAAGTTCAAGTTTTTCAATTCGGTTTCCAATTGTAGTCTCTTTCATTTCTTGCTCTAAAGTTTTGAAGTCTACCTTTTGAACTGATTTGATTTGCTCCCCTTTTCTCAAAAGATGTATTTCATCACAAGTATCACTCAAGGTTGAAAAAATATGTGAAGAGACTATAATTATTTTGTCCAAT
>MDSY01116497.1_pt1 | contig 15410 bp, 16 predicted proteins | sample 811131 | NCBI WGS metagenome assembly MDSY01 (sample SAMN05326643, study PRJNA326480) | marine metagenome | isolation source: seawater | place: Atlantic Ocean: South West | collected 2010 | reverse complement strand
ACTTCTTGTATTGGTGCGTTCACATCAATTTCATTATTTAGCTCCATCGTTCTAAATCTCTCCTTGTGTCAATATCTACAGGGTTTCCTTCGCATGCTACCTCATCCAACAAGTCTGGCCGAAGCCGTAGAAGAGAACGTGCTCCTTCATCACCTGAAATAGGTATTAGGGGCCACAATTCTTGGTCTATCTTGACTGGCGGTCTATGGTTTCCAGCGAATGATGCTGTAACTAGTTTTCCTTCAGCTTCAGCTACAGATTTCCAGGCTTCAGAAGGGACAAGAGGCATGTCGCCAAGCCCGACGGTAACCGATGAATGGCCATCATACCCTGCAATCTCAAGACCACTTCTGAGAGACGATGCTTGTCCCTCAGCAAAGTTATGGTTATGGACAATTGTTATTGTGTCTGCTTCGAGACTAAGGACTTGGTGCTCTTCAAGATTTACTGCTCCGGAAACGATATAAATGTCGTCAAATTCTGCTGCTACGACATTATCAATTACCCATTGCAAAACAGGCTTACCTTTGAAAGTTGCGAGAAGTTTATGCGAGTTGCCTTCAAAGCGCTCCCCTTTCCCTGCTGCGAGAATGATTGCAGCGGTGCGGTTGTCTTCTGCAGGAGCCTCTTTTTCGTTTTCAAACACTTTTCTATTCTAGGGATAGGCTCTGTTATTGAAAGGCTATAGCGAATATTTCATCTATCTCCGTGTATTGCGCCCTCTATGGTCTTTAGGTGGGGGGCTTTTCTGCCGGTACGCATTGCTATGATTTCAGCACAAATCGAAATAGCTGTCTCCTCCGGAGTTCTAGCGCCGAGATCCAGTCCTATTGGCGACATGACTCTTTCGAATTCATTCGTTGTGACTCCTGCTTCAATGAGCCTTTCGGTTCGATTTTCATGAGTTTTTCTACTCCCCATTACACCTATATAGCCAACCTGTGTTTGCAATGCTGTGGTGATAGCAGGAACATCAAATTTATTATCATGAGTTAGCACACACACTGCATCTCGTGGTCCTAGACTTGCCCCAAGCTTTTCCATCAATTGGTCTGGCCATTCGTTTTCAATTGCATCTGCTTGTGGGAATCGCGCTGACGTTGCAAATACTGGGCGTGCGTCGCAAACGATAACTTTGTACCCTAAGACTTTGGCGATTCGCACCAAAGCAGCAGTAAAGTCCACAGCACCGAAGATGACCATTTGGGGTGGCGGCGCGAAACTCTCAATGAAAATTGATAATGTTTCTTCTCGCGCTTCGCCCTCTATTCCGTAATGACGAATGCTTGTTCGCCCAGCCGCTAATTCGCCTGCCATATCACGTGACAACACGTTGTTGATCTTTTCATTACCCAGTGAACCTAAATACGAACCGTCAGGGAGAAGAAGTAATTTAGCGCCTTGTCCTGGTCCTTCAATGATGGTTGCTAACGCGACAGGAAGGCCTTTCGTCAGGTTTCTTTTGAACTCGTTAAATATCTTTTCTGCCATGTTTACCAGTCAAATGGTTCTATGTAGAGATTGATTGTCCCTCCACAGGTAAGTCCAACTGCAAAAGCTTCATCATCGCTGTACCCGAAAGAAACAGTTTTTCTTTCACCTGACTCTATTATTTCTAACGCCTCTGTTACGACAGCTCCTTCGACACAGCCGCCAGAGACTGATCCAGAAACTACACCGTCTTCATTCACTGCCATAGCTGCACCTGCATCACGGGGACCGGAGCCTTCAAGTGATATTACCCGTGCAATCGCAACGCGCTTACCTTGTGTTAACCATTTCTCAATATCTGAGATTATTTCTCGCATTATTTCCCTATTCCGTCAATATTTCAGCCAGTTCAATTAAAGATTCTAGACTATGCCCTTCAATAAATTCATCAATGTAAGGTAACGCTGCTGCCATACCTTGAGCGAGCGGCTCGTAGCCAGGCGAAACCTTTAAAGGGTTTATCCAGATTATGTTGTGAGCGATTCTTTTGAGTCTAGCCATTTGCTCATCCATGACTTCACTCTTGCCTCTGTCCCACCCGTCAGAAAGTATTACAACGGTTGCGCCTCGAGCCATTCCTCGTTGTCCCCACAGATTAAGGAACTCTCCAATAGTTTCTCCTAGGCGGGTCCCTCCCGACCAGTCGGTTATTGATTCAGATGTGATGTGCATTGCCTTTTCAAGGTCCCTATTTGAAAGCTCGTGAGTCACCCGTGTCAATCGTGTTCCTATCGTGAAGGCTTCTACCCTTCTTCGACTTATAATCGCAACTTGTATAAAGCGTAGAAGCGCCCTTGCGTAAACTTCCATTGATCCAGAGACATCAAGTAAAAAAACAATCCTTCTAGATTTATCATTCTTTTGCATGAAGTATCTTTCGATGGGCTCTCCCGCAGTTCGAAAGGAGGCCCTGATGATACCTCTGAGGTCTGGGGTCTTATTATGTCTCGCAACGGAGCTGACTCGCCGGCTTTTCTGAGTGCTACCTATTAGTCGTATTGATTTCATTAATTCATACGCCTCGGATAACTCATCGTCGTTGTAATTAGCAAAATCTTTTTTCCGGAGTAGTTCTGTATGTGAGTACTTGAGAGTGATGAGTTCTCCTTCTTGACTCGTATCTGTTAGGTCGTCGTTTTCATAATTATCGTTGTCTATTGCCAATGTCATATCTTTTATGGTTTGTGTCTTTTCTTCTCCGAGAACTATGTAATCCTCCCAAAATGCATGGAACGCGTCATCGTATGCTGGTATGTCTTCGGGAGATCTGACAAGAGTTGATCTTCCGGCCCAATAGACATCATCTCGGTTAGCAATAGTGACGAAAGCGAGTGACTGGAAGAAGGTAATTGATGCGGAAATAGGTACCTCAACACCCATTTTTCTAAGAAAGGTGATAAATCCTTGAGTTATATATTCGGGCTTGCTGATGTCTTGATGAATGTCAGACTGCACGGGCATAAGCATCTTCGATGACTTTATCTAAGCCATATTCCATGATTTTTTGTTGATCTTCGCGGTATTTCAGGAGGGCTCCGATTGTTGCAGTGATGCCATCTTCTGTGAGATCACTATTTCCTATTCTTTCAAGAGCCATGGCCCAGTCAATACTTTCCGAGACTCCTGGTGGTTTATATAGATTCATTTCACGAATTTGCTCAACTGTGACAGCTATCTTTTTGATTAATTTTTCGGAAACGTCAGGGGCTTTAGCTTTAAGTATTTGGATTTCTCTCAGGTAACCGGGATGGTCTACCCAGTGATAGAGACACCTTCGCTTGAGAGCATCGTGAACGTCTCTTGTTCGATTGGATGTAATCACGACGATCGGCGGCGCAGTTGCTTTGAAAGCTCCTATCTCAGGGATAGTAATTGAATAATCTGAGAGCAACTCAAGCAGGAAAGCCTCAAATTCGTCGTCAGCGCGATCAAGTTCGTCTATCAGGAGTACGGGAGGGGTTTCTCCTCCGTAGTCAATTGCTTGCAGAAGTGGTCGCCGAACTAGGAATCGTTGATTGTACAATTCGTCTTCGAGCGCCTTTTCATCTATCTGTTTAGCTCTTCCAGATGCTTCGGTAGTTCTTAAATGCAATAGCTGTTTTGAGTAATCCCACTCATAGATAGCGTGTGATGCATCTAGGCCTTCGTAACACTGTAAGCGTATTAGATCAGTATCAAGCCAGCTTGATAACACTTTCGCTACTTCTGTTTTCCCGACGCCTGGTTCGCCTTCCAAAAAGATTGGCCTCTGTAAGCTGATTGCTAAAAAAATTGCTGATGCTAGACCTTCAGAGGGAAAATAACCCTGCCCTTCAAGGCCATTTTGTACGCTTTCTATGCTCTGTGCCTGCTCATATCTCACATCTATAATCTACAGGTTGCGTGTGTGGGTAGCACATGCGAAGTTTTATTCAGCCCTAGAGACCAGCTTCTTCAAGTCCGCGTTTCACAAGAACTCTGGCTAAATGTTTACGATAGTCAACTGATGCGTTGATGTCTGATGTTGGTTCAGTTCCTATCGCAGCCTGTTCACTAGCTTCTTTAGCATTTGCTCCACTTGCAATTGCTTCTTCCACTGCGGTTGCACGGAATGGGGTTGAGTGCATATTTACCAGCGATACACCACTTTGGCCATTATTTACTAGAACGGATGCGCCAACAATAGCCCAGTCTTGTGCTCTTCGATTAAATTTTTGAAATGACCACTTTGCGTCTGGAACGCTGGGAACCTTTATCTGCGTGAGCATCTCATCATCCTTAAGGTCAGTTTCTAGGAATCCGACGAAGAAGTCATCAATCGGAATGTCTCGTGTTCCTTCAGGGCCTGTTACGACAACGGTTGCGTTGAGTGCAAGCAGAGCTGATGGGATATCGGAGGCTGGGTCGCCGTGAGCAATTGCGCCTCCTATAGTTCCACGGTGTCGAACTTGTGGGTCTCCTACGTGGTGGGTGGCTAAGGCTAATAGTCCAGCATTTTCCTTAACTAATGAATTATCTTCGATATCGCTATGTCGGGTTAGGGCACCTATAACTAAACTGCCATTTTCTTCTCTTACATATTTTAGATCATCTAGGCGATTTATATCCACCAAATAGGCCGGTGCGGAAAGGCGAAATTTCATTAGCGGGAGTAGTGAGTGACCTCCAGCGATCAGCTTAGCTTCATCTCCATGTTCTTGCAGGGCCTCTAATGCTCCTTCAACCGAATCTACTCGCAGGTAATCAAAGTTTGCAGGAATCATTTATGCCTCGCTTACTTCTAGTACTGCTTTGACAATATTGTGGTAACCGGTGCATCTGCAGAGATTACCTTCGAGTCCCTCTCGAACTTCACCTTCAGTTAGGGTTTCATTTTCCTCAACAAGGGATACACAGGCCATGATCATACCGGGCGTGCAGTAACCGCATTGGAGAGCATGACATTCATGAAAGGCCTGCTGCATGGGGTGGAGCGTGCCATCTGACTGTGCTAAACCTTCTATAGTCGTGACCTCCATTCCATCAACTTGCGCTGCTAAAACCGTACAGGACTTAATTGATTCGCCGTTCAGGTGTACTGTGCAGGCTCCACATGATGAAGTATCACATCCTATATTTGTTCCTGTTAGCCCTGCAGATTCACGTATGAACTGAACCAGTAGCGTTCGAGGCTCCACATCATGTGACTGCTCGACGCCATTAATATTAAGAGTTACTTCCACTAACTTCCCCTTTGCTCTATTAGGAATTTTAGTACAACTGTCGGGGTAAATACTAAATCAATTTAGATATCAACCTTCCGGTAGCATGCTCTGGCCCACAGACTGGAACCAATTAACAGTAATGCTAGTGAGATAAACCCTGATTGTGTCTCTGCCCATGTTACGTCGCCAAGAAATCCTTGGCGCCCCATTCTGATGACATGTGTGATCGGATTATATTTCGCTACGTGATATAGCCATCCTTGTATAGCTTCTAGAGGTGCCTGTCCTACCGACAGAAACATTGCACTGAACATAACCACTTGTGCGATTGCTAAGGATTTTAAGGTCTTCATCGTGAAAACAATGCCTAGTACAAATAAGGACATGACCGCAGCTATTCCTATTGCAGTCAAATATGCGACGATGAAGCCTAAAAGGCCACCTGGCATGTCAGCGTCAAGAGCCGCAAATGAGACTATCAGCACTGCAGTAGTTGGCAGCACGGCTCTTGTAACGGAATATCCGACAAGTCCTGAAATTAATGCTGATGGAGTGATTGGCGCTGTTCGCATTCGATCAAAAAATCCATTTTCTAAGTCTGTTGCGGTAAGTCCTCCACCACCAAGTCCTGAGAATGCTGACCCTTGCAGGATTGCCCAAGCAGCCATCCAATTAACTGCTTTGTCGGTGCTATAACCATCGAGTTGCACAACCGATGAGAATGATCCGCTGAATGCTACTACGAAGAAAATAGGCATAATAATGGAAGGGATCATTAGTGACGGCAGTCGACGCATCCGCATTAAACCTCTTTTGGTGATAGCCACCGTTACGTGCAACTGAATTGTATTTCTCGTTGATGCTGTGGTCATGATGCGATTGCTAAACGTCTTTTGAGTTGATGTATCGAAGTCGCTATCCCTACAAGGGAAATCAAAGAGATTATGCCAGATGCTTGCAAAAATGCTTTCAATGAGAATCCTTCTAATGTGATAGCGCGAGTCCAGTCAATAATCCATGTCAATGGATTCCACTCTGCGATTTGCCCGTACCATCCGTCCATCAGTTCAACTGGGAAGAAGGCTGAACTGATAAAGATGAATACAAAAATTATAGGGAACAGTGAGTTGACGACTTCTTGGGACCCTGTCCTTAACGCTATGGCAATCAGGAAACTACCTACACCCATTGACAAAAAAGAAGTGATAAAAACGAGGGCTAAAGCACTGCTTACACCTCCAGATAATTCTGCTCCGAAAGCAAAGAAAATAGCTATGAGGATTGTTGCCTGAACTAGACCGTAGATGAATGCGCTTGATAGGCGGGCTATTAGGATAGACGATCTTGACACCGGAGATGAAAGTAGTCGGTCCATAAAGGAATTTTCGATATCGCCGGCCAAATCAGTTGCACTATTTGTTGACCCAAATAGGACACCTTGTATTACGCAAGCTGGAAGAATGAAGTCGAGAAAGGTCACATCAGGGTATGGAAACTCGGGGAGGTTCACAGCCTTGCTAAATTGTGCTGCATACACAGCGGCTAGCAATAAAGGAAAGAATAGTGTTGGTGCCCAGGCTTGTGGTTGGCGTATCATTCCTAAAATGCTTCGGTGAGATAGTTGTAAAGCTTGAGGAATGGAGTATTTAATGTTCATTTCTGACCATCACGTATCCGCTCCGCCTTCAAGTCGTCTTCCAGTCGCATCTGCGAAGACATCGTCAAGACTTGGTTCGTCGAGTTCAACATGCTGTACTTCTATGTCTTGATCTTCTAAGGATTTCAGAACAGATGTGATGGCTCGTGTTCCGCCATCAAGCCCTATAGCAATTCTTCCTTTTCTTGCAGGTCGTTCCTCCCCCAGTTTTGTCATTACCTGCTTGGCGGTCTCAAAGTCACTTTCAGCTACATCCACGCGCAATGTTGGAGCCCCTACATCTGATTTAAGTTTCGTGGGAGTTCCCTCTCGGACGATCCTCCCATTATCAATTATCGCTATTCGTTGAGCTAGCTGATCTGCTTCCTCTAAATATTGAGTGGTCAGGAACACGGTTGTTCCTATTTCCTTATTAAGTGTTCGCACTTCTTCCCATAAAGCAACTCTGCTTGTTGGATCAAGACCTGTGGTCGGTTCATCCAAGAAAAGCACTTTGGGTTGATGAACAAGTGATAGTGCGAGGTCGAGTCTTCTGCGCATACCACCCGAGTAAGTTCCGACTCGCTTATCGCCTGCGGCAGTAAGCCCAACGCGTTCAAGCAATTCTGAACACCTTTGTTTACCTTCATACCTTGAGATACCGTGAAGGACTGCTTGTAATCTCAGTAACTCGTTGCCGGTCATAAGAGGGTCAATAGCGGCATCCTGAAGCGCCACTCCTATTTTTTTCCTAACCATGCTTGCTTCTGATGCGACGTCAAAGCCGGCAACTCTCGCTGCACCCCCTGAGGGTTTTAGAAGAGTAGTGAGCATACGCACAGCTGTTGATTTTCCGGCCCCATTAGGGCCCAAGAATCCGAATACTTCACCTTCCTCAACGGTCAGGTTAATGCTATTGACAGCAACTAAATTTCCAAAAGTGCGCGTGAGATTCTCAGCTTCTATCGGTCTACTCATCTACCCTCCGAGAGTTTGGGCGAGATGAGTAAACGGCCAATTTGCCGGCAGCCGCACCGGTTCAGGTGCTGGCGGTGGGACTGCGTAAGCCTCTTCACCAGGTCGAACAAATCCATAATTTTGTCGGGCTAGCTGTTCGATCTTTTCAGGAGAGTACAAGGCATCGCGCTTTTCTTCTAGCTCAGCGTTCTCAACGGTAATTGATGTAAGTTCCTGTTGTTTGGATGAAAGTTCTTCTCCTTGTTTTATCCAAAGTTGCAGTAGATCAAAGCTCCACCAAAGAACAAAGAGGGCAATAATGGCAGAAACTACCCAAAAGGCTATTTTTCTAGTTCGCTCAGTGGCTTTAAGGTCACTGTCGGGTGTTTCAGTTACGAGTGCCATGTCAGCCGACCTTTAACGCGTTTATCCCTCGGAATGCAGCTGCGTCACCCAGCTCGGATTCAATCCGGAGTAATTGATTGTATTTGGCTACTCGTTCGCTTCGCGCAGGGGCCCCAGTCTTGATTTGTCCACAATTGGTTGCTACAGCGAGATCGGCAATTGTCGTATCTTCGGTATCTCCTGACCTATGTGACATGACTGATGTGTATCCATTTTGTGTCGCAAGGTCTACAGTTTCAAGAGTTTCGGTTAAAGTTCCGATTTGGTTTACTTTGATGAGTATTGAGTTTGCAACTTCCTTATCTATGCCTTGTTGAAGTCGTTGCGTGTTCGTTACGAAAAGGTCATCTCCGACAAGTTGAACTTTTCTTCCTATACTTTTCGTGATTTCTGACCAGCCTTCCCAATCCTCTTCTGCCATCCCATCTTCAATGGAGACGATAGGGTACCTTTTCACTAGATCAGAGTAGTACTCTGCCATTTCTGTTTGGTTAAGTGTGCGATTTTCACCTTCAAGATGGTAGACCTCACTTTTAAAAAATTCTGAACTCGCGGGATCTAAAGCTATGGTGATGTCTTCGCCTGGGATAAAGCCGGTTCGGTCAATTGCTTCAACTAGAAGTTTCACAGCTGCCTCATTTGATTCAAGGTCAGGAGCGAAGCCCCCTTCATCCCCTACAGCTGTTGATAAATTTTTTTCTTCAAGGACGAGTTTGAGTGTTTGATAGCATTCAGCTCCCCATCGGAGAGCTTCAGAAAATGATGCAGCACCTGTAGGCATAATCATGAATTCTTGCAGGTCAATATTGTTATCTGCGTGCTCGCCACCATTTAGAACATTCATCATAGGAACTGGGAGTACGTGTGCCGATGCTCCCCCTAGATAGCGATAGAGTGGTTGATGCAGTGAGGTCGCTGCTGCTTTGGCTACGGCCAAAGAAACACCTAACATTGAATTAGCTCCTAGTTTGGATTTATTATCCGTTCCATCAATGAGCAGCATCGCCCTGTCAATAGCGCGCTGGTCGGTTGCTTCCATACCAACTATTTCTGATCTTATTGCACCATTTACATTTTCTATGGCGCCTTGGACACTTTTACCTAGGTAACGGTCTCCCCCATCACGCAATTCGACAGCTTCATATCTTCCAGTTGATGCGCCAGAGGGGACAGCAGCTCGACCTTTTGATCCATCATTTAGCTCCACATCGACTTCAACTGTAGGGTTACCTCGAGAATCAAGAATTTGTCTTCCGGCGATTGCTATGATTTTCTGCCCAGTCATGGTGCTTCTTTCGTAGTTCTGTTCGTTCAAAAGGGGTTTTATCTAAAATACCCGTAATGAAGGGAAATGTTGTTGATAAGCGGAATGATGAGTATGCGTCCGATATTTAATCCGAAGTGGAGACTGGTTTGAGGCTTTTGAGATAATCTGTGATTTCTTGTGAAGCTTCTCTAATTTCTGGCAATTTGAGAATTAATTCTTGTTTCTCTTCTTTATATAGTGAACCCTCGTACAGTCTCAGTGTTCTAACTCGCTGTGACGGTCGAAGCGCCAAAGGCATCAAATGAATATTCCATTCTGCTTTCCCAAAACCCGGTAATTTTTTGGCAATAATTTTTTCAATCCCAAAAGATCGAGCTGCAAGCTTTAGATGCGCAATTTTTAGTAGGTTGATTGCTTCCTCGGGGACTGGACCATATCGGTCTAACCAATTTTGCTGTATTCTATCTAGGTCTTGATCGTTCTTGATATCGGCAATCGACCGATAGGATTCTAATTTTGCATCATCTCTTGTGATGTAATCCTTAGGTATGTAGGCTGTCATCGGGATTTCAATCTCTATCTCCTGTTGGCTATCTTCAGGGACATGTTTTAATTCTTCAACTGCCTCTTTCACAAGTTTGCAGTAGAGATCATATCCGACTGCTGCTATGTGCCCTGACTGTCCTGTGCCAAGCAAGTTTCCTGCGCCTCGGATTTCAAGATCTCGCATCGCAATTTTAAAACCTGAACCAAGTTCTGATGTCTCTCCAACCGTCTTGAGTCGCTCAATTGCATCTTCTGTTAGATTGTGGCCTTTAGGAGTGAAGAGATAGGCATAAGCTTTTGTCCCTGAACGCCCGACACGTCCTCGTAGTTGGTGAAGTTGCCCCAGCCCCATTCGGTCGGCGTTATCAACAATTAGCGTGTTCACAGAAGGCATATCTATTCCCGACTCGATAATCGTTGTGCAAACTAAAACATCATACTTCTTTTCCCAGAAATCAATGACTGTTTGTTCAAGGAGGCCTTCGTCCATTTGCCCATGCGCGGTCACTATTCTTGCCGACGGAACTTGTTCCCGAAGCCTGTCAGCTATGACCTCGATGTCGGAGACCTTATTATGCACAAAGAAAACCTGACCGTCTCGTAGGATCTCACGACGGATGGCTGAAGAGACTATTGAATTCTCATACTCCCCTACAAAAGTCATGATCGGTTTTCTGTCAGTCGGTGGTGTATTGAGTAGTGTTAAATCCCTGATACCTGTGAGACTCATCTCAAGCGTTCGAGGTATCGGTGTCGCTGTTAGGGTTAGGACATCGACGTTGCTCCTTAATGACTTAATCTTCTCTTTGTGTGTAACTCCGAATCGTTGTTCTTCATCAATTACGAGTAAGCCAAGGTCTTTAAATTTAATATCTTCTGACAGCAGGCGGTGTGTCCCGATGATGAGGTCAATTTCCCCATCGCTTAATTTGGAAATTACTTGTTTGGCTTCTTTGCTAGTCAGGAATCTACTAAGAACACCGACTTCAATAGGGAAAGGCGACAATCTTTCAGCAAATGTTTGATAATGCTGCTGGGCTAAAAGAGTTGTTGGAACGAGCACAGCTACCTGTTTGCTGTCCTGAACGGCTTTGAAGGCTGCTCTTAGAGCTATTTCTGTTTTCCCAAAACCTACATCGCCACATACAAGTCTATCCATTGGCATCTTCCGCTCCATGTCGTTTTTGACATCATTCATTGCGGTGATTTGATCATTAGTTTCAATGAAGGGGAAGGATTCTTCCAGTTCAAGTTGCCATGGCGAATCTACCGAGAAGCTGAACCCGTCTTGGGACTCTCTTTGCTGATAAAGCTCAACTAACTCCTCAGCTATCCTTTCTATCTCATTTCGGATGGCAGACCTAGTCCTTGTCCAGTCAGACCCCCCCATCCGGCTTAACGAAGGTGCACCTCCGCTGTTGTATTGACTGATTTGGTAAACCTGATCAGTCGGGACGTAGAGTTTGTCTCCTTTTCGATACTCAAGCAGGAGATAATCTCGCTCAACATCGCCTAACGACCTTTTGACAATTCCGCGAAAGATAGCAATCCCGTGATGTTCGTGAACCACAAATGCCCCTTCTTTCAGGTCCATGAAAGCAATGCTTGGTGCATTGGGCTTCTGTTTGATTTGACGTGGACTCTGTCGTCTCTTTGATAGTTCACGTTCATTAATGATTGCGAATTTCAATTCAGGGAAAATGACGCTAACGATATCAACTCCTGGAATTATAGAAATTCCTGAAGTTTCTTTGATTGGTAAATCGGTGAGATCAACCACTGTGTTGAAGTCCAATTGGGCGAGTTTGCTACCGAGTTTTTCGATTGATTTCTCATTCTCTGATAGAAGAATGACGTCATACCCATCTTTGACTAAACCTTGGAGAACATGCAGAGGCTCAGTGTTGGACCTCTCAGGTGTAAGAACTGTTATGTCAGGGTCGGTAAGTTCTGCAGAAGATGAGTTAACTTCTACTACTCTGGCTTTCTCTCTTGTGAAAACTTCGTCGAAAGCAAGGTGAAGAGTCTGCATTCTATGCTCGGTTTCAGGACTTAATGTTTCGAAGAGCATTTCGCTGATGCTCTGTTCTTCAGATATTAAATTCTCTATACGTTGCTGAATCTGTTTGGCGTCAAACAAAAGTACTAGAGTTGAAGATGGAAGTAGGTCTAGTATTGTCTCACGTTTGGGATTTAGCCAAGGTAACAAATTCTCCACTCCGTCGAGTAACCCGCCTTCTGCAATAATTTCCCAAAATGTTGCACCCCAAGGCATTTCTTCGGCGAGCTCTTGCGCTCTTAATCTCACGTCGTCTGTTATGCAAAGCTCGCTGGCGGGAAATATTTGAGCGGCAGTCAATGGATGTTTAGAGAGTTGATCTCTTGTTGAAAAGGTCGTCAAGCGCTCAACTTCGTCTCCCCACATCTCCAATCGGATTGGCTCTTCATAAGTTGAAGGATATATATCGATGATTGACCCGCGGATAGAGAATTCCCCACACCGCTCTACTTGGGTAGTTCTCTTGTATCCGAAAGAAGAGAGTTGATCTAGCAACCCTTCGTAACTCAACTCATGTCCGTTATGAATGTCAATTGTGCTGTCAAATTCTTGATTGGTTATCACCTGCGATATGGATCGTGCGGTAGAGATAACGACATCGGGATAGTCCTTCTTCTTCAATCGCCAGAAAACTTTATTTCTTTTTCCCATGATATGGGTCTGAGGGCTTATCTTTTCTAGCGGAAATGATTCCCATGGAGGAAGCACTTCTATGTCAATTGCATTGTCGACTTGAAGCAAGTTGTTTTCAAGTTGTTCAGCTTGTTCAAGACTACGGGTGACGATAACTAGAGGTTTCTCTTTAATAGTTCTGATATGGGTATTGACGATCCAGCTACGAGCAACTTCTGGAACAACAAGTTGTGTTGTTTTCGGTAGCATCAATTTTGTTATTATTTGATGCTGACCTAACTGCTTTATGTAATTATCAAATTTCACGATTGAATTCGTTCATAGTCATTTCATAACCATGGGAAAGGATTGCTTCAATAGCATCTGTCGCTTTCTCAATACAGTTGTCGATTGCTATCCTATCGGACCTACTCGGAGGCTTCAGAACGTAGTTTTTACCTAACTGAGATTGCGGGGGCTTTCCTACTCCTATTCGTAAACGACCAAAGTCATTTGACTTGAGGTGTTTTGATATTGACTTCAAGCCGTTATGCCCTGCTAGCCCTCCATGGAGTTTTACTTTCAAGGTGCCGGGCTTGAGATCCAATTCGTCGTGGATAATAAGAAGCGCATCTAATGTTTCTAAGTCATGCTTTCGCACTAGCTGTTGAACTGCCAGTCCAGACTCATTCATGAAAGTCGTTGGTTTAGCCAAAATAATCTTTTCCCCATTAACGCGGATGTCGGAGCAAAAGGCGAGTTCTTTTGTTCGTTTAAACTTCCCTCCATGCTTGGTGGTAAACCTATCAAGTACTTCAAATCCGACGTTGTGTCGGGTATTTTCGTATTTCTTTCCTGGGTTTCCCAACCCAACGATTAAAAGTCGTATGGGTGTTGATGTGAATTTGCGCTGTCTTCGCAGCACGGAGTTTATTCGCTATCCTCGGTCGAGGCTTCGTCGGTTTCTTCGGAAGTTTCGCCTTCAATTTCTTCATCACCCTCAATTTCGGCTGCTTCTTCAGCGGCCATTGACTCCATCGTTGACCTTGTAACAGTTCCAACTGCAATTGCCTCTTCGGGATCTACTTCTGTTCGAACTCCCTCTGGAAGGACAACATCACTGACTCGTATTGCATCATTAATTTCTAGTTCGCTCACATTTGCGGTTAGTTCATTTGGTATTGAATCTGGTAGCGAGAGGACCGATAGGGAGAACATTGTCTGGTCAACCATTCCATTCTGATCAGTGACTTTCTTAGCTACTCCTTCAAGTACGATTGGCACTTCAACTGCAAGTTCCTGATTCGGATCTACGCGCACAAAATCCACATGAATTACTTCGTCCTTAACTGGGTGCCTTTGTAGTGTTTTAAGAATTGAAAGTTGATTTGTCCCATTTACGCTTAATTGGATTAGTGCGTTTAGTCCGGCATCTGTAGTCAACGCCCCTCTGAGGTCACCGTAATCAACACTGAAAATTTCAGGATCCTGACCTAATCCATATAGAACGCCAGGTACTTTCCCATCTCTTCGTAATCGTCGTGAAGAGCGACTGCCGATTGTTGTTTTCTCTTCGGTGTTTAATACTAAATCTGCCATTTACTTACCTAAATATGCTCTTCCAGATGATGCATCTGTTGAAATTACGTCAGTTCAAAAGTGTACAGGTGAGTGAGTCCTGAACCACCTTTTACCTAGCTAAGATGCTTTCCGCCAAAAATTTCACTTACGCTTGTGTCCTCAAAAACAGCATCAAGTGCCGATGCAATGATCTGAGCCACGGATAGAACCTTGATTTTAGGGATTTGCTTTTGTTCTGGAAGTGGAAGGGTGTTGGTCATCGCCACTTCCTTTATGACAGAGTTTTGAATTCTTTCAATCGCAGGGTCTGAGAATACTCCGTGGGTGGTACAGGCGAAAACTTCCTTTGCTCCCTTTTCTGCTAGGAGCTCAGCTGCGCCGACAATAGTTCCTCCTGTGTCAATCATGTCATCTATCAACACACAAACTCGGCCGTCTACGTCGCCCATTACGTCTTTTGACTCAACGACGTTCTTTTTATGCTTCACTCGACGTTTGTGGACAATTGCTAGGTCTGCTGCAAGTTCGCTTGCATAACGTTCGGCCACTTTGACTCGTCCGGTATCTGGCGAGATAACTACAAGGTCATCTCCTAATGTCCTCATGTAGTCAACCAAAACTGGCATTGCAGTGAGATGGTCGACAGGCTTTTCAAAAAATCCTTGTATCTGACCTGAATGTAGATCTACAGAAATCATTCGATTTACTCCAGCTGCGATGAAGAGTGTTGCCAATAAGCGAGCAGTTATAGGTTCTCGACCTTCTGATTTTCGATCTTGCCTTGCGTAACCGTAGAAGGGGCAGACAACTGTTATTCTTTTTGCCGAAGCTCGTCTTGCTGCGTCAACCATGATTAGTTGCTCCATTATGGAGTCATTAATTGTCATCCCTTCTGAAGCAGAGTGACTCTGGATTATGAATACATCTCCACCTCGAACGGACTCCGAAAATCTGCAATGAACCTCCCCATTCGCAAATTCTGCGAGGTTAGGTTCAGCTAGTTCAACTCCAAGATGTTCGGCAATTTCTTTCGCTAATGGCAAATTGGAACGTCCTGATATCAGGTGTAGACGTTTTTTTGTTATTAGCTCCATGCTGCTCCCTTATTGTTTGCTGGCCCGGCAGGACTTGAACCTGCAACCTCCTGGACCAAAACCAGGCGTTCCGCCAGTT
>MDSY01080630.1_pt1 | contig 15413 bp, 16 predicted proteins | sample 811131 | NCBI WGS metagenome assembly MDSY01 (sample SAMN05326643, study PRJNA326480) | marine metagenome | isolation source: seawater | place: Atlantic Ocean: South West | collected 2010 | reverse complement strand
GTGGCATCACTCGGGCCTGAAATTCTTGCCGGGAAAGTCCAAGGCCGCACCGTCATAGACGTTAGGAACTAATGGACAAAGAGTGTTCAGCTCTTATCTCGCCTCATCGGAATATGTGGGATGTCATCTTCAAGAAATTCGGGACCCACCGGAATAAATCCCAATTCGGAGTACCAGTCCCGAAGATACGCCTGTGCCGACAAGGTCCAAGGTCCATCACTTGACTGCACAACGTGACTAATGAGCTGACCGCTATAGCCCTGCGATCGCGCGTCATAGCGCGTAACTACTCGACCGATTCTTAAACCTTCTACTTCTTGAATAGTTCTCAAATAAGAAGCGATACCCGTTTCATCATTTATCCAGTAGTGGCTTGCCAGTCTGTCTAGATCGTCAATTTCCGGGTAGGGACAACGTTGTTCGACAACGAACACATTCACCCGCAATTTCAAAACGTCATAAAGCTGTTCGGTGGAGAGGTCTCCGAAAGTAGCCCGATGGATCTGAGTCATAAGGCTGCCAGCAAAGCCGAAAAGCCGGCTAAAACCATCGCCGCAGACACGACAACCGCCGTCCAGTGGATGAAAGGCCGTCGATAGCGCAATGGGCGTAGATCGCCATTCGAATCGTAAGTGCGCCGGCTCATACGGCGCAGGCTAGCCGAGCAATTATGCGCGCTTCTCCATCTCGTCAGATATCTCTAACCAATTTTCTTCAGCGGCTTCCAAGCGCTCGACAGCTACAGCCAATGACGTCGAAAGCTGCTGCAAGTCTTGCGGAGTAAGGTCAGGCTCTTCCATTAGTCCGATGAGCGCATCGCGCTGCTCAGTGGATACATCTATTTCAGTATCTAGCTCTCGCAACAGATGCCGCAGAGTTGACATGGAGCGCCCGCTAGAAGGGCTGTCGCGACGATGATTTTGCCGACCACCTGACCGCGGCTCAACCTTCTTTTTTGCTTCCTCCCACACAGCTTCACCGGCACCTAGATGTCGGAACCCGCTGGGCCCAACCACAACCACATGTTCGGTGACCCGCTCCAAAAAAGAACGATCATGAGTTACTGCGACCAGAGCTCCGTCGAAGTCGTCAAGCCAGTCCTCTAAGGCACGCAGAGTTTCAATATCCAAATCATTTGTTGGCTCATCGAGCAATAGCACGTTCGGCTTAGCCGCCAATATTGCTAATAGCTGGAGCCTGCGCTGCTCTCCTCCCGAGAGAGTCTCAACTTTCGCCCGATGAGTTTCCGGTTCAAACCAGAATCGACGAAGCAGCGCTTTTTCGCTTGGACCAAGTCGTGAACCCGGGCCAGCAATGATTTCTTCGACAGTTGAAGACTGGTCAAGCGTGGTACCCATTTGGTCGAAATAACCGATATTTACGGTGGATCCATTGGTTATTTTCCCGCCGGTCGGAGACACAAGTCCTGCCATGGCGTTTAACAACGTTGATTTGCCTGACCCATTCGGACCAACAATTCCGATCCTGGAATCCGAAGCAATTAGCATTGTCACGTTCTCAAAAAGTGTCCTATCAGGAGTGGCAAAACTGACATTTTCCAAGTCGATAACTTTTCGCCCTAATCGCTGTTGACCAAACTCTTGGAAATCCAAGGGGCGCGATCGCGCATGTTCTTTAGGATTCCCAGTAATCGTTTGCTGAGCAACAGCAATACGAGATTTCGGTTTTCGCCGTCTCGCCTTTGCGCCCCGTTGCAACCAAGCTAACTCTTTTCTCGCTAGCGTCAGTCGCGCTGCCTCATCACGTTCACTTTTTCGCGCGCGATCAGCTTTAGCCCTTAGATGGTCCTCATAACCTCCGCTCACCATATGAGATTCATCGGCGTCTAGTTCGAGAGTTTTAGTAGCCACGCGATCTACTAAATGGCGATCATGCGATACAAAGACAACTCCACCTCTGAACTCGCGCAAAATGCCTTCTAAATACTCGATTCCCTCAATATCAAGGTGGTTGGTTGGCTCATCTAAGAGTATTAAGTCATAATCATCGCGCTGCAGCAGAGCGGCTAAGGCAAGCCGTTTAAGTTCACCCCCAGATAGGGTGTCGACCTGAGTTCCCATTAGGTTGCTGAGCCCCAATCGATCTATCGCCGCTTTGGCTTGCCAACTTTCACCGACAACTTCCCGAACACTCTCCTCCGTAAAGCTCGGTCTCTGCGATAACGCCCCAACACTTAAATGTTGGCGTCTCCGAACAATGCCTGTATCAGGCACGTATTCGCCGTGAAGCACTGACAAGAGTGTGGACTTACCAGAACCGTTAACCCCAAGAATCGCCATCTTCTCTCCCTCTTTGATGGTGAAAGATAGATTTTGAAATAGGGGTTTGTTTGGAAACGCTAGAGAGATATCACTTACATCAAGAAGGCTCATCTTCTGCTGCAATTCGAAACTGGGTGGAACTTATTCTCGAAGGAGTTTCCAGTTAAGCCGACCTGCGTCATCTTCCAGGCGAACCTCGATGGTTGCTCGAGCTCCGCCTTCCGCCCGCGTAGCAATGCAGTTAAAGGAGCTGCCTATCGGAGCGACTAGGTACTCGTCATCACCACAGTCGATTGTTATGTCGAAACCGACTTCATAGGCAACTTCATCACGCAATAGCGCTTCAGTATTTAGAAGCTGAAGCGGATAATGCTTGTGGACAAAGCCATATTGACCTTGAGCGTCGATAATACGAACCTGGAGCTCGTAGTACTGACCTTCAACCTCGCTGCTACAAATGAAGACCGACTCCGGAGTCATCACTACATCTTCCGGACAATCAACTAGACCTAACTGAACAGGAAGAATATCGCTTCCGGCTCGATCCTGCAGCTCCCTCTCCAGCTGAGTTTGGCTGTCGCCACCGCCACAAGCCGACCCAATCACAAGCAAAGAGAACAGAATCAGTACTATTTGTCGTCTCCTGTTTCGCAGCATCAGTTCCTCATCCACCGTTTCGGTTGGTCTGAGACTACTCTTTCGGCAACTCTGGGAGAACAGTCTCAGCCGTTGTTCGTCTAAATGAACGGCTTTTCTTGGTAGCGACCAAAGACATCAGCAAGAGTGTTCATGATTTCCCCCACTGTTGCTCTGGTCCTTACGGTGTCAATCAATGGCAGCATCAGATTGGCATCGGTCTCCGCAGCTCGACTCAATGCAATTAACGCTTCATCTACGGCCTGCTGATTTCGATCGCTCTTGATTTGCTGCAAGTTCTTAATTTGGCGCTGTTCGTCTTCAGTTGTGATCTTTAGAAGGTCAATCTGATCCTCTTCATTGCCCTCCGTGAAGTCATTTACGCCAACAACGATGCGCCGACCTGCATTAACTTTTTTTTCAAAGTCATAGGCAGCGTCAGCGATGCTCCCTTGGTACCAGCCTTCGTCGATGAGCTCAAATGCCCCTTCTAACATCGAACCTTCACCGGCTTCCTTGATGTGCGCAAACATGAGCTCAGCTTCAGATTCCAAACGGTCTGTCAATTCTTCTACGAACCAACTACCACCGAGCGGATCAACCACATCAGTTACCCCAGTTTCGTGTGCAATGACCTGCTGCGTTCGCAGGGCTATCCGGGCAGCTTTTTCCGTTGGAAGAGCTAACGCTTCATCCATTGAGTTCGTGTGCAGGCTTTGGGTGCCTCCTAGGACCCCAGCTAGAGCTTCAATGGCGGTACGAGCGATGTTTATTTCCGGTTGCTGAGCAGTGAGCGAGACACCCGCTGTTTGCGTGTGGAACCTCAGCATCATTGATTTAGGATCCTCGGCCCCGTAATGCTCTTTCATCCATCGGGCCCAAATCCGTCGAGCGGCTCGGTACTTAGCTATCTCTTCAAAGAAATCAATATGAGCATTGAAGAAGAAGCTCAGCCTCGGAGCAAATTCGTCTACTGGCAGACCGCGCTGCATTGCTGCTTCGACATAGGCAAATCCGTTGGCCAGCGTGAAAGCCAACTCTTGGGCAGCAGTGGAACCCGCCTCCCTAATGTGGTACCCGCTGATTGAGACAGAGTTCCATCGAGGCATTTCATTTTTCGCAAACTCTATGGTGTCTGCAACTAGACGCATCGATGGTCTCGGAGGGAATACCCATTCTTTCTGCGCTTGATACTCCTTCAAAATATCATTCTGGAGAGTGCCACCAAGTCGTGCTCGGTCGGCGCCCCGCTCTTCCGCATTAGCTACGAACATGGCCCAGATGGGTGCGGCTGGAGCGTTGATAGTCATCGACGTTGTCGTGTTTTCGAGGTCGATCTCGTTGTAGAGAATCCCCATATCCTCGATTGTGTCTACGGCTACTCCACATCGACCGACTTCGCCAACAGATAGTACGTCGTCGCTATCCAGGCCCATCAGGGTCGGCATATCAAACGCCGTCGACAACCCACCGCCGCCTGCAGAAAGAATTTCCTTAAACCGTTCATTGGTGTCTTCAGGAGTACCGAAACCAGCAAACATTCGCATTGTCCAAAGGCGACCTCGGTATCCGCTTGGATGAACCCCTCGGGTGTAGGGGTATTGACCTGGCCAGCCAATAGCTTCATCTGGTTCACTGTCAGATGGCGCATAGAGGGGGTTTACCGGTAAACCACTCATAGTCTCGTAGTCCAAGTCTCGGACCTTGCCAGCTTCGTAATCCTTTTGCCACTGCTCTCGCGTCACAAGTTTCTCCCAAAACACTCAACCGAATATGAGCGTCTTCAGTCTACGCCTACTTACAGCAGGGAACCTAGGTGATCTATTGGTCCTTGTCCGGAGCCAAGAGTCCAATTCGCTGAACGGCTAATGGCCTCAGATGTGAAGTGCTGCGAGGCGCTGATTGCTTCCATCACATTGGTTCCCTTGGCTATTTGAGCTGCTATCGCCGCCGAAAACGAATCGCCGCTACCCCGAACGTTCGATGTTTGGTGTCGTTGTGTCTCCAAGACCGTTACCTCACCATTAGCTGCCACAACGTCTACCATTTTCAAACCTCTCCGCCGGCCCCCAGTTACCACCACCGTTTCAGCGCCAAGTGCGCCCAACATAAGAGCCATATCGCACATTGAATCAATTTCATCATCCGCGTCTATCTCTAAGAGTTTCATGGCTTCTAGGTGATTGGGAGTCAATACCGAGGAGCGCGGGACCAAGTGTTTCCGAATGAGGCGAATAAGTCGCTTGTCATACAGAGGTTCCCCATGTCGATTCACAATTACTGGATCCACAACCAAATGTTGGAAAACTCCGCTCTCCGCTTTTTCTTTAACCAACATGATGTTGTCTTCGGAATAAAGGAGCCCAGTTTTAGTTACATCTATTGTGAAATCCTGCGTAACAGTATCTATCTGGGACCGAAGCAAATTAACAGGCACCGCCCAAGCATCAACAAAGCTCTCTGTATTTTGAGCCGAAACTACGGTAAGTGCGCAAACCCCATGGACAGCATGAGCTGCGAATGTGCGCAAATCTGCTTGCAAGCCCGAGCCTCCCCCTGAATCCGACCCCGCAATAGAAAGCACTACCGGTGGTTGGGTCATCCTTGTGTTGTAGCAGATAGTTCTCCTTTGCTGTGCCTATGGTTGTCGTATGACACGCCAAAGTGCGGCAATCGGCATAATTGCCAATCCAGTATCCGGACGAGATATTCGACGTGTAGCTGCTCGAGGCGCTGTTTCGAGCACGGAAGATAAGCGAAATCGAATCGCGCGAGCGGCGATCGGGGCTGTCGCCGGCGGTTGCAAAAAAATTGTGGCCATGAAAGAGCCTTTCGGCATTGCGAGCAAAGCACTTGAAGATTTGCCGGTGGATGCAGATATCGAAATTCTGGATATTGGGGCAAGAGTTGACCCAACGGATACAGCTAGAGCAGCTCTTGCCATGAAAGCGTTAGGAATCAAAGTGTTAATCACTTTGGGCGGCGACGGCACAAACCGCACGATTGCTCAGTCTTGGCCCGACGTCACCTTGGTGCCTATGTCGACAGGCACAAACAACGTTTTCCCGTCGCAAATCGAGCCAACGGTCGCCGGAGCTGCAGCTGGTCTGGTTGCCAGTGAAAAAGTCGACGAAGAAATTGTTGCACCGCGGTCAAAGATGATCCATTTAGATTTTGAAGATGGGCGAAGAGATCTAGCGTTAATCGATGCTGCAACTCTCGCCAACGATTTTGCCGGTAACCACATGCCGGTGGACCCAAACAATTTGCGTCAACTCCTAGTGTCGGTTGCCAGGTCCGACACAATAGGAGTTTCCTCTATCGCAGGTTTGCACACTCAATGTCGTCCCGAAGATGACTTAGCGGTCCTCGTGACGTGCGGGCAAGATGGCAAACTCACCAACGCGCCAATCGCACCGGGCCTGTATCGCAAGGTACCCGTAGAAGCAGTGACAAAAATTGAGCTAGATCAGCAAATTGAATTGTGGGGTCCATCGACCTTGGCCTTTGATGGCGACCGCGAGCACGACGTTCCCACCAATTCCCGAGTACTGGCAATAGTCAGGCGAGATGGACCAAAAGTTGTCAATGTCCGTCTAGCAATGGAAGCGGCTTCTCACAGCGGATTGTTTGTCGAGCCCTAACTGCGGCTCTAGTAGCGAACTTGCAAGCGACTCGTAAAGTGCCAAATCAAATGGGGAGCGCCCAAACTAAATAGTTCTCGCCTCAAACATTGGATCGGAGTCCAAAGTACGCATTGCGTCAGGGAGTTCTGCACGCACACGCTGATGGAATTGTCGGTCCTGCTGAAGCGTGTAAGGGTACGCGGGTTCGTAATCACGGAACAAGGGAACGTGCAAGGCCCTGGCGTCTGGTGGCCCCGGCCGATCATGCTGGACCAAGATCTCGTCTCTGGCTTGGCCTTCATCAATTATTCGATACGGTCGCACAACACCACCGCGTGTTGCCTTACCTTCTGATGATTTCGCAACTGGGACCACGGGCTCATGGGTTCCCGACCTGCGGGCTATTGCGACGAGCTTGTAAACCATGCCAGCAGTAGCGTGGCCTGAACCAACGACTAATTGTGTTCCGACCCCATATCCGTCAATCGGAAGGTCAGCAAGTTCAGAGATTCGATATTCATCGAGGTCGCCTGACACAACTATCCGGGTGGCTTCTGCACCATTGGCATCTAGTTTTTGACGCGCCCGGACGGCTTCGATGGCTAGATCACCGGAATCGATCCGAATCGCTCCAGGTACTCCGCCCAACCTCTTGGCAGCAGCTAACGCTCGTTCAATTCCTGTCTCAATTTCATAAGTGTCGACCAACAGAGTTGTTTCGAGTCCGTGCGCTTTTATTTGAGCCTCAAAGGCCGCCTCTTCGTCATCATGAGCCAAAGTAAACGCGTGGGCCGAAGTGCCTGCTGTCGGCAGTTGAAAGCGATTGCCAGCCTCCATATTTGAGGTCGTGTCGAACCCGACTAGCCACGAGGCGCGAGCCGCCGCAACGGCGGCCTCTTCGTGAGTTCTGCGCCCGCCCATTTCGATCAGGTGCCGCCCCTTAGCCACATCATGCATCCGCGCAGCTGCTGATGCGACTGCACAGTCGTGATTAAGGACTGAGAGAACAAGAGTCTCTAGAAGAAGGCCAGCGCCGAAAGAACAATCGATTCTGAGGACCGGACTTCCCGGGAGATACAGATCACCTTCTCGATAGCTCCATACTTCTCCCTCAAACTGAAAGGAACGCAAATGAGAAAGCAACTCGTCGCTGAAACGACCGAGAGATTCAAGGTAGGCGATTTCACTTTCAGTAAAACGAAACTCGGCTAATTGTTCAGCGAGCCGACCTGGACCCGCCACAACCCCATAACCGCGTCCCGGAGGTAAACGTCGGGCAAACACTTCGAAGGTGGCACGACGGGATGCAATGCCGGACCGAAGGGCGGCATCGAGCATTGTGACCTCATAAAGGTCGGTCATTAAGGCTGTGCCCATAACTCCAGCATGCTTCATCAGCGATGGCAATGAAAAGCGATTTCTAAGGCCAATCCATGAAATTTCACGGAAATCGTCTTCTCAAAGCTTCGATTTGTCTCCAAAAGCCTTTCGTCGCTCCGTTGAGGCGCCACAATTCAGAGATGACCTTAAAAATTTCTTCGCGCGCAAATATCGCCCCTTTCTATGTAATGGAAGTAATGCGCTCCGCTTCAGAGAAGGAAAACCGCGGGGAAAACGTATTGCATTTAGAGGTAGGTCAGCCCTCTACACCTGCCCCTGTCGAGGCTCGTGCTGCCGCCGTTCAGGCGATAGAGAATGACATATTGGGGTACACATCCGCCCTCGGGCTCGATTCTCTTCGCCATGCCTTAAGCACTCTGTATCGAAACAACTACAACTGCGAAGTGCCCGCTTCTCGTATCGCAGTCACCATGGGTGCAAGCGGCGCCTTTACGCTTGCATTCTTGGCGTGTTTCGAGCCCGGAGATAGGGTCGCCGTTCCCACGCCTGGTTATCCGTGCTATCGCAACGTTTTGGAAGCATTGAACATTGACGTTGTTGAAGTACCTGTCGGCCCGGAGACTAGGTATCAACCCTCTCCTGAATTGCTAGCAAGCGTTGGTCCGATTGACGGCTTAGTCGTGGCCAGTCCCTCAAACCCCACGGGAACCATGTTGTCCAGCGAGGACCTCACCGATCTAATTCATTGGTGTCAAGCAGAGGAAGTTCGGTTTATCTCCGATGAGATCTACCACGGAATTACCTACGGGATAGAAGCGTCGTCTGCCGCATCACTCTGGGAGGAGGTCGTAGTAGTCAATTCTTTTTCCAAATATTTCTCTATGACAGGTTGGCGGGTTGGCTGGCTAGTACTGCCGCCGGACTTGGTCTCACCGGTTGAACGCTTGGCCCAGAACGCTTTTATTGCCGCAACCTCCGTGTCTCAACATGCTGCTTTAGGGGCGTTGGCTAGTCGCGCTGAGTTAGAAGAGAACTTGAGGCGTTACGCTACCAATCGCGAGATTCTTTTAAGAGGTCTGCCACAAGCAGGAATAGACAACCTGGCTCCCGCAGACGGTGCGTTTTATATTTGGGCACAGGTGGATCACCTTTGCGACGATAGCCAAGAGCTAGCAGCCGACTGGTTAGAAGGTCTTGGAATAGCAGTGACACCGGGAATCGATTTTGATCCAGTAAATGGACATCGGTTTATCCGATTTTCTTTTGCGGGCTCGACCGCAGAAACCGCAGAAGCAGTTGCTGAGTTGTCAAAGTGGGCGGAAGCTCGGCGACCGTGATTTCTTCGCGGCTACGAACCCTAGTGATCGCATTTCTCTTGACTCTGATTTTCGGTTCTTGGTTAACGTGGGTTGTGCTTCTAGTTCGGTGACTGCTTCACGCTTACAGCGATCAGCGACGGAAACCATTGCGATTTAACGAAACTCCTACTCTTCAGCGCTACTCCTTGAGCGCCACTGAGTTGGGAGTCACATTCACCTTAGGCTGGAATGGTTCCGACTCAATAGGGCTGACATTAGTAGCCAAAGTAAGACGCAGTTCCTCTCGACAAAATCCGGAGGGACCATAAAAGCGCTTCGCAACAGATTTTTCGCAACGGGGACACACGAATTGAACCTCGTTGTTTATTGACATGACTTTCGCATCTTGGCATTAGCAATGCTCTAATTGTGGGATGAATCGCGAGGTTGCGCGTGAAATTTGCCTAACTCAGCCTGAGGCATCAGAAGATTTCCCCTTCGGAGATCATGTCTCAGCTTTCAAAGTTGGCGGAAAAATGTTTGCCCTGCTGCCAGTTAGATCTGAAACGGTTTCGTTGACGCTGAAGTGTGACCCCGATCGAGCTGAAACTTTACGTCAGAAGTATGCGGCTGTGCGGTCCAGTCCGTTTCATAAACGTCACTGGAACCGAGTCTTTTTAGATGGATCTATTCCGGCGCGCGAGATCGAAGAGTGGATTGAAGATAGTTACGACCTCGTCGTCGACAAACTTCCCAAGCTACAAAAACTGCGACTTCAGGGGCAAGTGCGAGGGATCACTAAGTAGAGCTACCATAAGCCGCGAATGTAAAGATAGGCCAGAGCGCAAGTACGCGAAAATGCCCCCACCTGGTCAGGTGGGGGCATTTAAATACACTCGAGACGTTTCACTCAGTATTCAAAAGTGATAATCGCGCGAGGACCGACACGCACGTCATGGAATGGAGTGGTCCGGGTTGGAGTCGCCACCTTCTCTCTGATCAACAGAGGAGGCTTCCCCCAAGATAGCGGGTCGCCTCAGCGCCCGACCACCTCCAGAGTCCTCTTAAATCTTTGCATCGTGTGGACCACCTCCTTTCTCTGGTTCCATAATGCTTACACACATTTAGCTTTTCGCGTGTCTTTGAACCCATATGCCGGAACTTTTCAACTCACAGCATTCCGAATAGCTCCAGATATCGCTTCTGCGGATAATGCAGCAACATGGTCCGGCGTTGCCTCAATTTCGTGAGTAGCTAGCAAGAAGATTGCATCACCATCTACAGATGTGTGAGGCGGATCCACTGCCCGCGCTATCCCTGTATGAGCTAGGTCAGCTACCCGACAAGCTTCGGGTTTTGTTAGTCGAGCATTAGTGACTAGGCACCCGATAGTCGTGTTTGCTTTTTCCTCGCCGGCCTCCCAAGCCGCAACTTCCTCAATCGAGACGTATGGGTAGCGAGGCACTTCTGATGAGGCTCGAGACCCTGCAAGTATGGTCCCGTCCTGATTGAGGACATCGCCGAAAGCATTGACTGCGACAACAGCTCCGACTACCAAATCGCCTGAACGCACGACACTCAGACCTTGGCCACCGGGACTCGAATATGAGCGACCAGCGGCTTTTCCAACGGTGCAACCACGCCCAACACCTACTCGACCGGACTCGGGGTCAAAGCTAGTTGCGCTTTCACACGCCTCACGACCTGCCTCCGGTCCGGGCCTTGCATTGTCTGGACCTGTAATGTCAAAAACCACCGCCGCCCCAACAACGGGCACAATCGCGGAGGCAAGTTCAAGTCCACGACCTTGTTCGACGCACCACTGCACCACACCATCTGCTGCCGCTAGTCCGAAAACGCTGTTTCCACACAACACAACTGCGTGGCACTCCACTCCCGAACCATCCGGCCCTAGGGCCGCCGCTTCGCGAGTGCCTGGAGCGCCTCCTCTGACAGCAATTGCACCCAAGGAACCCTTTGGCGGCAGCACAACAGTTATGCCGGTCGCATTTTTCTCATCCGTCCAACAACCAACCTTCACATCATCAATTCCCAGCGCCATATCCCAACCTCATGCTCATTTAGGCATTAAAAATACATGGTGCCCGAAGGCCACACGATTCACCGATTATCCAAAGATTTAACCAAGGATCTAGACGGTCGTCGTGTTATCGCGACATCTCCTCAGGGACGTTTCGAAAACGGTGCTTCCAAAATCAATGGCAAAGCTTTCAACGGCAGCGAGGCTTGGGGCAAGCACCTTTTTCTCATGTTCTCCGGCAATGCAATTTTGCATATTCATTTGGGTCTCATAGGAAAATTTAGGCCGGTATCAATAGATTCATTACCGACTGACACGGTGAGACTTCGTTTGGAGGGTAAAAGCGCATGGCAACTGACAGGGCCTCAAAAGTGCTCCTTAATTAGTAGTGACGAATACTCTTTAGTAATAGACGCTCTTGGACCGGACCCTCTTCGAAGGTCTAGTCGGGTAACCGATTTCGAGGCGTCCTTAAAGAAACGGAAGACTCCGATAGCTATATCCTTGCTTGATCAATCGGTCATTGCGGGCGTTGGGAATGTATATCGCGCGGAATTTTTATTCATGCTGGGTATCCATCCCAATCGTCCTTCTTGCGATTTGACGAGTGCAGAGGTTCGGGAGATATGGGAGCTCGCTACCCAGCAATTACGACAAGGTGTTCGGTTAAACCGTATCGTCACGGTAACTGAACAAGATTCAGGCAAAAAGCCAGGTCATCTCCGACGGTCAAAAGCGCTGTACGTTTATAAAAGGGAGACGCTGCCTTGTCGCCGTTGCGGTTCTCCGATACGCATAGCCGAATTTGCAGGGCGAAGCTGTTGGTGGTGCGACAGATGTCAGCCAATCTAGGGAAAATATCGATAGTCGTGTCCATCAACCCCAAAGGCGAGTTGCATAGAGAGCATCGAATGAACAGTCAGCGTCGTTGACAGTCGGGACACCAGGTCGTTGTTCTCGCATCTATCACTCGCGAGCGCAGGATCGTTCCACAAAGTAAGCAAGGTTGGCCTGATCTTCCATAACAAAGCAAATAGTGCTGGTTAGATCCTTCGCCTTGCAGATTGCGGTAATCGCGAAGCGTTGTTCCACCCCTATGAATGGCCTCCAGCAGAACCTCTCGAAGTTGTTCTAGCAATCGATGGGCCTGCTTACGAGTGATTGATCGGACGGCCGGATTGATGCCAGCCCGAAATAGAGCCTCGTCCGCGTAGATATTTCCCACGCCCGCTACAAGACGCTGTCCTAGCAACTGGGTTTTAATTCTTTGCTTTCGACTTTTCGTGTTCCCCCACAATGCGTCTCCTGTAAACGACGGGTCAAAGGGCTCCGGACCCATGTCTCTCAAGGTTGGTATCGCCGAATAGTCACCGTTACCGACTACAGCTAACTTGCCAAACCGCCTCACGTCTCGATACAAAACCGTCTTTTGATCATCTAAATGCCAACAAGCTCGAACATAATTGTCGCTACTAACACCGTCGGATGCTGCCGTGGGGACAACCGAAAGTTGGCCCGTCATTCCAAGATGAACAACCATTTCAGTGGACCCATCCAGTTCAGCGATTAGGTACTTGCCCCTTCGGCGAAGGCCCAGAAAGTGGCGACCTACGATCTGACGCGCCGCTAGAAATTTTAGGGATTCGTGACTATCTGCGGAGATAACTGTCCGGTCGATAATTTTAGGTTCGAGCTGTGTGCGAATCGTTTCGACTTCAGGAAGCTCAGGCACTCAAAATGCTCCCGTTTAGCTGCGAGGCCCAAATCTTCTTTGCACCTCTATGGCGCCTTCAGGACAATTCTCGAGGTAGGGGCACCAGTTACAAAGAGGTCCTACGTGATGGGGAAAGTCATTTTTAACAATGGCCTCGCATAGTGCATCCCAAGTTTTTCTATGAGTGATTACGGCTTTAGAAACCTCGTTAGTGTCGACGACTCTGTCGATCGGGCCGCTCGTCAGATACATCAGTCGGACTTCTGAAACTTCGTTGTCGGTTTCCGCCAAAGCGGCTGCGTATAGCCAAACTTGCGACAGCTTGTCATCAACGTACCGAGCTCGGGGTGTTTTCCCCGTTTTGTAGTCAACGACTCGCAGACCGGACCCAACACGTTCGGTTAGGTCAACTATCCCGTAAAAGGGGACGCCATCTATCTCAACTGCAAGCGTCTGCTCCGCTTCCACCACTTGAACTTTCTTCGGGTCTTCAATTGCGAAATACTTTTCTATCAACCTCCAAGCGCGCCATTTGAAGGCTTTGACCTCGTCTTCTGCGAGACACAAAGAAATAAAGTCCTCGTCTGTAGCGGTTTCCTCCCAAACTCTTCCTGCGATTTTCTTTGCCGTCGCAAGCGACCGCTCAGCAGAATCGAGGTTAAGAAGATCCTCTAATATTTCGTGAACGAAGGTACCGAGTACAGCTGCTTCCCCCTTTGGATCGGGAAGCTTGTCGATATATCTCATGCGCCACCGTCGTGGACATTGGCGAAAGGTGGACGCTGAACTTGGGCTCAGGTGTTTGGGGCGCTGCTCATCCGCAATTAATTCTGAGGGAGACATATATCCAGAGTCTTCAATAAGGGTGTGACCGCGAAATCACTCATTGACGGTTACGCAGCACGCGACGCCAAATGATTAACAAGATCGCGAAACCGGAGAGTCCCCCTGCTATGACCATAACCGGCACGCGACGGTCAAGCGGATCAACGGCACGCGGGATCGATTGCAAAGTTGGTTCATTCTCATCTTCGACGCTAGTTGTAACTCGCATTTCATTGGGGAGCGGATTTGCCGGTACTTCTTCGGGTGCTGGGTCACCAGGCAAACCCACTAACGAGCGATCATCTTTAGGTCTCGGTCGGTTGGGGTCATAGCCAGCCATTGACGCTCCTTCAATCATCCATCGTACTAGGGACCGAAGTTTGCATTGTCGCAAGATGGTCTGAGTTTCTTTTACCATCACGAATTTGCCGACTCAGTTCGAGCCACAGTGAATCAAACTGGAGGATGGCTTCTTGCGCACCGGGCCGTTTCCCCAGCGACCGCAGTGCGGTTGATTGACCTGAAGCTTCTGCTATGGCAGCCCGCAAATGAATCTGCGGCAGCAGCAAACCCCCGAAACGATCCTCCATCTGTTCACACCAAAAACGGTTATCTTTAGTTCTTCCGACGCGATTAATCACGATCCCGCTCAATTCTGGAGTTCCCAGCCGGCCCGCAACGCGTTCCACCGTTGAATGCATTAGATCGACTCCGTCAGCAGCCCAAGCAGCCGGCTCTGTAACTATCACGGCGCTGTCAGCAGCAAACAAACCATTGATGGAGAGCAACCCCAGCGAAGGTGGGCAGTCGATTACGATCAAGTCGTGTGCAACGCCGGCCAATGCCAATTTCAATCGATCTTGGGCTCCGACGGGATCTGATGCCAACAAGGGCTCTCGATTAGCTAACAGGTGGCTGCCTGGGATTAAATCCGGCTGAGGTCCATCACTCGGCCATTTGGATTTACAGATAGCCGAAATAGCGGCGCCAGCTTTTGCCTCAGACATAACGTCGTCAATAGAAGGCGCGACATTCCAGACTCCAAGACCGCTACTTGCATTAGCTTGAGGGTCTAAATCAACTACTAAGACACGCAAACCTGAGGCACTCGCAGCCTCAGCAATCCCCAAAGCAACAGTCGTCTTGCCGACGCCACCTTTTTGATTCACAACTGCGATCGAATGCATTAATGACAGGCTAACTCTAGTTAGCTGCTAGATCGGTGCGCTCTGGTGAGATGCCGACTATTACAGTGCGATCCCACATAAGCGAGCGGCGGCGATTAGTTCGCCTCTGGCTTCGAGATCTGAGGTTTTACTAAGAGTTCGCGCTCTATCTAGCAAAATTTCACGCGCCGTCGGAGCGTCGAGATCATTATCGAGAGCCTCCCGCACCTCAGCAATCAAAGACCCCTCAAAAACCGGTGCTGCGGCCGAAGTGGCTTCCAAAAGAAGTTCTAAATCAGCTTGCGCCTTCGGACCCTCTTCGTCAAACCATTCGAAGTCTGTTCGATAGTGGTGAGCCATAAGCGCTACCCGGATTGCGCGAGGATCAATTCTCTTTCTCAAATCGGACACGAAAACCAGATTTCCCAACGATTTAGACATTTTCGTGCCTTGGTATGCGACTAGTCCGGCATGTACCCAATAG
>MDSY01069067.1_pt1 | contig 15415 bp, 12 predicted proteins | sample 811131 | NCBI WGS metagenome assembly MDSY01 (sample SAMN05326643, study PRJNA326480) | marine metagenome | isolation source: seawater | place: Atlantic Ocean: South West | collected 2010 | reverse complement strand
TCTTGTTAATATCTTGAGCCACCAGTGCTTGATTTAGCTTGGAGAGTAGCGCTTGGACTTTTGATTCTTCAGGTATGTCACGCATGTAAAATCCTTTTTTGTAGAGTTTTCTGTGGTACTTGGGCTGGAAAGGTCACTGAACAGATACATTATGGCTGAATATTAATAATATTTCTCTAAAATATCAAATAAATTCAGACGTCTATCTGGTTCAATAATATTTAGCTGTATGACCAGAACGCTAATACAATTATTTTCAATTGGCTTGGAGGCAATACTGAGAATTTAGGGAGGGCTATGCGCTCTGCAAAATTATTTAGCAGGCAAGTTGGCTATGGCTAATCGACTAACTGTTTAAACTACAGCTGAGCAAGAACCTGTTGGGTCAGACAAATTGACTGACAAAGAGCGCAAGGCCTTCACAAAAATCAACGAGGCTTATACCTCAAGGTTTGGTTTTAGAGGTTTGTGCGAAGTTGGTGCCCGGGCTCAAAAAGCAAGCGAACTTTTGTAACAGTCGAGCCGCCGTCCCAAGTGAGGCGATCAATGGTCAGTAAGGCACTGTTTTTGTTACAACATAAAATATCTGCTTCTTCAGATGTTGCAGATGTCGCAGAAAATGCGATTTCGCCGTGGGTATAGGGCGCGTGTTTCAACAGCCACTCGTTTGCACTGACTGTCTCATAGCTTTCAGCTAATCCTTTAGGAACCACTTCGGGGTTAATCCATCGGTCCTCAAATGCGTATGGTGTGTCATCTGCCATATGCAACGCGCGGACATGCAGCAACGGACGTGTTGCATGTGTCTTCATGGCTCCGCTAATGGCCAATGGTGGCACCGCTTCGGCCCGCTCGATGCGCTGATATCCGTATTTCTGTCCACGGTCTTCGATCTCGATGCGGATCACAGTGATATCTAATGTGGCTTTGGCGACGGGTTGGGCTGCGACACGAGTGCCAGCCTTACGTCGTCGATCCAGTAATCCACTTTCTGCAAGGGATCGCAGGGCTCGATTGACAGTTGTTCTGGCGCAGCCAAATTCCAATGCTAAATCAGCTTCGTTCGGGATCAAATTGCCCGGTGTCCAAACGCGGGCATGAATACGTCGCAAGACCTCTTCCTGCACACTTTGCCAATTCCTGAATGAAGGATTGTTCATAAGTCATCTTTCAACGCGTCGATTGTTTGTCGGTAAGCTGCAGCAATGTTTGCTCGTGCGATGTGTTCCCCATCCTTTACCATGTGTCGTCCTGCCGACCACACATTAGTTACCAACCTATCATCTCCAGCGAATATCCAGGCGTCAAGAGTGGTGTCGTTTGCTCGCCCCCATAGATGCTCTGAAGAAGTGTCTAACGTTAGCATATCCGCCCAATAACCGACCTCAAGCCGTCCTGTTTTACGCTGAGTAGCCTGAGCGCCGCCCCTTAAGATACCCTCAAACATGCGCCGCCCTGTTGAATATTCGATTGACGCCAAAGTAGCCCGCGCACCGTCACGCAGCCGTTGTGAATATTCTAGCGTACGCAGTTCCTCGCTCAGTGCAATACGGATATTGCTGTCGGAACCTACGGCAATTTCGCCACCAGAATCTGTCCACTGCACGGCGTCAAAAATTCCGTCACCAAGGTTACTTTCCGTGATTGGACAAAGTCCTGCCACCGCCCCTGATTGTGCCAAGCGCACCGTTTCTTGCGCAGTCATCTGGGTGCAGTGGATCAAACACCATCGTGCGTCTAGCTCCATATTTTCTAAGGCCCATTCGACGGGCCGCGTCCCCCACTGTTTTTGCACTTCATCCACTTCGGGAACCTGTTCAGCTAGATGCATATGAATTGGGCCCGTTGGGAATAGTGCACTGTAAGACTGAAGGTTTTCAGCACTTACTGCACGAAGAGAATGTGGCGCGACACCATATCCTGTATCTTTTGGCAGCGACGACAGCGCGGAGACTGCACCGGAATGCAACGCGTTAAACCTATCCATGTTATTGCCAAACCTTATCTGTCCTGCCGTGAGTGCACGCCCATCACATCCGCCGAATTCGTAATGAACTGGTAGCAGACATAGCCCGATCCCAGTTTGGTCAGCTGCTGCTGCAATTCGTTCGGATATCTCAGCAAGATTATCGTAAGGTATGCCGCCCGGTTGGTGGTGCAAGTAATGGAATTCTGTGTTGGTGGCATAACCTGCTTCCAACATCTCCATTTGCACAAAAGCTGTTATCGCCTGGATGTGTTGCGGCTTTAAGCGGTTTAAAAAACGAAACATAAGCTGTCGCCATGTCCAGAAGCTATCCTTTGGGTTGGGACCACGTCGTTCAGTAAGGCCGGACATCGCCCGTTGAAATGCATGGCTGTGAGCATTGGCAGGTGATGGCAGCAAAAAGGACGTTTGTTCACCAACTGCTGGTGCATCTTGTTTAACGTTGATGATTAACCCGCTAGTATCGATATCAACCCGAACACCCGATGCCCAGCCAGTTGGAAGCAAGGCCGTTTCAGCCCAGACAGTGTTCATAATGCTCTCACTTGACAGTTTTTTATGTATGGACATAATAACATTAAGCACACCTAATTGCAAGTGAGTCCTTCCTGATGCTCTTAACCAACGCCAAACTTGTCACCCTACAAACTGATGATGGATTTGGGATTATCGCTGATGGGAGTATTGTGCTGGATGGTGCGCATATTGCATGGGTTGGTGAAGCTACTGACCTTCCCAAAATCTATAGAGATCAAAAAACGCACAACCTTGGTGGGCGACTTGTTACCCCTGCATTGATAGACTGTCATACCCATGTCGTATTTGGTGGTAATCGAGCAGTTGAATTTGAACTGCGCCTAAACGGTGCAAGCTATGAGGAGGTCGCCCAAGCGGGTGGCGGGATTGTTTCAACGGTAACTGCAACCCGTGCCGCGTCTGAAGATGCACTTCTCGCGGGCGCATTAACACGCGTGGATGCAATGATCGCCGAGGGTGTTACGCTAATCGAAGTGAAATCGGGTTACGGGCTTGATTGTGAGACTGAACTAAAAATGCTGCGTGTCGCACGCCAAATTGCAAATGTTCGTCCCATTGAACTCAAGACCAGCTTTCTTGGTGCCCATGCAGTCCCTACTGAATACACAGGGGACGCGGATGCCTATATCGACGATGTGTGCATTCCGACTTTGCGGGTGGCCCACGCTGAAGGATTGGTTGATGCAGTTGACGGATTTTGCGAAGGCATTGCGTTTGATACCAAGCAGATTAGGCGTATGTTCGCAGTCGCAAAAGAACTTGGCTTGCCGGTCAAACTACATTCTGAACAATTGTCTAACATCGGTGGGACACAGCTAGCAGCAAAATATGGAGCCCTTAGTGCCGATCACTTGGAGTATGCGACAGTTTTGGATGCAAAGGCCTTAGCAGTAGCAGGCACTGTGGCTGTTATTTTGCCCGGTGCATATTACACGTTGCGTGGGTCCCAACCTCCGCCAATCCAAGCCTTCCGTGATCACGGCGTGAGCATGGCATTAGCCACCGATTGTAACCCAGGTTCATCGCTGCTGACCTCTGCTTTGCTTACGATGAATATGGCCTGCACTCTGTTTCGCATGACACCGCTCGAGGCTCTTTTGGGTATGACCGCCCATGCAGCTAGAGCCTTAGGTGAAGTGAACCGCGGCAGAATTATAGCTGCAGCGCCAGCAGACCTCTGTGTGTGGAACGTAGAACATCCTGCAGAGCTGTCTTATCGCATTGGGTTCAACCCGCTTCATTATCGTATGTTTAAGGGAACAATATGACTGTTATTCTCACTCCTGGTTTAACCACTTTGGCGCAACTGCAAGATATCTGGTCAGGCAATAAAGCAGCTGTCTTGCATACGTCTTCACACGTCGGAATTCTGGCTGCCGCTGAAATGGTCGCTCAAGCCGCGAGCGGTGATGTTGCAGTTTACGGCATCAATACAGGTTTTGGCAAACTCGCCAGTGTCAAAATTGCAGCGAAAGATGTTGCCACTTTGCAGCGTAATCTGATTTTGTCGCATTGTTGCGGCGTGGGGGAGGCGTTGGATGTTTCCACCACCCGCCTGATGATGGCTCTTAAACTTCTGTCGCTTGGTCGTGGTGCATCTGGAGTTGCAATGGCGACTACCGCGATGATCGAAGCTATGTTGGAAAGTGGTGTTATTCCCGTGATCCCAAGCCAAGGTTCGGTTGGAGCATCGGGTGATCTTGCGCCACTTGCGCATATGGCTGCTGCTATGATTGGTGAAGGCGAAACTATATATGACGGCATCCGCATGCCTGCTGCTGATGCCTTGGCAAAGGCTGGCTTGACGCCAATCACGCTTAGCGCAAAAGAAGGCCTTGCGCTTATCAATGGTACGCAGTTTTCGACTGCATGTGCACTTGTCGGCCTATGGGGCGCATGGCGCAACGCTTCTGCGGCTGTGCTTACATGTGCCTTATCTACGGACGCAATCATGGGTTCAACTGCCCCACTGCATGACGCGATCCACACCTTGCGCGGCCATGCAGGACAGATTGCAGTAGCCCGCGCCCAACGCGCCCTGATGGACGGCTCAGAAATTCGTGAGAGCCACCGTGACGGCGACAAGCGCGTGCAAGACCCATATTGTATCCGCTGCCAGCCACAGGTGACTGGGGCTGCGATGGATCTGTTACACTTTGCCGGACGCACGCTAGAGATTGAGGCAAATGCCGTCACTGACAATCCCTTGGTCTTGGTCGAAGATGGGCTGATCGTCTCCGGGGGCAACTTCCATGCCGAACCAGTAGGGTTCGCCGCGGACCAGATTGCTGTTGCAGTCTCCGAAATTGGTGCAATTTCCCAGCGCCGGGTTGCGTTGATGGTTGACCCAACATTGTCATTTGACCTTCCTCCATTCTTGACGCTGGATCCTGGCTTGAATTCAGGCTTGATGATTGCAGAGGTCACGACTGCAGCGTTGATGAGTGAGAATAAACACCTCGCTAATCCTTGCACGACGGACAGCACGCCGACATCTGCCAATCAGGAAGACCACGTCAGCATGTCTGCCAATGCCGCACGACGTTTGCTACGGATGAACGCCAACCTAAGTGTCATCATCGGAGTCGAGGCAATGTGTGGCGCTCAAGGTATTGAGTTTCGTGCGCCACTGCAGACCAGCCCAGCTTTGCGCGACGCAATGGCCACCCTACGGGCCAAAGTTCCTACAATCGAAAAAGATCGTTACATGGCACCATCGATCCAGGCCGCAGCAAAATTAGTGTCTTCAGGCGATTTAGCAGCTTCCATCGCGTTGTCAAACTTTGTCAAAGGCCATACAGAGTGAAGCCTGTAACTGTTTCGCTTGGGAATAGCCCCATTGTTCTGGCTTTGCCGCATGGTGGTACGTTTGTGCCAGATGATATTGCACAAAAATTAAACGAAAATGGCCTTAAATTGGCTGATACTGATTGGCATATTGATCGCCTTTATGCCGATCTGTTGCCGGACGTCACAACTGTTGCTGCCACTTTTCATCGGTATGTTATCGATGCCAACCGCGACCCGATGGGTGAAAGCCTATATCCTGGGCTAAATACAACAACGCTTGTACCACTGACTGATTTTGATGGGCTAAGTATATGGGACACTCCCCCTACGCTGGCAGAAATTGATCAGCGCCGTACCGCCTATCACACCCTATATCACTCAACCCTTGCTGGGGAACTTGCTCGGGTGCGCGATCTGCATGGCTTTGCTATCTTGTATGACTGTCATTCCATCCGCTCTGATATCCCATTCCTGTTCGACGGCACTTTGCCCGATTTTAATATTGGTACCAATCTAAGCACTACATGTGCAATTGAGGTTGAGATCTCAGTTTTGGACATTTGTACTGGGGCCCTCGATTATACATCTGCAATAAATGCACGTTTTAAGGGTGGCTGGACAACGCGTCACTACGGCCAGCCAGGCAGCGGCATCCATGCTATCCAAATGGAACTTTCACAATCAACATATCTTTCTGAAGAGGCTGCACCTTGGATCTACGATCAGGATAAAGCCACAAGCTTACGCCCGCATCTTTCATTTATCCTAACCACTTTGGCTGATTTAAAGCTGTCTTTAGGAGACCCTCGATGATTAACCCACGCCATAACCTCCGCGACATTTTTCCTCCAACGGGCACCGAAATAACGGCCAAAAGCTGGCTTACCGAAGCTCCAATGCGGATGCTGATGAATAACTTGCACCCAGATGTCGCTGAGAACCCGCATGAACTTGTAGTTTATGGTGGCATCGGCCGTGCGGCCCGTACTTGGGAAGATTTCGACGCTATTGTAGCTGCTCTGAAAGTACTCGAGGAAACGCAAACACTGCTTGTCCAATCTGGCAAACCGGTTGGGGTATTCAACACACACAAAGATGCACCTCGTGTTTTAATCGCCAACTCTAACCTCGTTCCGCATTGGGCAACTTGGGATCACTTTAACGAACTCGATAAAAAGGGCCTCGCGATGTATGGTCAGATGACCGCTGGTTCTTGGATTTACATCGGAACCCAAGGCATCGTTCAAGGCACTTATGAAACGTTTATGGAAGCTGGTCGCCAGCACTATGATGGTAAACTCACTGGTCGCTGGATTCTGACTGGTGGATTGGGCGGTATGGGAGGCGCACAACCTCTTGCTGCTGTGATGGCCGGTGCCTGCTGTCTGGCTGTTGAATGTGATGAGACACGCGCCGATTCCCGTCTGCGTACGCGTTACGTCGATGAAAAAACCAATGACCTAGATGAAGCGCTTGCCATGATTAATCGCTGGATAGCGGCAGGGGAGGCAAAATCCGTAGCATTGATTGGGAATGCTGCCGATGTCTTTCCCGAGCTCATAAAACGTGGCGTAAGACCTGATATAGTCACAGACCAAACCTCTGCCCATGATCCAATTCACGGGTATTTGCCGCAGGGCTGGTCCGTTGCAGAATGGCGCGCCAAGCAGGAAAGTGATCCTAAGATAGTGGAAAAGGCGGCCCGCGCATCTATGAAAGTCCAAGTTTCAGCTATGGTGGATTTCTGGAATTCTGGCGTCCCAACATTAGACTACGGTAATAATATTAGACAGGTCGCCCGAGAAGAGGGTCTTGAAAATGCCTTCGCCTTCCCTGGTTTTGTACCTGCATATATTCGCCCATTGTTTTGTAGGGGCATTGGTCCTTTCCGCTGGTGCGCATTGTCTGGCGACCCAGAAGATATTTACAAAACAGATGCCAAAGTCAAAGAGTTGATCGACGACCCGCACTTGCACAACTGGCTAGACATGGCGCGAGAGCGGATCGCCTTCCAAGGTCTGCCTGCGCGCATTTGTTGGGTTGGTCTGGGCCTAAGAGATAAGTTGGGCTTGGCCTTCAACGAAATGGTTCGTATGGGTGAATTGTCAGCCCCCGTCGTGATTGGCCGCGATCACCTCGATTCAGGATCTGTTGCGTCGCCCAACCGCGAAACAGAGGCGATGAAAGATGGCTCTGACGCTGTGTCTGACTGGCCACTATTGAACGCAATGCTGAATGTTGCGGGTGGGGCCACTTGGGTTTCGTTGCATCATGGTGGGGGAGTTGGCATGGGCTTTTCCCAGCACTCAGGAATGGTGATTTGTTGTGATGGTACCGAGGATGCAGACCGCCGCATAAAAAACGTTTTGTGGAATGACCCTGCAACTGGTGTTATGCGTCATGCTGATGCAGGCTACACAGAGGCAATTGACTGCGCGCGCGAGAATGGTTTGAATTTGCCTGGTATATTAGGAAGATAACCGGACGTTTCGTAAAAATGTTTGGTACGTTGCTGCTTGCGATCATGAAATCACAGGTAAACGGTGGGCAGCTGAGATTTAGGTGTAAGCCGCAAGCGATGAATTTTACCAAATATGATAGCTGATGTTTTAAGTCGCAGTTTGCTGATAATACTAACAACTGCTGACCCTTAATGTGGAAAAGCTAATGGTAAGGTTTTCCTGCTAAGACAGTAATGGGGCGCTCCACTTTTCTGCCATTTTGCACGAGTTCAGCTTACTCTAAATAATTTTTTTTAATGTAATGGGTGATGCTGGGTTTAAATGTACTTCAAGCTTGAAACTTTAGTCTTGAAGTATTCCGTTACGCGTCATAGCTTTATTTAAATTAGTAAAAGTTGGAGAAGACAAAGATGCGTATCGCATGCTTAGGTGGTGGACCTGCAGGTCTATATTTTGGAATTTCGATGAAGCTTCGTGATCCCAATACTGAGGTTGTCGTTTTTGAGCGTAACCGAGCAGATGATACTTTTGGTTGGGGTGTTGTACTGTCTGATGAGACATTAGATAATCTTGCTAAAAACGATGCCGTTAGCGCCTCAAAAATAAGAGACCATTTTGCGTATTGGGACGATGTTGCAACCATTCATAATGGACACAAGGAGCTGTCTACTGGTCATGGGTTTTGTGGCATTGGACGCAAACGAATGCTGCTTATTCTACAGGCTCGTGCAAAAGAGTTAGGCGTTGATTTGCGTTTTGAGACTGAAGTTGGTCAAGCATCTCACTATATGGATGACTTTGATGTTGTGGTTGCGGCGGATGGGTTAAACTCCAAAACTCGGATGGAGTTTTCTGACACTTTTCAGCCAGAAATTGACACACGCCTTTGTCAATTCGTTTGGCTAGGTACACATCAAAAATTTGACGATGCATTTACCTTTATTTTTAAAGAAACCGATAAGGGCTGGATCTGGGTACATGCTTATCAGTTTGATGATGAAACCGCGACATTTATTATAGAATGCCAACAGGAAACATTCGACGCCTACGGCTTCGGGAGCATCTCACAAGAAGAAAGTATCGCAATCTGTGAGGACATTTTTAAGGACCATCTTGGTGGCCACCCTTTGATGACCAATGCTACTCATATCCGTGGATCTGCTTGGTTACAATTTCCTCGTGTACTGTGCGAAAAATGGATCCATAAAAATGTTGTTTTGATGGGAGATGCGGCAGCGACGGCACACTTTTCAATTGGATCTGGCACTAAAATGGCATTGGAAAGTGCTATCTCGTTAGCAGACCTTCTGATCGAGAAGGATACCCGAGAAGAGGCATTTGGGGCCTACGAAGATGTGCGTCGCCTTGAGGTTTTGCGCCTACAATCTGCGGCCCGTAATTCACTTGAGTGGTTTGAAGACGTTGAGCGGTACCTCCATCTGCACCCAATTCAGCTGAATTACTCACTACTCACCCGGTCCCAGCGCATTAGCCATGAAAACCTACGCTTACGTGACCCAGTCTGGCTTAAATCAGCAGAAAAATGGTTTCAAGTGCAAGCCGGTGGAGCTGAAAGCCCAGTGCGTACTCCCATGTTTGCCCCGTTCAAGTTGCGAGACCTTACGCTAGATAATCGCATCGTGGTGTCACCAATGGCGCAGTATAAAGCTCTGGAAGGTGCGCCAACTGATTGGCACTTCGTCCACTACGCTGAACGGGCAAAGGGCGGTGCAGGTCTCGTTTATACTGAAATGACTTGTGTCTCGGCTGATGGGCGTATCACTCTTGGATGCCCCGGCCTTTACGCTCCAGAGCATGAAGCTGAGTGGGCTCGTTTAACCTCTTTTATACATGCAGAGACTGAGGCTAAGATTTGCTGCCAAATCGGTCATTCTGGCCGAAAAGGATCAACACAGGTTGGCTGGGAAGTTATGGACGCTCCTTTGTTAGAGGGCAATTGGCCTACTGTTTCAGCCTCTGCGATTGCATGGTCCAATAAGAATGTAGCACCGCAAGAAATTAATAGGTTACAGATGGATGAGGTGTGTGAGCAGTTTGTTGCAGCCACAAATATGGCAGAGCGTGCAAGTTTTGATATGATCGAATTGCATGCTGCACACGGATACTTGATCTCGTCTTTTATCTCGCCACTATCCAACGTGCGGACAGACGAATACGGTGGAAGCCTTGACAACCGAATGCGGTATCCGTTGGAAGTTTTTAAGGCAATGCGCGCTGTGTGGCCAGATCATAAACCAATGTCGGTGCGGATCTCTGCCAACGACTGGGCGGGTGACGAGGGGGTGACGCCGGAGGAAGCTGTATTGATAGCACAAGCGTTTGCCGACGCTGGGGTAGATATTATTGACGTTTCTGCTGGACAGACCTCGACCCAAGCCAAGCCTATCTACGGACGCATGTTTCAGACGCCATTTTCGGACCGCATACGTAACGAAGCAGGTTTGGCTACAATGGCCGTTGGTAACATTTATGAGGCTGATCATGCCAATTCGATACTTATCGCTGGTCGTGCTGATTTGGTCTGCCTTGCGCGGCCACATTTGGCTGATCCTTATTGGACCTTACACGCTGGCACTGCTATCGGTGATCGTCATGCTAAATGGCCTTTGCCCTATGAGCCCGGCCGTGATCAGGCGTGGCGTTTGGCGGACCGTGATGCAGAATTAGCGAGGTCATGATAATGAATAGCCACGTGATAATTTCTGGTGGTGGGACTGGCGTCGGCGCAGCGACAGCGCAAGCATTCTCTAAGGCAGGTGCAAAAGTCACAATTTTGGGACGGACGGAAAAATCTTTGCAGGCCCAGGGTTTGAGTTATCAGATTTGTGATGTTACGGATGCGGATGCTGTTAAAATTGCCTTTGATTCAGCTAGGGCAGAACATGGCCCAATCTCAACGGTAGTTGCAAATGCAGGCGCGGCAGTCTCCGTTCCTTTTGCTAAAATGACAATAGACAGCCTTTCAAATATGTTGGATGTGAACATAGCCGGCGTATTTAATTGTTGGCAGGCCGCATTGCTGGACATGAAGGAGGCAGGCCGAGGTCAAATGATTGTTATTGCGTCGACTGCGGGCCTTAAGGGCTATCCATATGTAGCGGGCTATTGCGCAGCAAAACACGGCGTTGTTGGTTTGACCCGTGCTTTATCTTTGGAGTTAGCGCCACTTGGGATCACAGTTAATGCAATTTGCCCTGGTTTTACTGAGACGCCTATGCTGGACCGTTCAATTGAAAATATTACCATGATGACGGGGATGAGTAATGAGGACGCAGTAAAATCACTCAAGCGTGGGAACCCCCAAAAACGGTTCATTCAAGTTGATGAGATTGCAGGTTCTGCGGTTTGGTTATGTTCTGAATCGGCACGATCAGTTAACGGGCATACTCTAAGTTTGAATGGAGGTGAGTTATGATTTCCATCCAAAAAAAGTTCTCTGAACCGATTTCAAAAACTCGTCTACGCCTGTGGCTGAAGCTTCTTAAAACTAGCAGCCGAATCGAGACAGAGCTGCGTCGCCGTTTACGTGTCGAATATGGCACAACACTCCCGCGCTTTGATGTTATGGCAGCATTATCCCGCCATACTAGCGGATTGAAGATGAGCGCCCTTTCCAGTTTATTGCGTGTGTCCAATGGAAACGTGACTGTAATTGTTGACCGCCTGACGGAGGAGGGCCATGCTCTTCGGATTTCAATGCCTGGTGACAGGCGTGCTCAGATTGCAATATTAACACCAGCAGGTCGAGCTTTATTTTCTAAATTAGCGGCAATACACGAGGCCTGGTTGGATCAGCTTTTGCTTGGGTTAGATGCAGAGGACGCGGCAACCCTTCATGCCTTACTCGGGAAAACAGAGGGAGAGATTGATGCGGAGTGATGTTAAACATTTCCAATGCCTAATTTCTGATGGGATTGCCTTTATCAGTCTTAGCCGGCCGGATCGAAAAAACCCACTTACCTTCGACAGTTATGCTGAGCTGCGTGACTGGTTTCGAGATTTAGTTTATGCAGAGGATGTTCACGCGGTGGTCTTTGGCTCCAATGGTGGAAACTTCAGTTCGGGAGGAGATGTTCATGACATCATCGGTCCTTTGACAAAAATGCCGATGAAAGAACTTTTACAATTCACCCGTATGACTGGTGATCTTGTTAAGGCTATGATCCACTGTGGCAAGCCAATCATTGCAGCAATTGATGGAATTTGTGTGGGAGCGGGCGCTATAATAGCGATGGCCTCTGATCTGCGCATCGCCACGTCTTCTGCGAAGGTGGCTTTTTTATTCAACCGAGTTGGTTTGGCTGGCTGTGACATGGGAGCTTGTGCCATTCTTCCGCGAATTATTGGCCAGGGCCGAGCCGCGGAGCTTTTGTATCTTGGACGATCAATGAGCGCTGAAGAGGGGGAGCGCTGGGGATTTTTTAACAGTTTGGTCGCGCCTGATGTTCTTGAGGCCACTGCGGCTGATTTGGCCAAACGTATTGTGGCAGGTCCAACTTTTGCCAATTCGATAACTAAAACTATGTTGGCGCAAGAATGGTCTATGACTATCGACCAAGCAATTGAAGCCGAGGCCCAAGCTCAAGCAATATGCATGCAAGGTAATGATTTTATCCGAGCATATGAAGCATTTGTGGCGAAAGAAAAGCCCGTATTTGGAGGTAACTAATGGCAGATCGTTCATTTCTGACATGGCCATTCTTTGAAGATAGGCATCGCATTTTGGCTGACAAACTGGATGCCTGGGCTGAAGCTAATCTATCTAAGATCAATCATGATGATACGGATATAGCTACCCGTGCTTTAGTACAGATGCTGGGAGATGCTGGATGGCTGGAGCATTCTGCGTCGACCACAGAGACGCTCGATGTACGCACTTTATGCCTCATCCGTGAGACTTTGGCGCGTTATGATGGGTTAGCTGACTTTGCTTTTGCTATGCAGGGCTTAGGAACTGGTGCAATTACATTATTTGGATCACAGGTACAAAAAAACGCCTGGTTATTGAAAACTCGTTCAGGCAAAGCAATCTCAGCTTTTGCACTAACTGAACCACAGTCTGGTTCTGATGTGGCCAATTCGACAATGACTGCCACACGCGAGGGTGATTATTACATTCTGGATGGTGAAAAAACATGGATCTCCAACGGTGGCATCGCTGATGTTTACACTGTCTTTGCACGCAGTGGCGAAGCACCCGGAGCAAAGGGCCTGTCCGCCTTCATTGTTCCGGCAAACACTGCTGGACTGCGAATCAAGGAGCGGATCAACACGATCGCCCCACACCCGCTAGCAACTCTGGAATTTAAAAGCTGCCGTATACCCGCCTCTGATATGATCGGCAGCCCAGGAAAAGGGTTTGGCATTGCGATGGCAGTCTTGGACGTGTTTCGTTCTACTGTTGCAGCTGCGGCATTGGGCTTTGCTCGACGCGCACTTGACGAGGCTTTGACCCGCGTCACCACACGACAGGTTCAAGGAAAAGATCTGGCAGAATTGCAACTAGTCCAAGGCCACATAGCAGATATGGCCCTAGATATAGATGCGGCCGCTCTTTTAATTTATCGCGCAGGCTGGACAAAAGACAGTGGAGCGCCGCGCATCACGCGGGAGGCGGCAATGGCCAAGTTGTTCGCAACCGAGCAAGCACAAGTTATTATCGATAAAGCCCTGCAATTGCACGGTGGTGATGGTGTACGCTCTGGGCAGACTGTCGAGCGGCTTTACCGAGAAATACGTGCCCTTCGCATTTATGAAGGTGCATCAGATGTTCAAAAAGTCATTATCGCGCGGGAAACTTTGGGTGCCCATGTAGGAAATCTCAAATCATGTTGAATGCAACAGCTCACATAGATACTTTCGCTCGAGATAATCTCCCATCTGTTGATACTTGGCCTGAGCTTTTACTGGATGGATTTAACTATCCCAGTTGCCTAAATGTGGCAGCTGAGCTGACCGATGCAATGGTTTTAAAAGGTTTTGGAGATCATACAGCATTGATAGGAAATGGGCGCCGCCGCACTTATAAAGAGCTTACAGATTGGACCAATCGAATTGCTCACGTGCTGGTAGATGATATGGGCGTACAGCCAGGCAATCGTGTTTTAATCCGCTCTGCGAACAACCCGGCAATGGTTGCTTGCTGGCTTGCAGCTACAAAAGTTGGGGCTGTAGTAGTAAACACAATGCCAATGCTGCGGGCTGGTGAACTGAGCAAGTACGTAGATAAAGCTCAAATAACTTTTGCGCTATGTGACACACGTTTAATGGACGAGATGGATGTGTGTGCAGATCAAAACTCGATTTTAAAGTGCGTAATGGGTTTTGACGGTACATCAAACCATGATGCTGAATTGGATAGGTTGGCATTGGAAAAGCCTGTCCAGTTTGAAGTGGTACAAACCATGCAAGATGACGTGGCTTTACTTGGGTTTACATCTGGCTCCACAGGAGATCCTAAAGCGACGATGCACTTTCATCGCGACTTACTGATTATTGCTGATGGTTACGCGAAAGAGGTTTTGGGTGTTACGCCCTCTGATATATTTATTGGCTCTCCACCGCTTGCCTTTACCTTTGGCCTTGGAGGACTTGCCATTTTTCCTCTGCGCTTTGGAGCAGCCGCAACATTGTTGGAGGACGCATCCCCACCCAATATGATTGCAATTATTGAGAAATACCGTGCAACTGTATGTTTTACTGCTCCAACAGCTTATAGGGCAATGCTACGGGCTATGGATGATGGCGCTGATCTATCATCGTTGCGGGCTGCTGTTTCCGCTGGAGAAACGCTGCCTGCACCAGTTTATAAGGAATGGGTTTCCAGGACAGGCAAACCAATTTTGGATGGGATTGGGGCTACGGAAATGTTACACATTTTTATCTCTAATCGCTTCGATGATCACATGCCAGCCAGTACGGGCAAGCCGGTTACTGGCTACCTGGCTAAAATTATTGCGACGGATGGAACTGAACAACCGTATGGTGCTCCTGGACGACTGGCCCTCAAGGGGCCGACTGGCTGCAGATATTTGGGTGGAGAAAGACAAAGTGAATATGTGCAAGATGGTTGGAATATTTCTGGTGACACATTTGTTCAGGATGTGGACGGCTATTTCCACTTTGCGGCAAGAAATGATGATATGATTTTATCATCTGGTTACAACATTGCAGGTCCCGAGGTGGAGGCAGCGTTGCTGGCGCATAACGATGTTGCAGAATGTGCCGTTATCAGTGTCGTTGACCAAGAGCGTGGGGCTATTGTTGAGGCACACATTGTTTTGTCTGAGGGCGCAGCTGCAACACCTAAAAAAGCAAAGGCGCTTCAGGATCATGTTAAAAGTATAATAGCACCCTATAAATATCCACGTAGTATTATTTTTGCGGCGTTGTTACCAAAAACAGCGACAGGCAAGATTCAACGCTTTTTGTTGAAACCTGGAGGATATTAAATGGCATCACATTAATCCCAATATCGCATATGGCGGTTGTGGTGCCTTGTGGGACAAGGCGAAAATTAACAATTAATCAATAATTTAAATAATGGGGAAAACGACAATGAAAGTTACATCACTTATTTTTTCTACAGCCCTCGCGATGCTTGCGAATGGCGTATCTG
>MDSY01095059.1_pt1 | contig 15417 bp, 17 predicted proteins | sample 811131 | NCBI WGS metagenome assembly MDSY01 (sample SAMN05326643, study PRJNA326480) | marine metagenome | isolation source: seawater | place: Atlantic Ocean: South West | collected 2010 | reverse complement strand
TCACCAAACGTTCTATTTCCTTAGTATACTTTTTCTCTATTTCTATGTCTTGTTGAGCAATAGAAATATTAGTCAAAAGAAAAATGGTTAAAAATGTAATTTTCTTGAAATTCATAAAATATTATTTAGATAGATTTTTTGAATGAAAGCCAAACGAATTTCAACCCTATATGTTAAATAGGAAATATTTACTAAATATCTATTAGAATATAAATCATTCCAGCAAATTTCAAATTCTTTTAAAAACATATAATCAATTTTTTATAGAACTATTCTTTTACTATTTTTGTAAAAAATTTTTATGAAAAAAATATTTATTCTCTCGTTTATAGCTTTATCAATTGCCAGTTGTGGTGAAAATAGTGAAAAAAAGTCACCAACTTCAGCTACTGAAAAAAAATCAGATGACAATCTTAGTACAGAAATAGTATTAAACTCAAACGATACCATGAAGTTTGACCAAAATATGCTATTAGTTGAAGGGGGTAAAACAATAACTCTTACTCTAAATCACACAGGTAAATTTGGAAAAAGAGGTATGGGACACAATTTTGTTTTACTGAAAGCTGATGTTGATGTGGCCGATTTTGCTCAAAGGGCCGCTTCTGCTATGAAAACTGAATATATTCCTGAAGGAGATGAAATTATCGCTTACACCAAATTACTTGGCGGAGGAGATACTGACACCATTACTTTTGATGCTCCTAAAAAAGGAATCTATACTTTTATCTGTACATTTCCAGGCCATTGGCAATTAATGAAAGGAAAATTTATTGTTAAATAAAAGATCTCTTGTTTAAAGATTTATAAGGCCCATGCCTTGCCACCAGTTACTTCTTGAAGGTTGACACAGCCTTTATAGTCTCCAGGAATTGGAGTATAGACTAACAAGTTTTTAGCTACATATTCATCGATTTTAAAAGACATTACGGTTATATCTCTTAATTTTTTTATAAAAACATATTCTATAATATCTTGACCAATTGAAGCTTTATTTCCTAATTCAATTTGTTCTTCATAATCAGAAACTAAGTCATCATACTTGTCTTTGTTTTTTTTGTCTACTTTCAAATATTTATCCAATAGTAGCTTCAAATTTTTTGAATTTGAATTTAAATGGATTTGTGAACATTTATTTAAACCTAAGAGGAAAGGTTTTTTAATTTCCTCAGGCCAAACCTCATCAATATATAAATCAATAAATCTGTTTAAATTTAATTCAATAGCTCCAGGTGTTTCTGTTTTTGGAATTATTATATCAATTAATTTTGTTACAAAACTATATTGATCAATTGAAAAGGTCCTTAAATCCAGAGTTGAGTCTTGCTGACAACTCTGAAAAAGACTTGTCAGTGAGGGTGAGAATGTAAAGGCACCTATTCCAGTTCCAATGTTTTTTAATACTTTTCTTCTATCCATTTAAATTGATATTAAAGATTCATCTTTTTTAATTCTTTAACTGCGTGATCAGCAGCACGAGCAGTAAGTGCCATGTAAGTTAAGGAGGGGTTAACATTCCCAGCAGAAGTCATAGCAGATCCATCAGTGACATAAACATTTGGTACTTCATGAACCTGATTATTTCGATTTAAGACAGAAGTTTTTACATCACGTCCCATTCTAGCTGTTCCCATTTCATGAATTCCTAGACCTAAAGCATAATCACCATCATGTCCTTTAACATTTTTAAAACCTGCTTTCTCTAACATTTCAATTGCTTGTTTTTGCATGTCTTTACGCATATTTAGTTCGTTTTCTTTTATGGAAGCATTAAAAGTGACCGTCGGCAAACCCCATTTATCTGTCTTATTAAAATCTAAAGTCATTCTATTATCTTGATAAGGAAGGATTTCTCCAAAACCACTTAATCGTACTTTCCATGTTCCCGGCTTCAATATCTCTTCCTTAAATTGACTCCCGTAAACTACCTCAGAAGCTTCAGAAGTGGATCCTCCTCGTGAACCCCCTCCTTGATAACCATACCCACGTAAGAAATCTTTACGATTGGTTTTACCGCCGATATTTCTAAACCTCGGAACATAGATTCCGTTATTCCTTCTTCCAAAATAATATTTGTCTTGAAAATCGTCTGTTTTAGCAGAAGCACCTACTCCTAGGTGATGATCCATAATATTTCTTCCCAATTGATCGGAAGCATTACCCATACCGTTAGGAAATGCATCAGACTTAGATTGCATTAAAATTGATGTAGAAGCTACCGTAGAGGCACATAAGAAAATCACTTTTGCACTAAATTCAATAACTTCTTTGGTCTCCGTATTAATTACTCTCACTCCAGTTGCCCGTTTTTTATCAGCGTCATAAATAACTTCGTGTACAATTGAATTGGGTCTTAAAGTCATATTCCCTGTTTTTTCAGCAGCAGGAAGTGTAGAGGAATTACTACTAAAATAAGCTCCATAAGGACAACCTCTCCTGCATCTTTGTCTATATTGGCAACTAACTCTTCCAAGTCCAGGTTTAGTCCCTTCGGTTATAATAGCCGTTCTTCCAATTGTCAATAATCTATCATTATAATTTTTGCTAATAGATTCCTGTAAGTGATCTTCAACACAATTAAGATCCATTGGTTTTAAGTAGTTTCCGTCTGGAAACTCAGGACGATCAACATTTTTACCGCTAACTCCAATGTATTCTTCAACGTATTCATACCAAGGTGCAAGTTCTTTGTAGCGTATAGGCCAGTCAACAGCTATACCATCTTTTTTGTTTGCTTCAAAATCAAAATCAGTTAGACGATAAGATTGTCTTCCCCAGGTTAATGATCTCCCTCCAACATGATAGCCTCGCATCCAGTCAAATCGGCTTGTTTCATTATAAGGATGTTCTAAATCATTTACAAAAAAATGTTTGCTTGATTCTGTAGTTGTGTAACCTGTTCTACTTTGTTTCCCTTGAGTTTTTCTGGTCTCATTGGTTATTACATCCCCTGTCTTATAATCCCATGGATCATTATTTGCTGTTGGATAGTCTTCAATGTGCTTTACCATTCTACCTCGCTCTAAAACCAGAGTTTTTAATCCTTTCTCACACAATTCTTTTGCAGCCCAGCCACCACTTATTCCGGTGCCAACAACTATAGCGTCATAATTTGTTTCCATTTAAAATTTGTTTTAATAATGGGGGTTATTCCCAAATATATATATTTTCTTCTTTCATTTAAATATTTAACTAAATTTAGATTTACTATATTGAAACTTTAATACAATATAACTTATGAACGAACGAAATTTTTACACCCCTGTCTTTGTTTGCGGTATAATGTTAACACTCTTTTTAAATTTTACTTCATGTAAAAACGAAACCAAAAAAACAGTTACTTCAGAACCTTTATTTTTTGAACTTTCCTTGGCTCAATGGTCTTTCAATAAATCCTTTCGTGAAGGGGGAGTTTCTCCTTATGAGTTTGCAAAAAGAGCAAGCGAATTAGGATTTAAAGGCTTGGAATATGTGAATCAACTTTATCCAGATGTAATGGAAAGTATAGATAAAGATTTAGCTATTCAGGAATTCGTAAAAAAAAATAATGCTCTAGCCGCCAAATATAATGTGAAAAATGTCCTTATAATGATTGACGGTGAGGGAGATCTTTCTAGCTCAAGTGAACAAGAACGCTTAAACGCTATAGAAAATCATAAAAAATGGATATCAGCTGCTAATAAAATGGGGTGTTCTGCTGTTAGATTAAATCTTAACGGTGAAAATGAGGTAGAACCCTGGATAAATAACTCTATTGAGAGTTTAAATGCCCTTTCTGCCTTTGCCAAGCCTCTTAATATTAATGTTATTGTGGAAAATCATGGAGGAAAATCTTCTAATGCTAGTCTTCTAATGAAGGTGATAAATAGTGTAAGTTATAGCAACTGCGGTACACTTCCTGATTTTGGTAATTTTTGTATGAGTGAAGATTGGGGATCTCTAAAAGATAATAAATGCAATAATCCGTATGATCCTTATTTAGGTGTTTCAGAAATGTTGCCAAAGGCCTTTGGTCTAAGTGCAAAAGCTTATGAGTTTGATGCCAATGGTAATGAAACTATACTAGATTACTATAAGTTAATTTCAATTGTAAAAAAGGCAGGATATAATGGATTTATAGGCGTTGAATATGAAGGAGAAATACTTTCTGAAAAAGATGGTATAATTGCTACGAAAAGATTACTTGAGAAAGCAGCTAAAATGCTTTAATAATGGAGTTAAAAGTCCGTTTTAAACTATCATTTTTATTTTTTTTGGAATTCTTTATTTGGGGTGCTTGGTTCGTAACAATGGGTACCTTTCTTTCTCAAGAGTTTGGCGCTAGTGGAGGACAACTCGCCATGGCCTATGAAACTCAATCTATTGGGGCAATTATCGCCCCCTTTGTTATAGGCTTAATTGCCGATCGCTATTTTTCCGCTCAAAAAATTTTAGGTGTACTGCATTTAATTGGTGCTGCTCTTCTTTTTACAGTAAGTAATTCTGAAAGTTTTAGTGGTTTCTATCCCTATATCCTTATATATATGCTTTTGTATATGCCTACGCTAGCTTTAGCTAATTCAGTAGCATTTCACCAAATGGAGGATCCCACTAAACAATTTGCTTCTATTCGAGTTTTGGGAAGTCTAGGTTGGATTTTAGCAGGTTTTACTATTGGTTATTTAGCATGGGAAGGAGCCCAGACTTTAAAATATACTTTTTACATGGCTTCATCTGCTTCTGCTATATTGGGGGTCTACAGTTTTTTCCTCCCTAATACCCCGCCTAAAATTGGTTCAGATAAAAAGATTTCTATTAGGGAAATCTTAGGTTTAGACGCGTTAGCCATGCTAAAAGATCGTGGCTTTTTATTTTTCTTTGTTGCCTCAATTTTAATATGTATTCCTTTGGCATTCTATTACCAACATGCCAATCAATTTTTAAATGAGATTGGGATGAAGGCTGCAGCTTCAAAAATGATATTAGGTCAGATTTCTGAAGTACTTTTTCTACTACTACTACCACTTTTTATCAAACGATATGGTATAAAAAATGCTCTCATATTGGGAATTTTAGCATGGGGAGTTCGTTATCTTTTATTTGCTTTTGGAGATACAGGTGCCCAAACATGGATGTTGATTTTTGGAATTATACTTCACGGTGTGTGTTATGATTTCTTTTTTGTCTCTGGACAAATTTATACGGACTTTAAGGCAGGGGAAACATATAAAAGTACTGCTCAAGGTTTAATTACACTCGCTACATATGGAGTTGGAATGCTTATTGGTTTCAGATTTGCTGGATGGCTAACGGATCAATATATAACTGATTTTGGACATTTATGGAAAGAAATTTGGATTCAACCAGCTATTTTTTCTTTTGTTGTATTAATTTTATTTTTATTCTTTTTTAAGAATGAAACCATTAAAACAAAATCATTATGAGTAAAATAAGACTAGGTATTTTAGGTGGTGGTGGTGACTCTTTGATAGGCGTTTTACACCGCGTTGCTTCAAATATGTTCGATCGTTACGAAATCACAGGAGGAGTATTTAATCCTGATTTTGAAGAAAATATAAAATTTGCAAAACGTATTGGAGTAAATACAGATCGTGTTTACTTAGACTTTGACACTTTTATTGAAGAGGAGGTTAAGAAATCTAAAGGGGATCGTATTGAAGTGGTTTCTGTCCTAACTCCAAATTTCTTACATTTCCCTATGGCAAAAAAACTATTGGAAAATGGTTTTCATGTTATTTGTGAAAAGCCATTAACTACTTCATATGAAGAGGCGAAAGAGTTAGAAGCCTTGCAAAAGAAAAATAATGCCATTTTTGCAGTAACTTATACATATACTGGTTATCCTATGGTGCGTCATATGAAACATATGATTTCTGTTGGGGAATTAGGTGAAATACAAAAAATTGACGTACAATATTATCAAGGTTGGATTAATCCTGTAATTCATGATCCTGAGATTCGAAAAACAGTATGGCGATTAGACCCAAAGAAAGCAGGAATTAGCTCTTGTATGGGAGACATAGGAACCCATGCTTTCCAAATGACTGAATACCTAACAGGTATGGAGATTGAATCAGTACTTTCTGATCTAAATATGCTTTATGATAATAACAGCTTAGATCTTGATGGAACGGTATTGATTCGCTTTTCAGAAACTGTAAAAGGGGTTATTCGTGCAAGTCAAATTGCAACAGGCGAAGAAAATGGCTTTACTGTTGCAATTTACGGAAAAAAAGGGGCTTATAAATGGGAACAAGAAAATCCAAATATTCTCTATCATATGACAGATGATCAGCCTAAAAGAATTATTAAACCCGGGCATGCTTATGTTTCAGATATAGCTGCAGATGGAACGAAACTTCCAGGAGGTCATCCAGAAGGGATTTTTGATGCGATGGGTAATATTTATAAAGGAGTAGCAAAAGCCTTAAGAGGTGAAGCTGCTTTTGATGGTGAATACCCTACAATGAATGATGGAGTACGAGGTATGCTATTTATTGAAAAAGTTGTTGAATCACATAAAAACGGAAATATATGGCTAAGCCTGGACAAGCGATGAAGACAGTTAAAGGACCTGGGATCTTCCTAGCTCAATTTGTAGATAGTAAACCCCCTTTCAATAGTCTTGATGGAATGTGTAAATGGGCTGCAGATCTAGGGTATAAAGGAATTCAAATCCCCACTTGGGAAACCTTTCTAATAGATTTAGACAAAGCTGCTGAAAGCCAAACTTATTGTGACGAACTTAAAGGTAAAATCAATTCTTACGGTTTGGAAATCACTGAACTTTCTACGCATCTTCAAGGGCAATTAGTAGCTGTTCATCCCGCTTATGATTTGATGTTTGACAATTTTGCTCCTGACGCAGTTAAAAACAACCCTAAAGCAAGAACAGCATGGGCTATAGAAACTATGAAAAAAGCAGCTAAAGCAAGTAATCGATTGGGGCTTAAAACCCATGCTACTTTTTCTGGGGCACTACTATGGCATACATGGCATCCATGGCCTCAACGTCCCGAGGGATTAGTTGAGCTTGGTTTTTCAGAGCTTGCCAAACGCTGGAAACCAATTTTAGATATATATGATGAAAATGGTGTGGATGTATGTTATGAAATTCATCCAGGTGAAGACCTTCATGATGGGGTTACTTTTGAGCGGTTTTTAGAAGCTACTGATAATCATAAACGAGTCAATATTTTATATGATCCTAGTCATTTTGTTCTCCAACAACTAGACTATATAGAATATATTGATCACTACCATGAGTTTATAAAATCTTTTCACGTCAAAGATTCTGAATTTAAACCTAATGGGAAAAAAGGTGCTTTTGGAGGATATGGAGACTGGATTGACCGTGCAGGTCGTTATCGTTCTCCTGGGGATGGACAAATAGATTTTAAGACCATCTTTACAAAACTAACTGAATACGGATGTGATGTATGGGCTGTGATGGAATGGGAGTGCTGTATTAAGAGTCCCGAACAAGGTGCTAGAGAAGGAGCTCCATTCATTAAAAATCATATAATAGAAGCCACTCAAAAGACATTTGATGATTTTGCTGGTGGCGATATTGATGAACAGTTTTTAAAAAATATTTTAAACCTCTAAAACAAATAAAAAATGAAAAAATTAATATTTGGAATATTTACTTTAGCTCTTTTTACGAGCAGTTCACCTTATTCGAATAAGGCAGTTTCTGAAAATGATCAAGAGAATGATAAGGAATGGATATCACTTTTTGATGGAAAAACCTTAAATGGATGGCATCGCTATAATCGGCGTGGCATAAAACCTGTCTGGACAGCTAAAAAGGGGGTATTAACTTTCGATCCAAGTTTGCGTCCTAAAGGAGATTATATTCATGATATTGTTACCGATAAAATTTTTAAGAGCTTTCAACTTTCCATTGAGTGGAATATATCGGAAGGTGGAAATAGTGGAATATTTTGGGGGGTTCAAGAAGGTGAAGGAAATAATAAACCTTATTCTACAGGGCCTGAAATTCAAGTCTTAGATAACGAACGCCATCCTGATGCTATGGCAAATCCAAAATTTCATCAGGCCGGAGCTCTCTACGACTTAGTTCAACCTTCTAAGGATGTTTGTAAACCTGCTGGACAATGGAACCACATATTGCTTACAATTGATCACAACAAAAACGAGGGAAGTGTAGAGCTTAACGGTACTAAGATTGTAGAATTCCCCCTTAGAGGAGAAAAGTGGGATGCAATGGTCGCTAATTCAAAATTTAATGATGACTGTCACTTTGAAAAATTTGCTAAATTTCGGACTGGAAAGATAGGTCTTCAAGATCATGGAAATAAAGTCTCGTTTCGAAATATAAAAATCCGAAAAATTTAAAAAAACTATATGATTATGTCCATGACGGGTTTCGGGAAAAAAGAAGCCCAATATGAAGATAAGCACATCAGTATTGAAGTTCGTTCTTTAAATAGTAAAAATGTCGATATAAATCTTCGCTCACCCTCTTATCTGAGAGAACTGGATCCAGAGATTAGAAAAGAATTGACGTTGAAAATGTATCGAGGCAAAATCGATGTTAATATTTATGTAGAATTCAATGGAGAAACAGCTCCTTCCAAAATCAATTCATCTACAGTCAAAGCCTACATGAAGCAACTTGAAGGTTTGGGAGCCTCATCAGAAAGTGAACGAATGGCAATAGCATTGCGTTTACCTGAGACACTTTCATCTGAGAAAGATATACTTGGAGAAGATGAAAAGAAAACCCTTTATAAAATTTTAAATGAAGTTATAAAAGATTTAGAAGGCTATCGAAAAAATGAAGGTGCTGAACTTGGTAAGGATATTAGTTTACGCATAGATTTGATCGAATCCCACTTGCAGTCAGCGGTTAAAATAGATCCCGAACGCAACACAAAAATTGAAAAAAAGCTGCGTTCAGCGCTTGAAGATCTTAAACAAGAAGTGGATACTAACCGTTTTGAACAAGAATTAATCTTTTACCTAGAAAAATTTGATATTACAGAAGAAAAAGTCCGTTTAAAAAACCATCTAAACTATTTTAGAGAAGTTATGGAAAATGATTTCCCAAATGGAAAAAAATTAGGTTTTATTTCTCAAGAAATTGGAAGAGAAATTAATACGATTGGCTCAAAGGCAAATCATACCGAACTTCAAAAAATTGTAGTTCAAATGAAAGATGAATTAGAAAAAATTAAGGAGCAATTATTAAACGTACTTTAATTTGAAAAATGGAAAACTTATTGTCTTTTCAGCCCCCTCAGGCAGTGGCAAAACTACGTTAGTAAATCATCTTCTAAATCAAGATCTTCCACTTGGATTTTCTATCTCTGCAACTTCAAGAAAATCAAGAGGAAAAGAAGAGAATGGCAAAGATTATTACTTTTTAAGCGAAAATGTTTTTCGTGAAAAAATAAATGAGGATGCTTTTATAGAATATGAGGAAGTATATGAAGGTACTTTTTATGGAACATTAAAATCAGAACTTAATCGACTATGGAGAGATGGGAAGCACGTACTTTTTGATATTGATGTTAAAGGGGGGCTTAATATAAAAGCTCAATATCCTGAAGAAACTTTTGCTGTCTTTGTAAAATCTCCTTCACTTAAAGTATTAGAGAAAAGACTTCGGGACAGAGCTACAGAGAGTGAAGATGAAATTCAACAACGTCTGGATAAATCTGATTCTGAGTTTAAGTTTTCTAAAGATTTTGATATAATTTTAATTAATGACGATTTAGAAAAAGCCAAAGGAGAAGTTGTGCGTTTAGTTAAAAAATTCTTGAGTTCCTGAGCAAAACCCTACCTTTATTTTATGCAAAAAATAGGTTTGTTTTTTGGCACATTTGATCCTATTCACAAAGGACACCTTCATTTGGCCGAATATTATGTTAATAGTACAGATTTGGACTCTGTTATGTTTGTAATTACTCCCCAAAACCCATTCAAGCAGAATTCCAAAATACTTTCAAATAAAAACCGATTGGAGTTAGTATCACTTGCAATAAAATCAAATCCTAAACTCCAAGTAAGTTCCATTGAATTTGATCTTCCAACACCAAATTATACGATTCAAACTCTAAAAAAAATTAAAGCTCATTATCCAAAAGATAACTTTGTTTTGATACTGGGAGAAGATAATTTAAGCTCTTTTGATAAATGGAAGGATTATAGTAATATACTATCGGATTATGAACTTTACGTTTATCCAAGGCGAAACAATAAAGCCATAGCAGAAAGCTTACAAGGACATCCAAAAATTAAGAGAAGTAATGCTCCTCAAATTGAAATCTCATCTTCTGAAATACGAAAGAGAATAAAAAAAGGTGAAGACGTAAGTAAATTAGTCCCTAAATTAAGTTGGATTTACATAAAGAAAAAAGGTTTTTACAAATTTTGAAATAAAACCTATTGTTCAGAAAAAATAATCTGACTCAATTTTTTAGTTAATGATAATCTACTCCATTGACTCAATTGGGGAAACTTATTTTTAACTTTTTTATCAATTAGTATCTTTAAAATCACTTCCATTTCCAATATATTATCTTTCTCAACCATCCAAGAATGACTCCCCTTATTTAAAAAAAGTCCCGCTTCGGATTTAGGATTTCCTATAGAGAGAATAGGAACTTCTGTCGCTATATATTCTAATAATTTCCCAGATATCATTTGATGCTCTGCTCCCTTAAAAATAAAATTGAGTAATAAATCTGCACTTTTCATTAAGGCAATCGCATTATAGTGAGTTATGTAACCTAAATATTCTACTATTACATTCGGAAGCGCAACAGTGATTTTTTTTATAATATCTATATGAATATTTCCCGCTAAGGAAAAATGAATCTTAAAGGTTTTAGAACAATTATCAATTGCTTTTAAAAGCATTTCGTAGTCTTGATTTTGGGTTAAAAGTCCAGTGTAAACAATATGAAAATCTACTTTTTTTGCTTTAACTTTTATATTTTTCATCAACTCAGAATCATACCCGTTGGGGATCACTGAAAAGTTTTGATTTGGAGCTTTACCCTTTAATTGCTCATGAAACTTTCCAGCTAAAGTGGTGATTACACCATCTGCTTTTTGCAAGACTTCTTTTTCCAAGGCTTGATCTTTAGAGATTGTTTTTGATGAGCGATAAAGAGAAGTATTATAAAAAATATCAGTCCAAGGATCTCTAAAGTCAGCCCACCATTTAAGATCAAATTGTTTTTTCAGTTTAAGTCCAGCTAAATGAGTCGAATGTGGCGGCCCAGTAGTAATTAACTTGTCAATTCTTTCTGTTTTTAAAATTTTCTGCGCTTCTCTTATAGCAAAAGGAATCCAACCTTTTCGAGCATCAGGGATAAAATAATTTCCTCGAATAAATGCTAAAAGCTTTCCTAGTAAACTACTGGTTTTAACTTCCCCTTGTGGAATGCCTTTATTTGTATCTCCAGAAATCAAAATTGAATACCAGCGTAAAGGTTCTCGAGTTGAGGTTTTTATTACTCGAATTTCATTAGTTTCTTTAATCAAACTAGAATCGATAACAGGGTAGGATGCTTTTGTTTCGTCAACCGTAATAACAATTGGCTCATAACCAAGCTGCTTTAAATATTTAGCAAAATACATCCAACGCTGTACTCCCGATCCACCCGCTGGAGGCCAATAATAACTAAGTATTAAAATTTTCTTTTGTGCTAAATTCACTCTTATTTATTTGCCTTCCATAAAGGTACTGAAGAACAAGCTTCTCCATAAAACAAACTTTTTGCTACTGTTTGTAATCTTTGAACTAATTCAATATAAGCTGCTTCAGGGATTGAAGGATCTGAACAACCTTTGATCATTAAAGGCTTATTTTTAAACAAATTTAGATCGATCATAGAAATAGTATTTGAAAAAAGTTTTTTTTCCAAATCCATTAGACTGCCTAAATTAATTGTTATTGCATAAGGAGTCAAATAAGTAGTTATTAGTAGAGTTGCCCAAGCTGGTAGAATGATATCAGAAGGACAATCTAGAGCGATATGATGATTTTCGTACCTAGCCCAGTCATGATCTTTTAATAGTGCTCTGAAAGGCTTCTCCCGTAGTAAGTATCCGTCCTCTAACCACTGAGATATATCAATAAGAACCCTAGATCCAACTGTTTTAAAATCTTCTAAATCAATTGTAACTAAAGGGCTACTTGATACTTTATTAATGATAGCATCTGACATGATTAGAGCATTCCTAATTCAAGTTTTGCTTCTTCACTCATAAGGTCTTGAGTCCAAGGAGGATCAAAGGTTATCTCAACCTCAGCTGTTTTTACTTCATCTAAAGATTTAACTTTTTCCTCTACTTCCATTGGGAGGGATTCTGCTACCGGACAGTTAGGTGTTGTTAAAGTCATTAAGATTTTGACATCTGAATCCTCATTAACAAAAACATCATATATTAATCCAAGTTCATATATATCTACTGGTATTTCAGGATCAAAAATAGTTTTTAAGACATTAACGATTTTTTCTCCAAGATTGGTTGTATCCATCGATTCTGACATAAGGTTTAGTTCAATTGAGTTTGAAAAGCCACTGCGTACATTTTGATTTGTTTTATCATTGAAAACAGTCCGTTAGCACGGGTGGGTGATAAATGTTCTTTGAGTCCAATCTTATCTATAAAGTCGGTATTTGCTTCTAAAATTGCTTTTGGACTCTGATTTGAAAACACTCGAATTAAGATTGCAATAATTCCTTTGGTTATAATGGCATCACTATCTGCCGTAAGATTTAACTGTTCGTTTTTTAAAGTAGCATGGACCCATACTTTACTTTGACAACCTTTTATAATATAGTTCTCTGTTTTATATGCTTGATCGATCAAGGGAAGGGATTTACCCAATTCAATCATATATTCATAACGCTGCATCCAATCTTCAAAGAGTGAAAATTCTTCTACGATTTCTTCTTGTATGGCTTGAATCGAATTCATATATAAAAATATTAAATTATCTCAACATTAATAGAGCCTTTTGGATTCCTGCAATAAAACGATCAATTTCCTCAAAGGTATTGTAAAAAGAAAAGGAGGCTCTGACAGTACCAGGAATCTCAAAAAAGTCCATAATGGGTTGGGCACAATGATGCCCAGTTCTAACAGCGATACCTAATTGATCTAATATACTTCCTAAATCGTAAGGATGAATTTCTCCAACATTAAAAGAAATAACTGCAGTTTTATCAGGAGCTTCTCCATAAATTTTGATTCCATCAATCTTTTTGAGAGCATCGGTGCAATAACTTAACAGTTCATTTTCATATTTTGCTATAGTGTCAAACCCAATAGCATTCATGTAGTCCAAAGCTGCTCCAAAGGCTATTCCACCTGATATATTTGGTGTTCCTGCTTCAAATTTATGGGGAAGATCCGCGTAAGTTGTTTTTTCAAAAGTAACCGTAGCAATCATTTCTCCTCCGCCTTGATAAGGAGGTAGTTTTTTTAATAGTTCTGCTTTACCATAGAGCATTCCAACTCCTGTAGGGCCACAAAGTTTATGCGCTGAAGTCACATAAAAATCAACATCTAAGGCTTGAAGGTCGGGTTTTATATGTGGACAAGCTTGTGCTCCATCAATCAAAACAAGTGCTTCATATCCATGGGCTTTATTTATGATTTCCTTAATCGGATTTACTGTACCTAAGGCGTTAGAAACATGGTTAACAAAAACTAATTTGGTTTTTGAATTTAATAACTTATCAAAAGCTTCCATATTCAACGTACCATCCAATTTCATTGGAATCACCTTGAGATGAGCACCAGTTTTTTCACAAAGCATTTGCCAAGGAACAATATTGGAATGATGCTCCATTGCAGAGATTATCAATTCATCTTTTGGATTTAAAAATTTGGTATAGCCCGAGGCAATTAGATTAATACTTTCGGTTGTTCCTGCAGTAAGAATGATCTCATAGGGCTGGGCCACATTAAAATGTTTTTGAATTTTGATACGAGCTTTTTCATAAGCATCTGTAGCTTCTTGACTCAGTTTGTGAACTCCCCTATGAATATTTGAATTCAATCGGCTATAATAGTCAACAATTACTTCGATGACTTGATTGGGAGTTTGAGAGGTGGCTGCATTATCAAAATACACAAGGTCTTGACCATTTACTTTCCTGGAAAGTATAGGAAAGTCTGCACGGATTTTATTTACGTCTATCATTACAGCTCAAATCCAAGATTCACACCGAGTTTTCTGGCAATCTGACCATTGATTCTCTTTTTCAAGGAAGGTAACTGAACACTTTCAAGAACATTATTTGCAAAAGCATAAGTCATTAATGCTTTAGCTTCTTTTTTAGGGATACCCCTTGAGCGCAGATAAAATAGTGCTTCTTCATCCATTTGACCAATAGTGCATCCATGAGAACATTTGACATCATCCGCAAAAATCTCAAGTTGGGGCTTACTGTTTACTGTAGCCTTATCGTCTAAAAGCACATTATTATTTTGCTGAAAAGCATTAGTTTTTTGTGCAATTTTATCCACTAAGATTTGTCCATTGAATACTCCTTCAGAACGTTCAGAAAAAATTCCTTTATAATCCTGATGGCTTTCACAATTAGGTTGAGAATGGTGCACCATAGTCGAATGATCAACATGTTGTTTTCCTTCTAAGATGGTTACCCCTTTTAAGGTGGAAAGTATGTGTTCTCCTTTATGAAAATACCTTAGATTATTTCGAATTAATTTTCCACCCAAAGAAAAAGTATGTACACTAGCGTGACTGTTTTTTTCTTGTTGGATGTATGTATTGTCAATTAGTGAAGCAGTAGTTAAATCATTTTGTAATTTATAATAATCAACAAAAGCTTCTTCATGGACATAAATTTCTGTAACACTATTGGTTACTACAGAATGCTGTTTTAAGCTTTGGTGTCGTTCAATGATTTGAACCTGTGAATTTTTATCAATGACAATCAAATTACGAGGTTGAAGCCAAAGTGAATCCTGTTCACCAGAAGAAAAATGAATAATCTCAATAGGCTTTTCAGCAACAGTTTTTTTAGGGATATAAACAAATGCACCTTCTTTAGCGTAAGATGTATTTAATGCGGTTAGGCTTTCACCTGATGGTGCAATTTTATTAAAGTAGGAGTTGATTAAGTCTCTATACTTCGGTTTGGATAATGCAGCAGACATCAAACAAACATCTAAACCATCGTGAGTTGTATTAGATAAAAAAGGACTGTAAACTCCATCGATAAAAATAACTTTATAAGTGTCTGTATCATAAAGAAAGTATTTTTTAACATCCTTAAGCTCAACAGAAGCCTCTGACTTTGGAAAAAGTGAATAGTCTTTTCGAGTCAAAGCGTCTAGTGAGGTATATTTCCATAACTCGTCTTTTTTTGTTGGAAATCCTTTTTCTTCAAAAATCTTAAG
>MDSY01080514.1_pt1 | contig 15418 bp, 12 predicted proteins | sample 811131 | NCBI WGS metagenome assembly MDSY01 (sample SAMN05326643, study PRJNA326480) | marine metagenome | isolation source: seawater | place: Atlantic Ocean: South West | collected 2010 | reverse complement strand
AGGCACAACTAATAATAATACACTTATTAATTTATCGAATCAAATAGAATATGTATTTGAAATATATACAAAAGAACATGACTTAAATTCTACTTTTAAATCTGAATTACTATAGTAAATATATTTATTATTAAATTCAATTTATTAATATATAATTATAGAAACTACTTATATATTAATATAGATGGTATTTGTATTAATTGATAACACTTTTATAGAAAATGACTATATATATAACTCGGGATTTTTTAGTTCAATAAACATAATAGCAATAAATATAAATTTTAAAATTTACAAAAATCCATATTATAAAAATTCAAAATGGTTTTTCAGAGATATTTTTAAACACATTAAAACAGATATTGAAAAATTAAACACATTAAAATATAAACCAATCATTAGAACTAATCTTATATCTGATAACTATTATAATATTAAAAAACCTAGAGGTGATGTTATTAGTTATGAAGTACTGCCTTCTATATCAGAACCATATAATATTATAAATAAAACAGGACGACTAATATACGTTAAAGTATGGACTACTGAATTAATAAATAAAAAAAATCCATACATTAAAGTGTATAAAGATTTTTTAGATAAATCAAATTTTATAAAAATTAATACTACAATTATAGATTTTTTAAACACCGGATACTATAATTATTATACTTTATGTCCGAGTTACAACATAAAACTATTATCAAATTCTAATATTTTTATAGATATCAGCGATATTATTTGTGTAAATAAAGACTTAATAATAAACATTTTGCTAGAAGAGTTATAATTAATCTAAATCAGATTCATCTATACCACATTTTATACACTCTTCGCCTTTTGAAATTTTTGTATCACACCCCGGACATATCCATTTATCCTCTGCATCAGCCGATTCAAGTGATAAAGGCGGCGAAGAAGATTGAGATTTAAGACATTTAGAAACTAATTCTATAAATTCCTTTTTATCGGATTCCTCCGTTAAGTGTATAAATGGTTTGTTTGTTTCTGATTTTTTAGATTGTTCATTTTCTACAGATTGAATACATTTTTCGATTTCGATATAAAAATCTAAATTATGGATAAAATTTTGGTTAAATGAAAAACTTATTTCGCCCGTTATTTTTTTATTAAAGGTCCCAATCATTTCTAAAGATTCCGAATTTATATCTACTAAACCATTATATTTATAATAATCATATATAGGGGTTTTATCAGACGACTCATTCCATTCGTCTTGATCTTCTGGTATTCTCATAATTAGTTTAATATCAACAGTTTCATTTGATTTAGGATCAACTACTGGTAAAGGTATAACTATCTCTTTAACTGTTTTTTTTTGCGGCACAGTTTTATTGATAATACCAGAAGTATTTGTATCTTTTAATTGTAATAACGATTTTTCATATGTAGATCCATTATAACATTTTATTCTACTTAAAGATTTATCTGATAATACATTACTTTCTCTATTAAAACTACAATCAATTGAAACCTCTTTTAAAATATCTTGAAATTGATTTAGTATATTTTCCTTTTTATCTGATATATCTTGTAACACTTCATCAGAAGTAATTGAATCATCTTTTATTAAACTATGTGAATATATTTTAGCTAATTGTTTATAATAATCAACTGCTTCTTTTTCAGTTGAAAAGCTATCATTATCAATAAAATAAGTATTAATATCTTTATCCGATACACTATTTAACCATGATCCTATTTTTTGTTCATTTGTATATTTAACTGTATATTTAAATACTTCTACATTTCTATCTTCAATAGGTAAATCAATGTGTGACTTTATTCTTCTTGCTCTACCAATAACTTGATTTATTCTAACATTATTCCAATATGGTTCCATTATATGTACTTGACGTATATATTTGAGTGAAATACCTTCTGATCCGGATTTTGTAATTAAAATAATTAAACAATTATTACCATATATGTTATCACCTGAATTAAATTCTTTTAATACATTATCTCTTTCTTCTACTGATTCAGATCCCGTCCACAACGCATATTTACATAGGGATATGTTTTTCTTATCAATTGGATCATGCAAATCTGTACATTCATATAAATCGTTACCAACTAATTTTGTAACAGTATGCATGGATATAACATTTTTCCCCGAAACTTTTCTAATATAACGTACTGTGCTACCTACTTTAATAGTGTTTTCTTTACTGTGATTCTTACCAAACTTAACAAATCCATTTGCATCTAATACTTTAGTAAATATTTCTATACCTTCCACTTTTCTATATTGAGAATATACAATAACTGGGCCTCTAGTTTCTTTTAAATTTTCTAATATTTTAGCATATTTTGGAGAAAGTATGGATAAATTATACGGTGAATCATTTACTGTTAAATGTTCATGCGTTAACATACTCATTGCATAGTCACATTTATTTTCGTATGAAATAGTATTACCTAAATCAATTAATTGAGTCATTTTTTCATAATTAATTAGTAATTCGCTAATATTATTATTTATTAATATAGATAATTCTTCCGATGCTTTTAAAAAATTAATAAGTTCATTAGTATTTTTAAAATCGGTACTAAACATAAAATTATAAACTATTATAAATAAAGTTTTATAATTAACTTCGTATATAGTTAATTCAGGAATATCCCAAGTTTTTTTAACTAAATCTTTTAAAAATTGTTCTATATTATCCGTATATTTATCTTTATCATTATTACATTTTTCATATATTTTATTAATTTCCTCATTAATATAACTTAATTTATCCGTTACGCTTTTTTTAACTCTAATTACTGTTGCCTTGTCGGAGGAACGACTAGATGGTAATTTATCATATTTCATTGGTTTTGGTCGTTCAATACCTTTAGGAAAAACAAAAATACCTCTTTGTCTAGTATATACTTTAAATAAATTAGGAATTTTATCGTTGTTTAAATTTTGAGAATCCGGTTTTTTTGCATTATGCTTTATTTTTAGCCTATCTTCTAGTTCTCTTTCAATTTGTCTGGCTTCCGAATAATTAACAAATTGAAAATTAGACATTTCTACAACAGTTTTGTCTGTATCTGCAATAATTTTATCAGGAAATAACGGATCTTCGCCGGGTTTATTTGTTACTTCGTTATAAAATGAAACAAGACCCATTAGCTTATCTTTTATATTATCTGCATTTTTAACTGTATTAGAATTTTCATCTACATATAACGAATTAAATTGAGTTTCTGCATTTTCTATTAATTGATGAGACCCAATACGGATACCCATTTCATTAGTATCTTTTAAAATATTATTAAATAAAGTAAATTCTTCAATTTGGATGTCTGCTCTAGATTTTTCGTATTCATGATTATTTAATTGATCTAGTATATAGCTTATAAATTCCGACTCTGTTTTTTCATTTAGTGAATCTTTTATTAAACCAATATATTTATTATCATCCGAATATTTTTTTATAAATCCATAAGGGGTACGGGTAATTTGTATTTCTTTATTGGTTTTATTTATATTAAATTGATCAATTACCGATATTTCGGATAAAATTTTAGTAATTTCTGGTACGTCAAATAAACCAATCTTTCTATTTAAAATCATTTTATATGATTTCATCATCCCTTTTATCATATTAAACATTAAACCTAATTCATAAGGTGAATTTATCATAGGTGTTCCGGATAAAAACACTATATTAGATCTTTTGGATCTAAGTATTAATTCGTATAATCTAATATTATTATAACCGCTACCAGTTAAACCAGATGTAAAGTTATGTATTTCATCTATTATAATAACTTTATCATCTAAAGGATTAATATTATTTGTATATACATAGCTTAGTAATTTATCAATATCTTTATCATTCAATGATGATTTTTTTTTATTTTGAAGTAATGTAGAGTATATTGTCCTATAATCTGGTACTAATTTTTCTAATAATGCAGGCAATGTATATTTACCCGCATTGTAATGACAAAATTTATACTTATAACCAATTAATTTTTCAATTTGTACCGATAGTGATTCTTTGTCTTCTGGAGTTAATACATCGAAATTAGGTTCAGGACATTCATCACTTTTAATTGAATAATTTATTAACCATAAGCCTCTTTTATTACCGTCTTTGTATATTTTATTAGAGGATATAGTATGATATAATTCTTCATTAATTCCTATTTTAATAAGTTCTTCTCTATATTCTGGTATAACATAAAATTTCCAATTAAACATTTTTTTATAGGATAATTGTCCAAATTTAACAATTTCAGTTTCAAAATTTCTTCTTATAGAAGCAGGTAGCATAACCACCGTTGTTTTATTGGTATATCCTTCGCTAATTAATACAGATCCACCGGTTTTTCCTGATCCTAAGCCATGATATAAAAGTAATCCCTTATATGGAGTATTTTCATTTAAATAATCTGATACAAATTTTTGATGAGGAAAAGCTATATCATCTGAATATCCGGGTACTCCTTTTAAAAGATTTTTATTCCATGATCTTATAATGTCTCCTTGTTCTGAAATTGAAGTATTTGTAAAAGTACTGTTAATAAATTTCGTAAAATTTTTATTAGATGGACTTTGATATTGATCTAATTTAATGCGAGTTGCATCTTTATTATTAAATACGATTGTATCATTTTTTGAACTTCCAATTGATTCTAGATTACTTATAAAGGTATCAAAATCACTAAATACATCTTCTTTATCTTGCAAGTCTCTTTTTTCTCTTAACCATTTATTAAAATTATCTATATTTTTAATAGTATCCTTACTAAATAATTTGATAAAAGGTTCTAAATCATTCATTAAATTTTCTAATAAATTTATGTATTTAACTTTATCGTTTGTATTTATGTCGTACGCTTTACTTAAAAGAATAATTTTTTTAATTATAATAACTGGGGCATTATTACTTTTCGGGTCCAACTCTATTTTATCTAAAATTTGTAATTCATTATCTATTAATGATATATCATAGTCCGGTAATTCGGTACTTGTTTGTATAAAGCATTTCATATTTGATTCTAATAATAGTAAAGGTGATTCAATACTACATATAAATTGTTTTAAATCACTTACAGTATCTTTACTAATATTTTTTTCTTTCATAATTTTTTTAATATATTTAATAATATATGATGATTCTTCAAATACTATTGGAAAATTAGGATATTTTTTTTTATACGATTCTTTAAATTGTATATAATATTTTTGAGACATTTAATATATAAAAAGAAATTACTTCTTTTAATTAATAATAATTAAAAGAAGTTTAATAATTAAAATCATCTATATAATTAGGTAATAAAAACATACGTGTTTTATTTTTTTCACTATTAACATCTTTTAAATATGAAATTAAACCAGATTCAATTTTAAGAACAGTAAATTTTTTGAATATATAATTATAAACAGCTTTTACTATTGTTTTAGAATTATTTAAATTTAGTAATTCGTTAGATAATTCGATTGTTTCAATTCGTGATTTGCCTGCGTATACGAGTGTATTATTATCATTAGCATATAAATTATATACTCCATAGTTAGAATTTTTTTGTAGTTCTAAAGTTAGTATCTTAGGAATGTAATTAGATACATCTACATTTTCATATGCACCACATAAATTTTCTTTTTCGTACTCATCATTTATTTTTTGCTTTTCTTTATCTAGATTAGTATTTAAATTAATTAATTTTTTATATGAATTATTAGTTTCTTTATAAAAAGACGTATTAAAGTAAAAACATATTGGATTTTTTAAACCTATAAATTTAATACCTTTCAAACGTATATGATATTTATCTAATTCATTAATAGATTTTTCTATTTCATTTAAATGGAAAAATTTTTTAACCTGAAATTTTATAGGATTTATACTAGTATATTTATAGCAACTGTCTGATATAAAATTTAATATTTTAATATTTTCTAAATAACTAATGTTTGTTTTTTTATTATATAGCTTTATTGACTCTGCTAAAAAATACCATTCTTTATCGTTTTTTCTATATATTTCACCATATATTAATGTATCATTAAATATATTTTCTTTAAAATTAGTTATTATAGATATAATTTTAGGATTGATTCCTTTTATTTTAGATTCAATTTCCAAAATAAGGCATACCGGTTCATTATATATTTTAGTTAAATACATATATACATATTTACCATACGATATATATGTAGATATCATAGGCCTTTTATTAATTATAGGTAGTAATCTATCGGTATAACTTTTTTCAAAAATATCCATTATACTATAACCTAAAACTTTTTCAATTTGCTTTACAATTTCATATTTTGATCTTTCATTTTTTAATAAAAATCCTTTTGAATTACAATAATCTATAACAGTAGCATCCATTACAATACTTAATGTTAATAACTTATTTTTATATCAAAATTTATTTAATAACATTAAATCAAAGGTAAATTTAGACAGTTATTAATATTATTCTAACATACTATACATATAAATAACACTTAAAGATTAAACATATTATTATTTATAAATCAGCAAATCTTATATGAGCCAACAGTGTAATAAAATACTCTTACAAAAACGTAAATTTGGACCATGTTCTATAGAAACATTTTTAAAACATAAAATTGAAAATAATAAATCAGAAGAAGAGTATATTAAACATTATATACATAATATTTGCATTGAAAATTCAAAAATAGAATTAATATGTGAAATAAAATTAATATATTTACAATCAGAAATAGATAATGAAATAGATGATAAAATAATAGTGGAAACATATTTGATGTGTATTTCAAATAGAAAAAAATATAATAAATTTAATATAAATTCGGATATATACAACAACGGATATGAATCATCTGCAAGAGTGTTTATTGTGCCTACTGAATATGATGATAGAGAAAATGAATATTACGATTTAATGAATAAAAAGTATGATTTATTAGATAATTATATCATTTATAATAAATGCGACATGTATGGTAATTATACTTCAAGTAATATTAAATTATACGATTCAAATATAGATGAAACATTTAATTTTAATATAAAAAATATAGATAAAAATAATATATTTAAAGTATACCAACCATCTAATAAGTTTATAAATAAATTATCAAATAAGAATAAGTTATATCGTCCTCCAAATTTAAAATCTAAAAATGAAGAATTATATTCTATAATTATTAAAAATATTCCTAATACTTATAATTGTACAAGTATACAAAATTATCTAAAACAAATATTCAGTAAATATCCTAGCTTTGTAAGACTAAAAGTGATTAAAGACAGAAAAACAAACGGTAACAGTGGAATTGCATTTTGTGATTTTTCAGATAATAATTGTATTTCTAAAATAATAAATGGAGAAAGGATTATAATAGATCATAGTGTACTTTACATAGAAAGAAAAAAAATATCTAGCATGTAGCATACGGATGATCTGCGAAATCATCAAACGCTAAAATTTCTTTTTTAAACAATCCACTTTTAGGCAATTCTTTATTCATATCGGTTGGTACTTCTTCGAATTTATATTTTTCATTTTTTTCCGTAAAGTACGAATTCAATGAATTTGATTGTGCATCTATATTTTCTATTTTTTTGTTTTTATTTTTGGACTCGAAATCTAAATATTTTATTAAATCTTCTTTTACCTTATTGGTTTTAATTTCGTTTGGATCTATTATTAGATCATTTTTACAGGTTTTACTAGATAAATGTTTATTTAAAGAAGTATTATTAGATAAATCTTTATTTAACGAAGTCTTATTAGATAAATCTTTATAAGACGAAGTTTCTGATTCGGAATCAGTAGTATATTTATATTCACCTATCATATTTTTAAGATCATTTCTTACGTCTTCCTCATGAACGACCTTATTTTCTATATCTCTATTATTAATTTCTATATCTCTATCTATATTTACATCATCTATATTTATATCTATATTATCTATACTAGAATCTACCTCGTAATATCTCATAGGCTTAGATAAAATAGTTTTTACAGTTTTTTTTTGCGAATTATTATTTATTAAATAATAATGTACTATTAATATAACCGCTAAATATATTATTGCTATAATTAAAAAATCTATATCCATTATAATATAATAATATTATAAAAATAAATTATTTCCTTGATAATTTGTTAACATTTATAAGTTATATATTTTATTTATTAAATCAATTATTAAATCGGGATCATTCGGTTTATTTATAGTTAACTCTGCTACATATTTATTATTTATTAAATTCTTTTTAATTTGAATGCTTAAATATGTTCCTATAATTATTTCTAAAATTTCATATTTTACATAGTTATCATATGTATCATAACTAGGTATAATAAATGAGTTAGTTTTTTTTTTTTGATTATAAATGCACTTGTTGTTTTCTATAGTATATAATTCATTATTAATTATATTATGATAGATATCATTATTCATTTTTACAAATTCTTCATTATTTTTATAATATATTTCTAACAAAAAAGTACTTTGTTTTGTTTTTATATTTAGTGAATTAATATTTTCAATAATGGAAGTAATGTGTGATTCTGTTATATTTGAATCAAATATATTATTTGATTTATAATTACCATAAATTATTTTAATAATATTATTCTTATTTGTTAGAGTAATTTCATCTCTCATTTGATTCATTATTATAATTTGAAATAAATTAAATAAATCAAAAATAATCAAATTTATAATAAATTTGATCAGTTTTTTTTTTTTATTTTATAAATTATAAATGTCTAGTTTAACTAAGAAAAAAAAAAATATTAAAGCTATCTATATAGGTAAAGATACTAAAGCAGTTGAATTTAAATTACCATATGATGTGGTACTTGATAAGTTAGATATAAATAAATTTCCTAGTTGTTGTAAAAATAATATTGGAAAATCGTCATTATCTAGAGAATGTGATTTTGAATATGATGATAAAGTAATATCAGTATTTGCTTACACGGAGGGTAAGGAATCACAAATAAATAATATAGAATTACCACCTCCTATTGATAACATTCACTATTATGGTAATATATTTATTATCAGTCATAAAGATGATAAATTATTAGATTTAACTAAAGATGAATTTGAAGTGTTTTACTCACATAGTTTTGGAGGATTTGAGGATTTAGGTGAAGATGATTCGTGGTCTAGTGAACCAGATTCACCTACTCAATCTGATAAAGATTTTATTGCACCAGAAGGAAGCGTAAGTTGTGAATCGGATGAGGAAGATGGGGAGGAGGAAGATGAAGACGAGGAAGATGAGGATGAAGAGGAGTATTCAGCTGAAACAGATGATAATAACTCTCCTATATCAAATAATAGTATATCGGATTTAAGTAACTCTATAGATAAACAAGATTCTGTAATTAATTTGAAAGAAGCATCTATTATTGATGAGTACCTAATTAATTTAGATAAAAGATTTTTAAAAGCTCCCGATTTAATCAAAGAATACGTATATAAGTTTCATGATAAAAATGAAACATTTTTATATGAATGGTTCAATTATAAAATAAAAAATGATAATAAAAAACTGTATTCAGAATATATGAATATATATAAAAATTTAAATTGATTACATTTTAAAACATATAATTAAATATAAACAGGAATTATATACAATGGTTCTTTAAATTATAGCCAATTATATTTTTTTAACTGATTTTATAATATTAAAATATAATGTTTTATACTTTAAATAATTATGTTTTAATATTTATTAACCATTTTCGAGGTAATATCATTTTTGTAATTATGAGATAATTATAAAAAATAGTACCGATCTATATGTAAATACATAGATCATCCATATTTTAATTAATTATTTATTTTTCCATTTAAGATAGTATATAGGTATACATTATAGTATATAAAATAATATAAGTATAGATTACTTGAAATTCATATTCTTTCAATTAAAAATATTAATTAATATTATAAATGAATAAAAGAGATGAATTCAGTAATATAATGAAACAAAGAATAAAAAAATTATATAATACAATAAAATTTTCAGAATTAGAAATAATTGAACTTAAAGATCAATTAAATTATGTATGTAATAGTAATGAATATTTTATATCTAACTTGAAAGATATAGAAGAAGATGAAAAATATAAAAGATGGAAAAATAATAAATTTATTACTTTACAAAACAATTTTATTATATTGCAAAACAAATATGATCAATTAAAGGTTGATTATGATAATTTACGAAAATCAACACAGTAAATTAATAATAATCTAAATAAAAATTTGAAAATATATTGTTATTAATATCTAAATACAGTGGTTGTTTTGACTGAATTGAATAATTATTTACTTGATTATATAATAAAACATCATCACTCTTTTTATTGGATTCATTTTTTGATTTTGAATTCTTATCAGCTTTATATTTATCTGATAATATATCTGATACGATAATATGATACATATTCATATTACTATTATAAGATATAATTTTTAACTCCTGATTTTAAAATTAAATATATCGTTAAACATTATTTAGTGTATATTTTAATGTAAAAATAGCAGTATTATAGTTACTGCTATTAACATAATTATATAATAATTAAGGTTAATTATTATATCAATTTAAAATTTAATGAACGTCTATTATTAGATGTTATGTAAAGACATTTGTATTAAAAAAAAAAATATCAATAAAATTAAATTAAGTTTAAATGCTTCCGAATTAAACGAATGGGAATGTTGTATCTGTTTCGAAACTATATATAGTACTGAAATGTATTTATGTTTCCCGTACGTATGTAATCATCTGACTTGTTATGACTGTTTTATAAAAAAAATACGATTTGAAAATGAACGTGAACGTGAAATTGAAAATTATAATTTTACATTAGATAGACTTAATTGCAGTCTTTGTCGTTCGATTATATCTAATAGATGGATAAACTTAAATAGTGTAAATAAATATGAACTATTTGTGAATGATCATAAATTTTATTATGTAGAATCCTCCAAATAACATTGATTTATATTAAAATTTGATTATATTATTACTTAAATATATTATCTTATTAAAGATAATGATTGAATCAAATCCTCGTAAATTTGTAGAAGAAAAACTTTTACAAGTTTTAAAAAATGAAAATGATATCAATAATAGTAATATTGATATGGATACTTTAACTCAACTTTCAACTGATATTGAAAAAGGTATCTATAATAAAACGATTGAAAAATCTAATAAAAAAAATATTATTAAAAAGTGGGATAATAGTTTATTCAGAGAATTATATAAAAATTATACAATACAGGTATATAGTAATATTAAATCAGATTCCTATATAGGTAATGAACGTTTATTTAAAAGATTAATAGGTAAAGAATTTAAAGCATATGAAATAGCATCGATGAATCATCAATATATTTTTCCAGAAAGATGGAAGGAATTGGAAGACGAAAAAACCAAAAGAGATAGATATCTATATGAAATTAATAAAGATATGGCTAATAAAAATTATACTTGTAGTCGATGTTTTAAAAATGATACCACATATTATCAACTACAAACACGCTCAGCAGATGAACCGATGACGACATTTGTTACATGTCTCAATTGTGGTAAAAGATGGAAATTTTAATACTTACTTTGATATACTATATAATTTTGTATAATTATATTGTCTATAGATTATTTAAATTAATTACTCTATTCGATATTTTTTTTGCTTGATAATCATGAGTGATAATTATCACAGTTTTATCTTTACATTCATTTTTAATCATATTCAGCACCGATTCACATGTATTTTTATCTAGACTGGCTAACGGTTCATCAAATATAACAATATATGATTTATTTATTTTCAATATACCTCTTATTAATAGTATAACTTTTTGCATGCCTAATGATAAATTTGAACCACTAGTTAAACATACTTCATATACGCCATTTTTTAGGTTAGAAAAAATAGATAACAGATTATATTTTTTTAATAATTTAATTACAGTTTGATCATCTATATTGATACCATATTTCATATTATTTAACACTGTGTCATTTAATAATATAGTTTGTTGATTGATATATATAATATGTTTTCTTAAATATGACAGTGAAACATCTCTACTATTAATATTATTAATCATAATATTTCCTTTAAATTCATGCAATCTTAATATTAATTTCATTAATGTTGTTTTTCCAGATCCGGATTTACCTATTATAACTACTTTTTCTTTATCCTTAATATGTAAATTTAGATTTTCAAATATATTTTTTGAACCATAACTATAGCTTAAATTGATTAGTTTAATTTCACCATTTGTAAATTTTTTACCATTTATATTTTTTTTAGTATTCATTAATTCACTTAAAAACGTATTGGATCCTTGTGCTACTGCTAAACTACTTAGCTTACTAGGTAAATCTTTAACTACCTGTAATGAAATAGTGACATATAAAATTATTAATATAGATTGTAATGTTAAATTTAAATGTTCAGTTTTAAATGTATATATGTATATGATTATAATACTAAATACCGCGGTATTAGATAATAATAAAATCCTAAATTGATTTTCATTATTACCATATTCGATTTCAAGATTTTTATAATTATTTTGTATTTTTTGAATATCTTTTTTTTCAAGATTTATACTATTATTAACATAAGTATTTAATAAATTCATAAATTTATTATTCATTCTGTCAAATAAAGTAAAGAATGCTTCTTCTACTTTAATTTTATTTTTTCTTACATTATTTCCCTTGGTTTTAATTATAATAATTACTATTATTAAATTAATAAATAAAGTTAATCCAATTTGGTAGTTTAAATAAAATAAATATATAGCTATAGTACCTAATATAAAAATGTTTGGTATAAAACTATTTATACAATATTTAATAAAACTTTTTAACTCTGATGTACAAGAAAAAATTCTAGTTATATATTTACCTATTTCGATATCTTTATAGTTATCCATATACTTATTAAGTATAGCTTTTTTAAATTTAATTCTAGAATCTGTGGTTAATTTATTAGCAATACGTACATTTATTAATCCTTTGAAATAATATACAAATATTAGTATTATTAAAATACAAGACAATAATATGAATTTTTTTATATTATAATCATTTACAATAGAGCTAAATAATTTAGGAAAAAACACAGATTCTATACTAGAAGATACTAAACTAAATATTATAGTAATAATTAATAAATTTGTAATTATAGAATTATTAAATGAATTTGAATAATATATTTTAAAAGTATCTTGAATATCCATTATAATATATTATTATTTTAAATTTTCCAGCTTAAAAAATCTTCTAAAAACATATTAATTCTATTTTTAACCAATTCGTTTGTGTTATATTTATTTAATTCATTTTTAGTTAATTTATTATTAGAAAATGGGTTTGTTTCACTAAATGTAAGATGGTTCATTATTGTATAGTTATCTATAATCTGCTCCGTTTCCGGTATTTCCACTGGATTATTTATAGTAGTAAACAATATAGGATCTAGATATCTTGAGGGAATTTCGCTGGATACACCACTTTCTTTTTTATTAATTTTAGAAAGTTTTTCTAAAATATCCGATACTTTATATGATTCAGTATATGTTTTATAATTTATATTTTTATAGGTTAAGTTTTTATATGTAAAAAGTGTTTTTTCTAAAATTTTATTTAAATTAGCATTGCTGATAAAGGCTTGGTTATTTGATAAATCATCTAATACACTGAACGCCACATCGTAAATATCAGTTAATACAGTAGACATATACTCTGTTAATATGGAATTATATATGTTAATTCTCTTACTAAATTTAAGTTCATTATATAGTTTACTATTAAAACTATAATTAAGTAATGTAAAATAAAACTCACTTATTTTTATTAAATACAGTTTGGAGTTTTTACCTATTTTATAATAATCATTCAGTAAATATAATATATTTATAGATTTATTTAAATTTAAAATATTTTTTACTAAAGATATATTTTCGTTATGATTTTTACTAGAAATATAAATTTTTTTAATATTAAGACTTAATTCGTTTATTAAAGAAGTTAAATGCGATACATACAAAGTTATAAATTCATCTGAATATTTAGGATTTAATAATAAAGGTACATCTTGTTTATTAGTACATTTATATATTATATCACATATTTTAGTTCTTAACTTATTTTTTTCATAGTATCCTGAATTTTTGTTGTATTTTTCTATATCTATAAATAATTTTAATAAATATTCTTTGTACTGTTTTAAAAATGCACAAGGTGTTTCTATTACTATTTTTGTTTTATAGTGTATATTTGTATCGGTTGATATAAATTTATCCTTAATATAACTAATAATTTTTTTTAAATTATTATCACCTAGTTTTAATCCATATTCTATATCAATCGAATATAGAACAGTTAATATTAAATTACTATTTTCTATCAATATTTCTTGTTCATCAATCAATTTATTAATATTTTCTAAAAGTAGTTTATGATAAAAATCATATTCAATCATTTTATGTAAACAATCTTCAAATTCTAAATTTTGTGATTTTATCGTTTTAATAGCTAGTTTTGCAGATGATACTTTAGAAGTATCTGAAAGATATGAATATATATTTAATGTTTCATAATTAATAGATAAAGATTCATATAATGAATTATATAAAATAGTATACATATTAAGAACGCAGATATTAAGATCTGAATCTATATTACAATTCTTCATACAGTGTTTGTTTATTAAAAAAATAAAAGATCTACAACAATTAACTAATTGTATTTCTGGTATTATATATGCATAAACATCTTCTTTTAATAATTTCATTAATTTTGTACCATATTTTAAAAAGCGATCTTTATATTTGGGCATGTATACAATGTTAAAATAATCTACGTATTTTGTATCGGATAAAATTATTGAAAATACACTTTTGAGAGGAGATATATATTGAAAACGTTCAAAAAACATATCGTTTTCTATTATATATTTTAAAAATTCGGGTTCAAATAATGTTTTAGGACATCTAGTATAATATTTAATAGCGATAAAAGTCTTTAATATATATTTAGATATTTTATTAAGCATTATATGTACTAAATAATTAGTTTCAACATCTTTTATGTTATAATAATTGAATAACTCTAATAATAGTTTTAATAATTGTTCTTTCTCGCCTATATATGCATATTTATCAGATAATACATGTATTATATTTTTTAATAAATCATTATTTAATGTATTATTCGGTAAATTATATTTTTCAGTATTATATATATTATTAACTATAATATTAGAATTATCCGATTTACAATCTTCTGATTTATAATCTTCTGATTTACAATCTTCTGATTTATAATCTTCTGATTTACAATCTTCTGATTTACAATCTTCTGATTTACAATCTTTT
>MDSY01112902.1_pt1 | contig 15421 bp, 9 predicted proteins | sample 811131 | NCBI WGS metagenome assembly MDSY01 (sample SAMN05326643, study PRJNA326480) | marine metagenome | isolation source: seawater | place: Atlantic Ocean: South West | collected 2010 | reverse complement strand
CCCCCGCCCCGCAGTTGAAGGCGCAAGCGGCACAGCTCGAGGCGCTGCGCTCTGAGCGGGGGATGCTCAAGCTGCGGCTTGAGGGCGAGACACAGCGGCGGCGGCAACTCGAGCAAGCGGCGTCTACACACCGCGCGATCGATGTACCGATGCACCGCCGCGCGGCCGCTCCACATGGCCTCGCGCCGCGGCCCTTCTCCAAGCTTCTCGATTCTATCGGTCGCACTCAGCCGCCTCCAATGCGGCGTGCGGCAGAAGTGCTTGACCAGGCGGCACAACGAGTCGATGAGGGCGCGCTCTTGCTTGGTCGGCAGCTGCGCGGCTCGAGCGCCGCGCGGATCGGCTTATGCCTCTACGCCGTGCTCGTCCACTTGTGGCTATTCGTACTCTTGACGCATTCGCTCCCTATGCCGCACAGTATGCAGCGGGGGAAGCATGGGAAGAGCATCCGTGCATAGGAGAGAGAGATATGGCCCGCTTATTAGTGAGTACTTTGGAAATCAAGGGATAGATATTATATAATATATTAGCGACACTCTGACTCTCAGTGATGTCCGCCAGACTATGTCTATGTGCAGATGTGGCGGCATCGTACCTGTTCACCCATTGAAACTACAGACCTTATATACTACTCAAGAGAATTCCATTCCACACACACACTGCCATGCACGAATGGCGGTTAGATCTGAAGCTTTAAGCCAACGAGAGCTGCCACTCAATCTCCGAGATTCAATCTGGCCATTCGTATTCGAGATCAATAATTAGAGATCAACGTCTTCAGCTCCAGGCGTCGAATGGACCGTGTGAAGACTTCGAGATTCGATGACTCAATGGAGAGACGAGGGCTCTCACCCCTCGACCTCTTCTTCCACCTCGCCACCCCGAGGCAGCAAGGGATCCGCCAGTCTTGCGCGCTGCTCCTTGACGTAGCGAGGCCCCTGCATCCAAGACGTGTGTGTAAGAGGATCTCTCCAGTGGGGCACTGACATGGAGCTGTGTTGTCCACCGCCACCGACGAGCCTACGTGACTGGAACTTGGCCATCAAGTCGTCAAAGTGCAGCTTCCGGTGCGTCTCGAGCGTCTCCAGATCCGTACGGCTACAAAAGTGGATACAATCCGCCGGACACGAGTCGATGGCTTCCTGGATGGACTCACCCTCCTCAGCTCCCTGCTGGACGACTCGCGCGGTGCCAAAGTCGAGGTCGCCGTCGACCATCGCAAAGGTGCTCCTCGAGATCGCAGCGCAGTACCGGCACCCCACGCACCGCAGCTCATCCACGAAGACCATCTGCTCCTCATGTGGATCTGCTGAGAGGTGAAGCGGATACATGTCTTCCTGCTCATCGCGTGCGAGGAGCTCGGCTGAGCCGAGGGTGCCGACGAGGTTGGGACGCTCGTCCAGGTACTGCTGACCCTCGTCCGCCCAGATCACGCTGTACTTCTTCATCAGCGACTCCTCCTCTTCTTTGAACTTGAGCAGCCGAGCCACATCCGCAGCTGCTGCAGTCACGTCGGGTGCAGAGGCGGCATCTCCGCCGGCGCTGCTCGCAGCGAGCTCCGGGTGGAAATCCTCCTGCATGTGTGGTGCATGCTGCCGGCTGCCCGAGAGCAGCACCAGCACCGCCGCGGCAGGCGCGGTGGACGACGACCAGATCATGTGATTACGGACCTGACAGAGAGATTTGTTCTTGCGATATGTAGCAGAATTTTCGTCGTGTTATAGAGGTATTATAAATGAACGGGGGAAGGAGACCAACCAGGGGCAAGGGACGCAAACCAAACAAACCGAGGCGCAGGAAGCACCCTAGGTACCTGGTGTATAATGTGTTCCCGTGTTGGACACAAATTTGTACTTAGGTAGTGCATATCCAATGTTCCAATCATGGTCCATGTAGCATCGGCAACCTCAACCTGCTGAGGCTCAGACTCCTTGGCGGCAACACACAAGTCGCATCGGATCAAACGGTGCCATCTGCATATATTCGCTGAGCGTACGCCCTTACCTTGAGGTATCTTGAAGATGTCAATTCTCAAGCATATTTCGCGGCGTGCACTCAATTGAACCCGAAGAGCTCGACATCGAACTTGAGCTCGGCATTGGGCGGGATGACCCCGCCGGCGCCCGACGCTCCGTACGCAAAGTCCGGCGAGCAGGTGAGCTCGGCGCGCTCACCGATGGACATCTGAGCGACACCCTCGTCCCAGCACTTGATCACCTGGCCAACACCGAGGGTGAAGGAGAACTTGGAGTCGCGGTCGCGCGAGGAGTCAAACTTGGTACCGTCGGCCAGGGTCCCAGTGTAGTGCACCTCCACCTTCTGGCCCTTGGTGGGGAAGCTCTTGCCGTCTCCCTCCTGCGAGATGCCGCACACAAGCATCAGCACTGTTGCTCATCAGCACTGTTGCTCGCATGGACGCAGATATCGGGGGCGTGGGGCGATCTAGGTGGCGATGTGGGTGGTGCAGGTCATCCGCTCGCTCACCGTCATCGTCGTCTTCGTCACGCCGGCGGCAGACGCGCCAAAGAGAGCAAGGAGGACAAAGGACCGCAGCATCTTCGGCGATTCGTTTTTGCAGAAATTAACTATTGCTAGTAATAAAACCATCGAACCTTGGACGGACTGATGGCGGGCTTTGCCGCACTCGTGGCCTGCTGTGCCTTTTCCCCGCACTCCTCGTACCCGCACCAGAGCGGCAGCCACTTGCACACACCTAGACCCACCGCGCCTCCTCGCCTCCATCCCGACGTGCGCGCTTCAGCCTCCGACTCAGCGGCTGCCCTCGAGCTGCTCGACCGTGCCACCGAGAGGCTGCTGCCTCACTTTGCCGATGTCGACCGCCGGACGGAGCATCAGCTGCGGCGAGTGCTCAGGGCGTTTCGTACCCACAAGGTGGGCACTCACCACTTCGCCGGCGTCGACGGGTACGGCCACGGCGATCTCGGCAGAGAGACACTCGACGAACTCTACGCTGAACTCATGGGTGCTGAGGACGCCGTCGTGCGCGTCCAGTGCTTCTCGGGCACGCACGCGATCGCGTGTGCACTGTACGGCGTGCTCCGACCCGGACATGAGATGCTCGCCGTCTCCGGTGCGCCCTACGACACTCTCGAGGAGGTGATAGGACTTAGAGACGGCAGAACCGATGGGCTTACGGGTACTTTGAAAGACTTTGGCGTGAGCTACCGTCAGCTCGAGCTGACGCCAGAAGGGTGCTTTGACCTCGAGGCGATCTCCGCATCGCTAGCTCCCGCCACCCGCCTCTTGCATGTGCAGCGCTCGTGTGGCTACTCGTGGCGGCCGTCGATACCGATTGCAGAGATCAGACGGCTCTGTGAGTTCATGTCAAAAATCCGTCCCGAGGTGATCATATTCGTCGACAATTGTTACGGCGAGTTCGTCGAGGAGGAGGAGCCCTGTCACGTGGGTGCCCATCTGGTCGCCGGATCACTCATCAAGAACCCGGGCGGCACGCTCGCGCTCACGGGGGGCTACGTCGCAGGGCGCGCCGACCTGGTCGCCGCTGCGAAGCGTCGCCTGAGCTGTCCGGGCGTAGAGGGAGGGGCCACGCTCGGGCAGAACCGCGCCATGTTCCAGGGCCTCTTCCATGCTCCACATGTGGTTGGAGAGGCACTCAAAGGGGCCATGCTCGTCGCCGAGGTCATGTGCGAGCTAGGATATGAATGTAACCCCCCTCGAGGAAGCAATCGCACGGATATTATTCAGGCGGTGCGACTGGGTAGCAAGGACAAGGTGCTCGCGCTCTGCCGCGCCGTACAGCGCAGCAGTCCGGTGGGCTCCTACATCCTTCCGACAGAAGGGGTGACGCCCGGGTATGGTGACCCTGTCGTGTTCGCAGACGGCACCTTTGTCGACGGCTCGACACTCGAGCTCAGCGCGGATGGGCCGCTGAGGGCTCCGTTCGTCGCTTACATGCAGGGCGGCACGCACTGGACGCATTGGCGGATCGTCCTCTCTGCCGCTTTTGACACTCTGCTCGAGGCTGGGCTCGCATTGGAGTCTGAGGCTCAAGGCCAGCAGGCTGAGCAGGAGCGGCGCTACGCTGGCCGGAGGAGTATGAAGAACAACTAACGGGCCGCTTGGGGGGTTGCCGGGGCGTCGTTACCTTTCCAGTGTCGAGAACCTCAACCTACGTCTTGTTGCTAGTCTTAGAAACCTTTCAACCTAGCTCATAAATGATTGTACGCGCTTTATAACCAGACAATAATCTTGTGTAGTAGATCTAGTGCGCTACACGGTCACCTAAGGAACACAACACGAACACAACACTCGGACTCGCGGACACATGCACATAGACATACTCGATACTCATACTCGATACTCATACTATTACTAATGGTACTGTCGTCTCATGTCGAGGCTACACTTCAGGTTGAACCTCCGGTGCTCTCGACCCCTCGCGAACATCCAGGTAAAAGCTGGCTTGGAGTGTTGACTGTGTCTGCTGGCGAGCAGTCCACATAGCGAGAGCCCTCCTGAGCAGTCCGCTCAATACTGGCAGTGAGCCATTCATGCAAATGATGGCCGCCCGCCTGCGTCCACCAGAAACGGTTGAAAGGCAGCACACAGTGCTCGTCGCCCGCGCCGATGAACTGGGCATAGTTGGGCGCAGCGAGTGTCTCGCCAAAGCCGTATTGTTCACGCATGCGCTCGGCCCATGCGAGCTTCTCAGCGAGTGTTGGCTCTCCACTCCGCTGGTCGTCGTCTTGCGTGACGGCCAAGAAGAAGGCCTGGTTATTGTCATACGCGGACGAATACTGCGAGAAGGAGTGCTCCGGGTAGTACTCGGAGGCGAAACGGTACATGTCGAGCAGCGTGAACTGACTCATGGCCTCATTCGACCTGTCGACTGCGAGAGCTGGCGGGATGATCTGCCATGCGAAGTGGCCCGTGGCGTTCCAATTGAGGTATGACGAGTTCAAGAAGGAGTCGGAGACGATGCCCATGCCGCTATCTCCAAACTGCACCACGCGGCCGCCGTTGGCTTCAAAGTGCGGGATGAGCTGCGCCGCCCAGTAGAGCGACGCGTATGCACCTGCAGAGCAGCCCGTGACGAGGGCGGTCGTATTGGGAGCGGAGGGGAGCTCGCGCATGAGCCATTGCATCGCCGCGTGGGCGTTCCGTGCGCCACGGTGATGCACGGTGAGCCCTTCGGCGTACGTCACATCGGCGTCGCCCCAGTGCAGGTCGCCAGTGCAATATGGAACGTACACGTGAGTCCAATTTGAGAAGTGACCGTCCGCATCGGAGAGGCCGCTGTAGAGCAAGTAGTCGCTCTCCCCAGGGGCGATGTCGCTGGTTGTGGGTACGCCAAAGCGCTCGTAGCGCTCGCGAGTGTCGACCACACTGTCACGGAACGTTGCAGCGCGTTGTCCGCACGTGCGCTCGCTCCAACAGGCCCCTCCACCCATGAACTCCACGATGACGCGGCTGCGATCGCCCGGGCGCACAAAGAAGGCGAAGGGGGTGCCCCGCGCACACATCGTGTCGCCTGCAGGCACGAGCGTGTGCCATCGGCCTGGTTCGAGCGAATCGATCGGCGGGAGGTACTGCGCGTCGTCTGGCGTCCGAGTGGCCGCCTCGGTGCTGCGGGTCAGCAGGCGTGTGGTCCCCCCTGCAAGGGCGACGAGCACGAGCACGGGTGCCGTCAACAGGCATAAGGTTGAGCTCTTCTCGCCGGCTGCTCTCGCGCGCATCGCTTTGAGAAGCGGCTGGGGCGCTCGCATCAGATTCGGGCCAATGCAGGCAGCAATCCCTTCGTCACTCCCATTGCACGCGCCGATCAAGTTCTCCCCATGAGCGCCATTGGCCATCCGACTGCCGCAGGTGCCATTCGCCGCCCCTGCCCCCTTGACGGCGACTGGCGACTCGGATGACGGCGACGGCGAGCCGGATTGATCGCCGACGTGCACCGCCGAGGCGCTCGTTTGCAAGGTGCTGCTCCGTGGTAAGAGCCTCCGTGGTAGGAGCCACGCCAAGTCGATCTCCCCTTCGCGCCCTTGTGGGCCGAAGCACGCAGCGAGAGGCACAAAGGTAAAGAGCGCAAATGTGGCCGCGAGCGCGACGGCCGTGAGCACAAAGGTGCCGAAGCGCTGGAGGAAGACGATGAGCGCAAACTGGAGAAAGCAGGCGGCGCAAAGCGTCGAGACCGCGCCAGCGATGACGCTCAGCCCAATGGTGGAGACGGCATTCGCCGCACGCGCCCTACGATCGGCGATCGTCTGCTTCTCCTCCATATAGGCCACGGCGAGGTGGAGTGTGTAATCCAGGGTGAAGCCGCAGAGGACGGTGATGCAGACGCTCTCAAACACGTTGAGCTGCCAGCCGTAGAAGCCGATCGCGCCAAAGGCGCTCGTGACGATCACCGCGATGTTGAGCGTGGCGAGAAGCGAGATGCGCCAGTTCCTCGTGAAGGCGACGAGGACGAGAAAGGCCATCAGGAGCGAGAGGGCGACGGAGGTGCCGGCAGCCACCCTCGCCTGCGCGAGGCTCTCCCGGAACAAGAACGTGCGCGAGGTGGCGCGCACCGCGCCCAACGACGCAGGAGATGAGTCCGTCTGGTTGCGCACGAATGCGGTCCACGCATCCCTGAGACGCTCGACACGCGCGTCAGAATCGAATGCGCCGACGAGGGTCTCGAAGCGGAGCGCGTGGAAGCGTGGGATCACCCGCCCTGCCTTAGAGAGCTCAACGCCCAGCTGTGAGCCCACGTCCTCTGCGGCGCGTCGACCACGGAATTCGAGCGCTTGCTCGAGGAAATAGCTCGTCTCCATCGGGTAGCTCTGCTGCCGTGCGAGACGCCAGTCGCGCAGCTGAGCGCTGAGGCAGTCGTGTGGCTCGCCATCATCGGTGGGCTTGACGGAGAGCACCTCTGCCTCCGCCTCGATCGCCTCGCAGAGCGAGAGCAAGAAGCGCTGCGACTCGGTGGCGCCCAGGTCAAAGTTGGGATACCACACTGCTGTGCCGAGATCCTCATCGTCGGCAACGTCGGCGTGTGAGCGGTCGATGCCTTCGATGCCGAGATAGAGAAGCACGTCGACCGGGTGGGGTGTCTTCCATAGTGCATTCAGCTCCAGGTACCAGCGGCGCCCCAGCGGGTGCTCGTCGGGCCAGTACGGGTTGCGATTCTCTACGGCGCTTTCCGCACGCACAGAGTCGGCAACGAGGATCGCCGCGCCGACGCCGTGCGCGAGCGCGAGGGCCGCGGAGAAGACGAGGAGGACACGGCGGTGGCGGACCAGCGCAGGACCCAGCTGCTCGGTGCACACACGGCGGAAGAGCGCACGTGGACGCAGCCGCAGTCGCAGTCGCGAACGGCGAGCGGGCGGCTCGGCCGGCGCCGACGACTCGGCCGGCGCCGCCGAACCTCCGCCGTTCGCTCCCCCCGCTGGCGCCGCGTGAGCATTTGGTTTGGCGGCGGTGGAGCGATCGTGGTGCTGCGATGGACGGTGGCGCACGTGCCGGTCCCAAAGCACCAGGCTCGCGAGATAGAGCGAGCAGACCAGCGCAAAGTTCACGAGGATGAGCACACATGTGAAGACGGCAAAGTATCGAACGGTGGGGACTTTAATGCTGGCGGTGAGCGCGAATGCGACGGCGGTGGTCGTCGTCGTGGTGAGCATGGCACTAAAGGCGCGGCGGAAGGCCGCCTCAAAACGCCGCGACTCGCTCTCGCGTCGAGATTCCCTCCTCCCGACGTCCAAGGGCTGTGCGAGCAACGCGTCGCTGAGCACAAAGACGTCGTCCGCTCCGATTCCGGCGATCACAAAGATTGCCATCGCTTGGAGCACGCCGAAGAGGGTGAGCCCGGCGAGCATGCGGTAGATGTAGAGAGCGACGGGGAACGAGAGCAGCACCTGGATCACTCCCGCAAGAGCAAGCACCGCCGAACCCAGATGGAAGGCCATGATTAGAAAGATACTCCCGAGAGATCCGAGCGTGAGCAAAAGATCTTTCCAAATGATCTGCGTGAACTCCTTCTCGTAGAGCTGTTGCTGCGACCAGAAGAGGCTACCGGGTGCGCCGGCAACCGCACCCGACGACCACTCGGAAGCGGTGCCCCGCAATACCTCCGCCTCGAGCGGCGATAGGAATGAGTCGAGTAATTCCGACCGCTGCGATCCTTGCCGATCGTCCACATTGTAATAGCCCTCGAGCGGCTCGCCGAAGCGGAAGCGTGAGCGGAGGAGGTAGGAGGCGTTGCGTGAGGGCCCGTTACGTGCGCCGCCCGTTGGAGACTCGAAGAACCAGTCCGCATCGTCGATGGCCTCGAAGGGACGCTCGAGCTTACTCCGGTTGCATTCGGCATAGAACGTCGCGACTGCTAGTTGGAGCGCCTCGTCGTCGGCCGCGTCTCGGAGGTAGGGGATGGCCGAGTAGGCGGCCCCACACTCGCCCGCGTTCTCATCGCGCAGGCACACCCGCGACCACCCGCTCTGATTGAGAATCCGATCCTCAAGCACCGCGATTCGCCGGATCGTCTCTACCGTCAACAAATTGAGCGAGCGCTCTTGGTCGTCCGCGTGGGAGCGACCGGCGACGTAGTACACGTCGAGGTGTGTTCTCGACGTGTACTCCGTCTGCTGTGGCTGCCGGCCGTCGTCAGACCAGCTGTCTGCGACAGCTTCGAAACCCTGATAAAGCGCATGGAGCCGCGAGGCCTCCGCGCTGTCACGCACGTACTGACCACATTCAGGGCACGACATTTGGAACACCTTCAGCAACATGAATGTCGCGCCGATCGACACGGCGAGCACTGTCAGCACGATCGCCAGTGGGTGCCGCAGCACGGCGCCCACATAGCGTCGCATCATTGAACACTGGCCGCCGTGGAGCGCCGTGTTTGAGTAATAAAAGTGGGTCACGCAAGTGTACTACAAAATACATAAAAGAAAGAAATCACAACTCTTGCACTCAGGTGCTAGCGCGCATGGGGAACGTCAACCCGACACCACGCTTGCAGCGATTCATTGACATGGGATTCAGCGTTGAGGAGACCCGCATGGCACTCGCCGCGTGCAATGACGACGAGGCGAGGGCCCTCGAGCTGCTTCTAGAGCGCCGGAGAGCACGGGAGCGCGCTCCAGTCGCCGCCTTCATCAGCGACCAGCTGCAGGAGATGCGGAGCTGGCCCGAGTTCTTCGAGCGGTTCATGTGGCCTGAGCACCTCTACGACCGCGTGCGCACCAATCTCTTCTACTGTGAGTCGCCCAGACCCGACCTCAATCCTCAGCCTAGCCCAGCGCCACCTGCCCAGCTGTGAGCTTAGGCGAAACATATCTCTGAAACATTTCTCTTGTTCCCCGATGCAGACAAGGCCAACTACGTGTGCATTGGGGCGGCATGGGTTTTGTTCGTCCTGATCCTACGGCCTGCCCTCGTTGCAGCTGCGTTGATGCCTTTGGCGCTCTTCACCGGAGCGCTCGCTTGGGGGAATGCACCGGTGCCTGGGCTCAATCAGCCCCTCTCTCAGCAGCAGCGTCTATCTGCGGCTGGGCTGATCGCAGCGGGTCTACTCCACCGCCAACCATCTGCCCCTGGCGCCGTGATCCTCCCCTTGGCCGCTTTTGTACTTGGACACGCCACCTTCAGGTCACGCCACTCAGATAAAAGCATCAGATTGCAACATTGCATGACACCATCGCAATTGATGAGCTTGCCCCTTCCTTGTTGTCCCCTCGCAGAGCTCGATCGCTCACAAGTCGGTTCAAATTTCTCTCCGAGCAACTGAAGCAGAGCTGAGTCAGCTCGTCTGAGGTTGTGGAGTCTGCAGCTAAACATCCATGATGTTAAACATATGTATATTTGTATATTACTATCATTTACTTTGACTATGCAGGTTCCTAGTAGTCTTACGTCTTAGTCTAAGTCTTTGTCTTCGCTTTATAATTCATGGTGCTAACTCTCACTTAATTTAAGGTAATTACACTTGTATGGATATATTACTCACCCTTCTTTCTACTCGCCGGATACAGCTTCCGCACAGTCCGATCCAATAAAGCATCGACACCGTGGTCGATGGGCTTGACAATCAGAGGTATGGAGACAAGTCCGAACAAAGTTGGTAATTTGGACCCTGGACGAGCGATGGCCTTTTCGGCTGCCCAGACAATTCGATTGATTGTGAAGCCGGGGATCATCACCGAGGCAAGTGCCTGCCAGAGCAGCGTATCTGTCGCCTCGATGGCGCGACTGTGAGCGGCACTTGTAGGAAGTGTGTATGCGCGCCAACCCGTATCAGCAAGCACGTAGCCTGAGGCGACAACGTATGTGGCGTTGACACACCAGCGTGGCACCAACGGTCGAAATGATTCGCCCACTTCGTTAGCGTAGCCGAGAAAACGCACCGCACCTTCGCGCTGCGCAATCAAAATAGCGGGCACCACAGTGTTAGATCTCGCGTTGCATGGCGTCTTGCGCCCCACACATGAGCTTCAATGCACAGGCATCTCAGTGTCAAGCCACGGCAAGCCAATGCGCCAGCTGGAGCCTACGTTCCATGAGTGGATTGTTCCCTTACACGCAAGCTGATTTGAAGCACCAGAGAGTTGTCTGGCTCGCACGCTCCCGCCGCTCCAGAGGGTTGGTCCTGCACCATACCGAAAACCGGAATTATTCTGGGTAATTTTTAGGTATGTACAAGGCAGGTACAGGGGAGCAACTCGCGGATTTAAAAGAAAAAGGCAATATAACGTAGTAATTGATTTCGTCTACAATGAATTGGAATTGGAGGTGGAACAGAGCCGACGGACATGGACGTGATCATCTTGCGCGCCCTGCGCCCGTTCATAGATAAGGGTGTGGGCAAGCCAAAGGTCAAGGCGTCCCGCTCTGGCGATATGACGCTCGAGGATATCTATTTCCGGTGCGCTGATCATGCCGCTGCCTGCTCGGTTCGCCGAAAGCGGCTCCCTGTAGGTCGAGGTGCTGCCGCTTGGCTGTGCGGGCGTTTCCTCTTGCTGGCGCCATTGCGGACGCCCATGCGGTGTCTTGTAAGGCCCACGTGCTCCATGTTCATTCTCTACCCCTCCTTCAATCTGAGTAGCGCTCGACTTTGCCATATGTTCCTTGCGCACCATTGCTCCTTGAACAGGTGTGACAAGCTCGAAAATCTCATCTACGAGACCACGGGGAATGATATGGCGCACCAGCTGCATTTGCACACGATCCATGTGAAGAAATTCCAGCTGATCATTCCATGGGGCCACTTCTCCACTGGCTTTATCGAGATCACGCTCGACCACCTCTCCGTGCTAGCCGGACAGGCACACCACTTTTGCAAATGCGCCGTCTGCTCTCGCACCGTCCGATCAAACGATGTCGGCCTGCAGCGCACTTCTGCAGATACTCTGAGAAGAGATCATCCTGACGTTGCACGCTCTGTTGTGATCTCGCAGGAAGGCGAGGAGGACGTTGCCATCGACCGGCTGCGCTGGCTCAAAGAGAAGCGCATCCGCCAAAAGATCGAGGAGTACACGAGAAAGCTCAAAAAGCACAAGCCAGGCGAGAGAGTGGAGGACAGAGTGGAGGACAGAGTGGAGAAGGACGGTAGTGACAGCGAGTCCGAGTCTGAGGTTGCAGAGATCTTCAAGGCGAAGGGACTCGCCGGGAAGCTCGCTGATCGCATGGTGCATGCCTTGCTGCGCAATGTGCTCAAGTTTTTGCGGCCGCGTGTGAAGATCAATAATGTCCACGTTCGCTACGAGAACCTCAACGACCCGCTGGCGCGAATGGCGCTGGGAGTGGTGCTGCCCTTGCTCACAATAGAGACGCCAACCTCGGGCGCGCACGGCGCCAACTCGAAGCACCTTCAGGAGATGCATGCGCTCGATCTACGAATGAATGGGCTCACCGCCTACTTGCACACTGGGCCGGACGCGAGATCAGCCGTCAGCAGCGAATTCGACGCTGCAACCAAAGATGAGGCTGAGCACGCACCCGTGCCGGGATTGGGCTGGTCGAGGACCTCGTGCCCGAGCCTGCCTCCGAGCACGGCGCCCACCCGCGCCATTACTCGCGCCTTGACCCATAGCCGAGCCGCTTCTTTCTCTGGTAGCATCCCGGCAGGCGCGAGGATTCCTGGCACGCCCCCGCGCAGTTTTCCCCACGGCCGAGCCGCTTCGTGCTCGAGTTGCATCCTGGGAGGCGGGAGTACTCCTGGTATTCCTGGCACGCCCCAGCGCTCTTTTCCGGGGACGCCACCTCGCTCTCCGATGCTGAGTCCGACCTCTAGTTCGTGTCGCTCCGAGCCTGCGACGGTGAGGGAGATGCAGCGGATCACGCTGCATGAGGCGCACGAGGCGCTCCTGGGGAATGTCTCGAGCGGCGCGCTGCTGGGTCCACTCGGCTTTGCCGGCCGTGCGATGGTGAACGTTGGTATTTTTTTGAGAAACAAGGGCAACACGTACAAGGAGGCGCAAAAGTGGCCGCTGGTGACGGCAGAGATGAACCTCTTTTCGATCAATGTGCGCTTCACCGACGCCCAGGCGAACGCCGCGCTCTGCTTCGTCTCCCGCCTCGCCAACATGCGGATGCGAACCCTGTACAAGATGTATCAGCCGTTGCAGCACCAGATCGCCATGAATAGCTCTGGGATAGAGTCTCGGCAGAACAAGCTCGCGCTGTGGAAGACGGCGATCCGCGTCATCAGACACTCGCTGCGCACCACAAAGTGGCTCGACCCGAAGGCGTGCGACCTCTTCGATGCCATCGCATATAAGCTCAAATATCAGAAGATCTTCACGCGCGTGCTGCACGCGGCGAGCAACCCCGACGCCATCGACTCGGTCGCCATGGCGATCAAAGAGCTGCCGATGACCGACCTGTGCGTCCTCTACGAGATCGAGGCAGCAACTCCCTCGACGCTCATTGCGCGCTGGCGGCTGCACACCAAGCTGCGCTTTGATGAGGAGCGGCGCGGCGCATTCGGCAGGGGCGCGAGCGGCACCACCGTCGCCGGGCTTCAACGGAAGAGCTCGGGCGCTCGGAGAACGGCGCTCTTCGGCGGCTTCATGCCGACGACGGTGGATACTCTCGCCCCTCTCGCAGCGGAGGCGCGGAATATCCAAGCGCAGCTCAACTCGGAGTGGATGTCCTTTGCCGACGAGAAAGAGCCTGGGCCGCCACCCGGCTGGACAGCGCCTCCTCGCTTCAACCTGGGTACGGTCGAAGTGACGCTGGGGAGCTTCGAGCTGCGCCTGCTCCGAAGCCGGCGGTCGAGTGGCGAGCTCGCATGGGCTATCATCGATGCTGACCAAGAGCCACGCACTTTTGACCCCACGGTGCTCCTTTTACGATGCACGCGGATCACCTCGAGGACTAGGCTTGTGCACGGTGAGGGCGCGCTCGTCCATACCACCGTGGGCTCCATCGAGCTCCGTAACGGTCCGCAGGGGGAGCCACGTGTGGGTGCGGCGAGCATCATGCAGCGCTTCCTTTCTATACACGGAGACGTCTCGCCGCCCGCGGACGAGCTGCTGGGGGGGGCTATGCCGGACGTAGAGGGCTCGCATCGCAGGGCCAAGAAGAGCAAGGGTCACGCCCAGCAGCCACAGAAGCACTCCGATTTGAACGAGAACTGGATCGACAAGATGGGCAGGCAGGCACAGCTCCTCTTTACCCCCGAGACCAAGCCGGGCTCCGAGATTCGGCGGGGGGCCGTGAGTGAGCGCCAAGCCTTTCGGGATCACGAGGCGTTGGCGCGAGCACGCGCCTCGTTTGCGGCCGGTGATGAGCGGACCGCGCCAAATGAGGGGCGGCCGATCCGCGCGAGCATCGCGCGCGACGGCCAGGCGATTGCGTCGCCCTCCACCTCCGTACCAATCGAGTCTCAGCGAGGCGCCGTGCAGGAGCGCGCGTCGCGAGCGGCGCATCGTGCTGCGGACGGAGCAAGTGGTGAAGACGCTGTCGTGAGCGGTCCCATCTTGCTGGAATCAGGGCCGGCGGTGCACTCCGTGATAAGGTTGCCGAATATTCTCCGCGGACGCGGGACGCTCGAGATCGAGGTGAACGTCCGTCATGGGCAGCTCGTCGGCAGTGCGCAGCTCTGGGAGCAGCTGGGCACCTTCTTCTCCTCGTTGAAGGAGGCGTACGAGTGCCTGCCTCGCCGCTTCCAGATGAGCCACCTGCGTCGCGCCCAGTTGCTGCGCTCCATCTCCAAGAAGCTGCGCCAGCCGTGGTGGCTTGTCGAGGAGTTCCTCACCGCCGTCTTCCTCTCCTCCTCCCACTTGCTCTCGATGCACACGTGGTTCGGCTGTAGGCCCAAGTTGGACTTTGCGCTCAATCTCGTCGGCGGTTTTGAGCTCATTCTCTGCGACGCTGTGCGCGACCACGATCCGGCCTTTCTCAAGTTCACAGTGCCGCCGTTTCGGATGTTGCGTGGTGGGGGCGACGCCGAGTCCGCACATTGGGTCAAGCTCGCATTCGAGGACGAGCTGATGATCCAGACGAGCTCTATCACGGACATCTACCACAGGGTGCTTCGGGCGGGTGCGGGAGCCAGTGATCACGGGGATCCCCAGGAGCTCGTCACCCGGCTCATGCAGGAACGCGCACAAAGCGATAGCGTCATCAAACGGCTCCAGCTCGAGCTCTATGGCCAGAACCTCAAGCTGGTCGAGTTGCGTGCCGCGGCCGCCGCAGAGACCGCATTCGCGATGCGAGACACTTATTACGAGCAGCTCCGAGTGCACCGGAAGGGCCTCGTCGACGCGCAGACGCAAACGTTGCAGGAGGGCACCGCCGAATCGCTCTTTGGCCTCGACATCAGAGAGCTCAAGAATAACTTTTTGAGCACAGTGAGTGAGACCTTCTCTGCTGCAGGTCAAGCCGTCTCGAGGATCCGTGGGAGTCACGATGGCCGCCGGAGCGCCACGCCGAGGCAGAGTCGGAATGCCGATGCTAGCGGTGGTTGCGGCATCTGGTGCTGTGGTCATTCGAGCTCCAAGGAAGACGAGTGGTCTCCATCGCAAAGGAGGAGTGTTCCGCGTGTGGAGAAGAGCCCATCGGTTCCCCCACAGAGGACCATGACGCGAATGGCGCCTCTTGCGCTCGAGACGAGATTGGCTCCTATTGATATTGAGCTGGATGGCCGAGCGAATGAGCCCACACCAGGAGCGTTCGAGGCAATCATTCTTCCAGCAGCAATCGCTGAAACCACCGAAGCCACGGAGCCAATCTCACCCTACTCCAAAGTGTAGCTCTAGCTAGCTGCGTGCTTGGTCAAATTTGTCACGTGGCGTGTCTGATTCTAAAGTGCTACAATAAGACTGCAGTACTGGTGGTACTGTAACACATACTGTAGTGATAGTGTCACTACCACTAGTGTTCATGTGTTACCTACTGTAACACATCATATACTTATACTCAATACTGTACTACTACTTCTACTTGTACTACATAT
>MDSY01013279.1_pt1 | contig 15423 bp, 7 predicted proteins | sample 811131 | NCBI WGS metagenome assembly MDSY01 (sample SAMN05326643, study PRJNA326480) | marine metagenome | isolation source: seawater | place: Atlantic Ocean: South West | collected 2010 | reverse complement strand
TCGCCGCTGGCCGCGCCGTGGCCTCAATGGGCGTTTTGCGTTGGTTCCCCCTTTTTTTTGGGAGTGAGTTTCGGCCAACTACCCAACTCCAAGAAAGCAACAAACAATCTCACCCGGGCATAGTCGTTCAGCGCTGGCGAGCGCACGCACAGATGGCGGACGAGTCTGCCGCTGGGGGCGTGGGATCTCGGTCCGACATGGACACCACGTTCCCAGTGTGGGACGACACGAAGGTGGAGGAAATCCTCACCGCTGAGGACGGTACGTCGCGTACATGGATAGGCGCCCGTTATAGAATATGCGCAAGTGACCGTGTGCGATGCGCGTTTCGGATGTTTTTCACGCCCCGTTGACCGCGGTTCCGACCCGGTTCTGTGCGGGGGGCGACCCCCGGACAGGAATTACACAGCGCATAGACGCATAACCCCCCCTTTGCACGATTCCACCCCTTCAAAACCTTCCCGTAACCCACACTAACTCCCCATCGAGCTCCGACTGACCTCCGACGCTTCCATTTTTACGCAGACCCCCGCGGCGTGGATGGAAAGTTCGTAGATGAGCTCGATGGCACCGCGCACCCCACCGCGATGGACCCCTACCTGGTGGAGTGGAAGCGCCCTGAGACGCTGTTGGCGGACACCCTGCAGGTGCCGGTGGTGGTGCTCAGGGAGAAAGAAGAGCCAGAGGAAGGCGAGGGCGAGGCGAAGGAGGCAGATGCAGAAGGAGACAATGGCAAACGCAATCGATTGTTACTCGACACGCATTGCCTTTACTTCGGCACGCCGTGCGTGGAGTGGATCGCGAACGCTATAAGGTTAATTTACGAGCGACGCGATACAATAGAGGAAGGGTACTTGCTCTGGGAGAACATATGGCCCAAAGACGAGGAAACCAACACACCTATCCAGAGTCCGAATGGAAAGTACCTCGTGCGCGTGTTTATCATGAACGAATGGCGCACCGTGACGGTGGATGATCGGCTTCCGGTTGATTTGTTCGGCGCCACGCTGAGTGCCGCGAGCAGACCGATCATGTCCTGGCCCGGAATCTTGACGAAGGCTATTTTCAAATTAATGAAGCGGTACGGCATTGAGCACTTAGCGTCCACGAACGACGTGCCGTTGGTGCAATGGCTGACGGGGTGGGACCGTGAAAATTTGGGAACGGACGACGCGTTCACGAACGATGGCGCGTTGTACGATCGACTGTTCGACGCGCATCGATTTTCGAAACGCCAAGCCCTGCCCACTGCGATCTTAAGGGACCGGTTCATCGTTCCCAAGCCGCCCCGAATCATCGCTTTAACTGGCCCGCCTGGCATTGGCAAGACCTTGCTACTGAATAAACTAGTGGAGCGGTTCCCGACGCGGTTCGGGCGGTGCGTTGCGACGACGTCAAGGCCGCCGCAAGCGCACGAGGAAGAAAACAGAGAGTATAACTTTCTACCCCGCAAGCAATTCCGAGAAGCAATCAAGAATGATTTATTTTTGGAAACCTCAACCGTCAGAGATGCCCGGCTAGGTGCTTCCAGTGACGTTTCGTATCACATAACTGACAGGAAACCGGACGGGAAGCCGTACGTAACGGGCATGTCGTACGAAGAAATCCGCGCTGTCGCGGCGGGGGGGAAGGTTTTGTTGGCAGAGACTGATTTTACGTCGTGCCAGTTTCTGAAACAACACGTAGGGTTCGAGGCGTACGTCATTCGCGCTGACTGCGTTACGTCTGAAGCGCTGGGAGATATTCTTAAAAAACGTTTGAGGGAGGATGAGAGTACTATTCAACAACGACTTGAGTTTGCCAAGGCCGAGTGGGAAATCGCGCAACCCGGCGGTCCCGTGGTTCTCGAAGAATCTGAATCCGTGGAAGAGGTATCAGACCCGCCCCCTGAACAACCTGCGCAGGAGAAGTACCACGCCGTTATTCTTGAAGATGACGCTGACACGTTGTTCTACCAGTTCAAAGTGAGGTGCGCGGAGCTGTCGCCTGTTGTGCGGAACAGACTGTTGGGCCTACCCTCGTACATCCTAGATTACTCCGACGTTATTCCCGCGAACAAAACGCAGAAACCGAAAGTGAAGCCGATTGTTGCGAGCGGGCCTAACTTTATTGAAAAGAACGACTGTTTGCGACGCGTCGCGGAGGAGTTCCCGGAGGTTTTCGTGTTTCCGCAAATTGTGACCACGGAGCCGAAGCAGCCCAAGTTTCCCAGCGATGACGACCCGGAAGAAGAGGAAGAGGGAGGTGCGGGTGAAGGTGATGCAGAAGGTGACGCTGCTGACAATGAGAACTCCTCGAGTGACGCCAACGTCGATGAGTCAACCAAACCTTCATCTGAAAAATCATCAGCTCCCGGTAACTCCGGGCACCCCTGGTCCCCCCTCCCCATGGCCCACTTAAGTGTTGACGAGTTCACTGCCGCGGAGGGTGAGTACGCGTGCGTGTGGGAATCCCAGTTCGCGCACTCGGAGGTTACTTACAAGTACGGTATTACAAAATCGAGCTTAGAATCTGCGGCGTCCGACGAAAAGCTCGTACTCATCAACATACCTTCCGTTCAAACCCTGGATCAATTCGTTTCGTCATGCGAAGGTAATGGGGAGACGATGGCGCCTGCAGGAGGATGCATGCCGTTGTTTTTAGGGCCGAGTACTATTGAAGAGCATGAACGACGACTGCGGGAGTACTTGACTGAGTCGCCTGAAAGTATCGCATCGCAAGTTAAAGTATCTGAATTCGAAAAAAAAACAGGCACTACAGAGAACATTTTCGACGCGTTTCTCACCGTGGAGGATAAGGGGGACGATTTTGAAAGTGCAGTAGACAAGCTATCCTTTATAATCTCAACCCAGCGGCCTGACATGATCCACCCCCCTGACCCAGTGGCGGAGGCGGCGAAGATAGTGCGACCGCTAGTCGTTTGCGGCCCGTCTGACGCTGGGAAGAAACAAATGATCGACCGGTTGTTGAAAGAGTACCCTGGACGGTTTAAGAAGGTAATTCAAACGACTACGCGTCCCGTAAAAGAGAACGAAACGGGCGAGACGAGTAATGCTGGCGAGGGGGAGGGTGAGAACGAGGGTGAAGGCGAAGGCGAAGGCGAAAAAACGCCTCGTTATTTCTTTACAAGTAAGGAACAGTTCGATGCCGACGTCGCGGAGGACAAATTCTTGGAGTTCGTGGAAAGGAAGCCGCCGACGAGTTCGGAGACGACACAAAATGAGCCCGGCGCTGGGGGCGAACAACCTGAAGGCGAAGCCAGTGAAGAACCTTCAACCGAACCAGTCGTCCCTTTCATGTACGGCGTTTCCAAAGAGGCGTTTGAGTTGGCGTGCGAAGGCGGTTCCATTCCTATCATGGACGTCGACGTTTCTGGAATTAGAAATTTGAAAAATCTCTTCCCAGAAGGCGCGTTTTTTTCCGTGGTACCAGGGAACGTCGAGTCATTAGAACGCAAGCTACGTGAGCGGTTTGATATGGAGAATGCCAATGCTGAAGGCGACAACAATGCCGCTACCGAAGCGGGGACAGAAGCTGCGGGGACTGACGCCGACACCGCGACTGAGAATGGCGACGGCGAGATCGACGCCGAGGCTGCTGCTGAGGCTTTGAGGTTGAAGCAGGAAACCGAGGAAGCCGCCGCCAAAGCTCTGGAACTCCGTATCACGACTGGGTGCGATAAGATCGCGGTTGCAATGGAGGATTTCGATGAGCAATGGCTATTCACCGACGTGGTGGTTGTCGACGAAACCGAAGAGAACGGGTTCACTGAATTGAGCGAAAAGAACGCCCTTGACGCGGCGTTTGGCGATTTTAAGCTGGGTATTTGGAACTCTCCACTTGGGCCTCATACGAAAGAGTTCCTCAAGCCTCCACCTCGTCCCCTAGTCGTCGCCGGCCCGTTAGGCTCACGGCGCGAGAAAACCTTCGAGTTGTTACTCAAGGAGTTCCCTGATAGGTTCGGGTTTCCGATTGGCGTCACGACGCGCGATCCGACGAACAGCGAAATCCACGGCGTGCACTACGAGTTTATCACTCAAGAGCGGTTCGACCAACGCGTCGACAACGGCGAGTTCATGGAGTGCACCGAGGTTATCGTCGGGTACGGAACGTGGGACGAGTCCACGCAACAAAACCCACCCATAACTCACAGTTACGGCATTTCAACCAGAGAAGTGAAGCGAATAAAACACGAAGGGAAGATGCCGATTGTGGAGACCGACGTCGCGGGCGCTGCGGCGATGAAGGACGCCGGGCTGGAAGCCGTGTACGTGTTCTTTGAACACCCTTGGGATGATACGAAAGATTCAAAATATGGAAAAGATTCAAAAGCGCCTTCAACACTCAAGCAGCAGCACATCGAGAACTTGCGGCTCGCGGGGGAGACGGTTGAAAGTCTTGACGTGCGCTTAGCGGAAGCGTCTTCCGAGTTGTCGCTATCTCGCGAAAACGAAAACCTGTTCGATTTATCGCTACGGTACGAAACCGACGAACTTTCCCGGTACGCGAAGCTGAAGGAGATTATAAGTTTCGTGGAGCACGGAATATGCCCTGTTTCGTCGGTGTGGGGCTTTGGCAGGGCTCGGTGGGATGAAACCGTTCGAAGGTACGGAGAGAACCCGTTAAGAGTAGCCGTGATTGGCCCGGCGGCTTGCGGTAAATCTACGGTGGCCCGGTCGCTCGCCGCTCGGTACGACGCGCCGTTGATTTACCCCGGCGCTTTGCTACGCGCCGCCGCATACGACGCCCCCACCGCTCTTGGCACCGAAGCCAAGCGGTATTTAGACAGCACACGCACGGTACCGGACAATTTCATGATGAAGCTTGTGCTGGAGCGTTTGGCGAAGGAAGACGTACGACGAAGGGGGTACGTACTGGACGGGTTCCCGCACAACCACTACCAAGCCACGCAACTCGAGGCGAATGGAATCGAATGCGACAAAGTGTTGGTGCTGGAGATGCGAAGCGCGGATGCGGTTGAACGAACCAACGGAAGGTTGATCGACCCCGTGACTGGCATTACGTACCACAAAGAGTTTGCGCCTCCCGGTGAAGATGAGCCTGACGTGCAAGCGAGACTCGTCACTCGCCACGACGACGAAGAGAGCAACGTGCGAAACAGACTCGCGAAGTACGACTTTTCTAACGCCCCCGTTAGGAGCGTGTACCCGCACACGAGTTTATACCTCAACGCGAACCGATCGCCACAGGAACTTGTGTTTGATTGCGTGAACTTCATTGAGCTTGAAGATTTGTTGCACGACACAAGAGTGATAACGCATCCGTTACAATTACCCTCCCTGGAGTACGAAATCACGCAGGTTGAAAAGTACCGACGAGCGTCGGTGGTGAAACTGGAAGCGCCAGGGCTGGTGTGTGAGACGCGGGAACAGCCGGTTTGGGTCGACTTGTTTGAACTGACTAAAACAGCGCGGCAGTTTGTTTTGAACTCCGACCCGAAGTTGTATGAGCACACAGTGTGCGATTTAAGAAAATATCTCACGGAACTCGGCCCGGGAGGCAAGGCCGCACCGTTGGGGAAGATGATCCACGTCGATTCAGAGGAACCAAGCGAGCTGGTCGTGAGCGTAACGCTGGCGCCGCGGGATCCGGCGCCAGAAATCCCGAAACCAAACGTATTAGCGCTGTGCGGCGACGGCGCCGAGCTTCTCGCGTTGGCGCTGTGCGAAGCTTACCCTGACGTGTACCATGTCGCGAAGCTGCAGGAGCTGCCGCCGGTGTTGGAGGAAGACGAGGTGTACAAAGGGGGGGAGGAGGAGGAGAAGGAAGAGGGGGAGGATGCTATGGACGAAGGAGAAGAAAAAACCGAAGGAGAGGTAAAAGATGAAGAGTCTCCTGCTGAAGGATCTCCCGACGAAAATGGTTTCGTTCGCGAGGCGTACCCTGGGGCGAACCACAGCGGTGAGCTGATGCAGGCCGGGTTGTGCCCAGTGGTGTGGCTGGACGCTTCTGAAGCGGCCGCGTTCAAAAAAGCTGTGGTCTCTTCTTTGGAAGCGGAACAAGGGGAGGCTCCGGCTCCGGCGGAGGGTAACGACGCCGATACCGGAAACGAAACAAAAACGAAAATCGGTCCGACGGTTGTGTGCGTGGGCATGCCCCCCCCCCGAAAGCACCGGGGAATGACTCAGACGATGCGAAACAGGCGGACGGTGACGAACCCTCCGAACCTGCCGAGCCCACTGAAACTGAAACTTCCGAAAATCAATCCCCCTTCGACGCAGTGGTGTACCCCCCTTCGTCCGCCACGTCGGTTGTCCCGACGCTAGAAATGCTCAAGGGCGTGCCGGCGATTGCAAGTCGATTAGAACTCCGCCGGTCCGAGTCCACGGATGCGGAAAACGTGTGCCAAGTCTTGGTGCACGACTACGACTGGCACGAAACCGGTAAGCCACAAAGAATCGTGTCAAGTCTGGACACCACCTCGCACTGCACGCGAACCATCACCCTGCCAAGGGGACGGCACACACTGCAACTCTCAGTGGACCCCGGATTTTGCTTCAACGCAGCGGTGAGGAGTAATACAGAGTTCGCGATGGATGAACCGTCTAAATTACTTTTAGAAAAAGAACTCGCCGCGCCTGTCGTTTGTGAAGGCGAGTACGGGGTGTTACAACCTGGTGAGTTCGTGGTGTGGTTCAGACGGGTGTTTACCGTTGCAAAGGGTGTTATGCTGGCGAGCGTTTTGGAAATCGCCGACCCGTTCGCGAGCCCGTTCGCGCGGTTCGCCGTGGTTGATAACGACGACGTATCGGATGGGAACTTGACTCACTTTGTCGCGGGGGCCGCGCCGCCCACTGAGTTCCAGCCCAACGAACACGGGTACACCCTAATCGCTTACGCAAAAACCCTAGTGCCTCTGCCAAGTGGCAAGTGGCGTTTAAGTTGTTTGTCCGACACCGCGTTGGCGTCGTTCCAAGACTCTGAACCGGATAAGCAAAGCTGGGAGGACAAGGAGACTTTCAGCGGTGTGTATTCGCCCAATTACGCCTTGACTGTTTGTCGTTTCCGAGTTAACCTGAAACAGCGCTCCCTTTTAAGCCTTCACTTTGAAACCGACATCCCGTGCGGTTTGAAAGCGGTTTTCGTTGACCCAGAAGATGGGTGGGAGACGAAGCAGGCTGAATATCTACGGGGCGGGCACCAGGGGCATTTATGCGGAACGGAAGTGAAACGGTTCGACGCTTACGGAGCGCTCACCGTCCCTTCAATCATTTTCGAAGAAACCCCGGGTGACACATACAAAGTTTTCGAAGTCAAATTAGTACCAGAGCGCACGTCCTTTTCCATTGACACTAACGGAGATGTTCCGAGAGGTATTAATTGGAAACTCACTGTGTATAGTACTAACATCAGTGACACTACTTGGACGCTCGACGATGCGCGCGAACAATACCTGTCTAAAACAATCACCGAGTGGAATGCGGGTGATCCGGAACGCGCCGAAAAAGCGGCGCAAGCGTTGCACAAGAGGAAGGAAGAGAGAGAACTGCGACGTACAGGTGAAAACTTGCCACCTGTGAAAAAGCCAGTAAAGGTTGGCAAAGACCAGGAGGTGAAAGAAGACGCGGAAGTGATTGAGCTGGACAACTTTGAGAGGAGAAGGACTTTGCGAAGGGGGGGGGAGACCGTGGACGCCGCAAGAGCGGCGGCGGCTGCGAAGGCGGAGCGGTACAGGTCGGGCGGCTTCGCTGTCACCGCGCGGACAGACGCGTTCGGAAACACACTCACTGGGAGCCTCACTGGTACTGGGTATACTTTCAAAGATGCCCCTAAGACTCTTTACCCCACGTCTGCTGTGCCTTTCATCGAGCAGGTTACGATCCCCCCAGAGACCTACGCGGCGAGGGAAGCGGAACTCCAATCCTCCATCGAGGCGAGTAAAGCTCGGTTGCTGGAGTTCGTGGCGAGAAGGGATTCGGAGAAGGAAGCGCGGACTGTTCTTGCTGAGACTAAAAAATCATCGTTCCACGAGTGGCGAGTAAAGGAAACGGTGAAGCGGCGGGACGCGGAAAACGCGACGTGGCGCGCGAAGCGAACGGCGTACTTAGAGAGCGTCAAGCCGGCGGTCGAGGTCGAGCCGGAGCCAGAGACGGTGGCGGAAGACGGAACGGCGTGATGTAGTTTTTTATTCAAAGAAGTATGTCTTTCTCTATCTTGTTGCTTGCTCACTTATCGAACCCGAAGTAGCCTTGAATGGTGAAGGGTTCTTGCTTGGACCTCGGACTCTTGTTTATCTTGGGATCGAGTTTGATTTCGGGCGAACTCTCGGGCTCGCGCTTGATTCGCTTCGAGCTCGGCGGATCCGCACGGCTTTGTGAGGTTTGAGGTGACGTCCGAGAAAATTCCCGAAACAATTTTGGCCAGAACCCAACTTTTCACGAATGGATAAAAGCACCGCCGACACTCGCTCGGCACTCAGTAGCTCATGCTCGTGGTGGACCATGCTCGCGTTCGCGTCGGTATCCCCCAAGGTCGCCCCCACTGCTCGTCCTGCGATGTCCAAACGCACGTCGTCAAGGAAAACACAGAAGAGAGGCGGTTCCGTGGTTCGCCACGCAACTGGTACCGAGGAACCCTGCGATGAGGATTTTATCTTGTTCAATGCTATGTTGGGGTCTGGTGACATCGCACAGGCGGTGCGGGATGCCGCAGTGGAGGGCACCTTGACACCAAAGACCCTGGGCGCCGCGTACGTGGTGTACGAGAAGTGTAAGACTCTTGAAGAGCAGAGCCCTGTGTTAAAAACGTTAGAGAGCGTCATCCTGTTAATCACGCAGACCCTGCAGCAGCTCAACGCCACGCCGGCAGTGAGATTAATCGACGAGCTCATGACCATGGACCCTTTAGTCGAAGCCTCTTTAGTGCGATTGAAAATATCCGAAGCGATCGAATCGAAAAAGTTGACGAAGGAAGATTTGACACAATCGCTGACCATGATGATCGAAGGTATGAGCGAACAGGACGCGGCGTGGGAGAAACACGTTGCGAGCGCGGCGACCACCGAAAACAAGGAGGAGTTTGAACAATTAATAGCGCACGCCAACGGACGGATGGAGGCGAAAACGCGGCTGGCGCAGCTGCAGACGATGACGAACGAATAAGAGTAACGTGGTTGGTATGGTTATGAGATATAGGTTATGTGTTATTAATATGCTAGCCCTAATCGCCCTATATTCCTATCGAGATCATCAATCTGTTTCTGTCATCGTCTCTCACGTCTTCACGTCTTCGAGAATCTTGACCACCTTTATCAACTTCGTTCGTATTGACTCGTGTAACGACTTGTCCCTCGAAGCGTTGCGTAGCTCAGTCATAAAACCAGTACGGCTCTCCATCGCCCGTTTTGTTTCCTTTGAAACCTGCGCGAGATCAACAAGTGCCGCGGCGGCGTCAATCGCGACGAGCCGGCGCTCGTCGGATTTACTTTTTTTAGTAGTTCCAGAAAAAGCGTCGTCGCCGTCGGACTGTCTACTCATACCAGCTCTGTTTCCTTTTGTTTTTGTAACACTCTCACTTAACACCCTTCCATCCTCCGTAATCAGCCGTAACAGAATTTCGCACGCGCCATGTTCCACGGCGTGCGCGACGTGCCCGCCGTCCCGCGAAACTCTCAACACGGTTCGCAACCTAGAAACGCCCGCTTTCCGAAAAATCACGTCCTTCGACGTGCACATCTTCACCGCGGACGAGGCGGTGCCCCCCCCAACTAGCGGGAAGATGAAGTAGGCTAAGTACGCGGCTGCAGCGACCGACGTCAACGTCAGGAGACGTGACCTAGTCGTGCTTTGCGAGTCACTCAACCCAGCCTCCATGGAGACGTCATTGACTTTCACCAGAAACTCGTTTGTGTTTTCGCCCGCGATGGAGGAGGAGGATGGAGCAGGGGAAGGACGGTTGGAAGCGAGCCGCTGTCTTGAACAAGAGACGCCGCGCGTTTGGGACACTGCCGCACGAACATCACAACTCCTCGCGCGCGGACCCAACGCACGCCACATCGAGACGTGCGGCAACGACTGATGAGAGATAGGAGAGAATAGATGTGATTTTACAATTCATGTTTCTTATTTTCAAGTCTCATCACACCCTGACCTCTCTCGCCTAATCATCCTTCGTAGCCGAAACGATGATGGGCACGATGATGTACCCCAGCACGCAAAGTGCTAACGTCGCAAAAATCATCTTCAGTTTCGCCAAACGCCACCACATCATGCGTTTGATGTGGTCGGAGCGTCGGTTAAACTGGCTCGCCCCGGCTCTCAACGCTTCGGATTTGTCCTCCACAGCGCCGACCGTCTCAGCGTTATCCAGCATCCGGTTTATGTTCCCCTCCATCATCGATTGCACTTCCTGCACCTGGCTTCCCACGCGCGCGATCTTCGAGTCACCCTTGCCCAACGAATTCAAATCCGAATACCGAATAACAGCCTCCTTCATAAACGGCAGTTGCTTTCCGAAGCAGTTTTTTTTATCACAGCCGTCCACGTCGACAGATGTGATCGACGCCTGGTTGACCTGCTCTCTGATTTCGTCCAACAATCTGAATGCCAGTTTTCGTGGGTACTCCGGGGCGGTGACCACCGCAATCACGTCGTTGCCCCCTGCGTTTAAATGCAGAGTCCCTATCTCAGCCGTGACAGTCACGGTGAGCTGCGCGTTTGGTTTCAAGTTGCCGGATTCTAAAACTTTTGACGCCGTCTCTTGGCACGCATCCGGTGCTCTTCTTGACTTGTGCGATGCCATTACCAAGCCATCCGCGAGCCGGCCGTACGCCAGAAACCGAACGGGGTCGTCGTACTCGGCCATTGTTGGTGGTTGTTTGTGTGCAGAGTTTCGCGTATCAAACCCAACACGTATCAGTGGCGGTGCCTAGGCGGGCGTGCGATCTCACAGGCCGTTGAAACACGCGTGTGCCTAGAACGACGGGAGCGTGCGCCGGCAGTCTGCACACGTGCGTCTGCGGTTGGAAACCGGTGGTCGCGAACACTCACGAAAGTGCGACGAAACGCGCGGTAGAAGTTGGCCCGCACCCACCCGGTACCTGGGCGCCGAGGTCTGACCTGACGGTTGCGCGTCTCGAGACGCTTGCTGAGGCAGATTTTCGTTCGAACGAGTGTCTGGCATATTTTTTCTGGCATTTTAACTTATGATTGACAAATCAGAGTTACCGTATAGGTCGATACCAGCCACGGCCCCTCTGTCGAAAAAGCTTCTCGATTTTTAAGGTTTGCTTGTCGCCGCGCCGCCTCACACACCCACGCGCCCTTCGGGACCGCCTGCTTCGCGGTCGCTATCACGGCGAACACGCCTCGTGTCCTACGCCGCGCGCTCGGCGTCTGCGAGACGCTCTTATTAAGAGCAGGGGGGTTACGGAGCAGCTCGCAAGTCGCCGCCGCCGCCGACAACCGGATCCATTCGCATCAGGTCGCAACTTTGACAGACCCAGCATCCTTCACCACCCCGATGGCGGAACCGACGCTTCCCCCCCATGAAGGATACCAAGTTCTACAAGAGGGCAAGGCGAGAATCTTGACGCAACAGAACGACGTGTTTTACAACAAGGCGCAGGTTGTTAACCGCGACGTATCGCTAGCCGTGATGCGGCAGTTTCAAAAGATCCGAGCAGAGGAACATGACGACCCAACAAAGAAGCCTCCAAAGAACAAAAGGAACAAGGGAAACATGTGCGCCACGCCGCGGGATTCGCCGATCTTGCCGCACTTGATGTCGCCGGAAGAGATTGAACAGATGTTTGCATCACAGGAGGAACATTCAAAGCGCTTGGAAACAGAGAGAGCGGAGCGCGAAGCGAAAGGGGCTGCTGAAGAAGGAACTGAAGAACCGAAAGAAAAACCCCCTCTGAGAGACATCAGGATTCTCGAGGGCATGGCCGCGAGCGGATTAAGAGCGATTCGATACGCACGCGAGTTACAAAACATCGGGTGCGTGGTGGCGAATGATTTAGACCCAAACGCGATTGAAGCGATCAAGCGGAATAAGGAGTTTAACGCGAAACATTCAGACGCCGCAAAAGAGCAAATGTCAAAAGTAATCTGCCACGGCCAGGATGTGCGCATGGTGATGATGCAGCACGAGAAGATGTTCGACGCGGTGGATTTGGATCCGTACGGGACGCCCTCGACCCTTCTTGATGGAGCCGTGCAAGCTATCGGCGACGGCGGGCTGTTATGCGTCACCGCCACGGACATGGCCGTGCTTTGCGGGAACAACGGCGAAGTTTGTTGGACCAAGTACGGAGCCTATCCGCTTAGAGCGAAGTACTGCCACGAACAGGCGGTCCGGGTGCTTTTGAGCTCTATTGACGCAGCCGCGGGCAGATACAAACGCCACATCGTTCCAGTTTTATCAGTGCACATCGACTTTTACGTCAGATGCTTCGTTCGTGTGTATAGCTCGGCGAAGGACGCGAAACTCGCCCCTACCAAAGTTAGCTACGTGTTCCAGTGCGCCGGGTGCGACACGTTCGAGCTCCAACCGGTTGGGAAGTGCGTCACGAAGCACAACTCTACAAAGTACCAGGTAGGAGACGGCCCGGTTGTCCCTCAGAAGTGCCCGCACTGCGGCTGGGGCTTCCACATGGGCGGTCCGTTTTGGACCGAACCCATTCACGACCAAACGTGGGTATCGAGTATAAAAAAGCAAGTCGAGGACAACAAAGCCGATTACCCCGGGTACGACAAGATTCACGCTTTACTTACAACAGTGCAAGAGGAGCTTCCCGACAGTCCCCTCCACTACGACATCCACAGCATGTCAATGACGTTGAAAGCGACGCCTCCCCCGATGGCGTTGTTCCGAAGCGCGGTGATCAACGCCGGGTACAAAGTGTCGCCCGCGCATTGCAACCCTTTAGCGGTCAAGACGAACGCGCCGACGAAAGTGCTGTGGGACTTGCTGCGGTGCTGGGTCAGGGAACACCCGGTGAAGGAGGTACAGCATAAAACGCCGGGATCCGCTATTCTTGCTATAGAATCTGAAACTATCGCGAACTGGACCCGGGTCAACGGTGCGTTTACGAAAGCCCAAAGGGACGGCGTCACGCGGTACCCGAACAACCCGTCTGAAAACTGGGGCCCGAAAGCGCGGGCGGGGCGACATCTCATGGACGGACAGCACCCCGGCGTGGAGGGCGAGGTGGGTGCGAGCGGGCAGAAGAAAGGGGAGCCCGTGCCGGAGCCGAAGAGGAGGAAGAAGGAATAGAGTAGGTTTGTTTGTGGATCTATTTATTTCCTTTCACGTTCACAGCAGTTACGAGCAGTTCCGTACATTGCGTTCCAGTCGTCTCCAAAATGTCTCGTCACTTTTCTTCGGGGTTCAAATGATTGCGCTATTCCATTCTCCTCTGCTCCTATAGCTCTACGACAGCCTTCCGACGTCACGCCACGCGGCACGGAGTGTACGACTTTTCGATCAACCCTTTGTCGCCACAATGTGTCCCCTGCGGCTTTGGCTTCTGTTCTTCTCCGGGATCATCGCAGCGTACTTGGCGTGGACCTCGTCGTTGTTCGGAGGCAACAATGACGCGACGTCGCCGAAGGATGGTTCCACGGATGCGACATCAACCAAGGTGGGGTGGAGGGACTACGCGAAGTTCGCGTTCGACGGACTGAGCGGGAAGTACCTGTACAACACGTTGCGAACAGAGGGGAAAACGACAACGCCATCGCCAAGGCGAAGCACGAGGGAACGGGGGAAGACACGAGAGAGGGAAGACACGAACGAGGGAAGACACGAAATGAGTAAGAAGCAAGCGTGACATTATGAATCTCCCGAGGCGAATATTAGACACGTGGCAAAAGGTGTGAGCTCAAAAATAAATAGTTTCATTGCAATCAGAACAGCTCTCTCCTATCTCTTGCTTATTATTTAAAAGCACCACATGTGAGCAGATGCTTGCCAAAGACTTGCCAACGACTTCAAACGTCTTAACTCGGCGCCCCCAGGTACTGGCACACGCGCAGGACGTCTCCGAAGACCCCACCCGCGGTGACTTCTGCGCCCGCACCGGGTCCTCTGACAACGAGCGCCTGTCCCTCCACGTACCGCTTCGTTTCGAACGAAATGATGTTATCAGAGCCTGACAAGCCCGCGAACGGGTGGTCCTCGGTGTACGCTCTCAATTCTACGGCTCCAGTTCCGTTCTTGACGTCAACCACCCCGACGTACCGCAGCTTTTTGTTCTCCGCCGCGGCGTCCGAAACGCGCGTTGTCATCTCGCCGTCGTAGTCGGGCAACTTTTGCATAAACTCCTCCACGCTGTCCACCTTTTGAAGCTCTTCAGGCACCAGTGATTGGATCGGTACGTCATCTAATTCAAGATCGAGGCCGCACTCTCTCGCGAGAATCACGACTTTTCTAGCCACATCCATGCCACTCAAGTCGTCCCGCGGGTCGGGCTCCGTGTACCCCAACTCCTTGGCAACTTTGACAATCTCGGAGAACGGCTTGTCATCCGTCCCGAAGGTGTTGAAGATGTACGAGAGTGTGCCACTGAATATGCCTTCAATTTTCGAAACCCTGTCACCTGAATCTAACAGGTTCCGGACAGTCGAAATAATAGGCAAACCCGCACCCACCGTGCCCTCGTAGAAGTAATGCGTGTACCCGTTCCTTTGGATGTTCCTCAACTCTTTGTAGTACTTCAAGTCACCCGAGTTTGCTTTTTTGTTCGGCGTCACCACGTTGATGCCTTTCTGGAGCCACCCCTTGTAGTGCGCCGCGACGTCCTCGGAGGCGCTGCAGTCGATGATCACGGAGTTTGGGGAACCTGCGCTCAACACGTGCTGTGTGAAATTGTCATTGTCAGCATCAACGGCATTCGAGCCGCCATACTCGCCTTCCCAGGTATCGAGATCGATCACGACGTCGTCGTCACCTGAGAGGAGCATTTTGGAATTTCCAGTAATCGCCACCACGCGCAAATCAACGGCGTAGTCCGACTTTAATTCAGCGAGCTGCTCGTTCATCTGTCGTAGGAGAGTTTTGCCGACGAGGCCTGGACCTACAATACCTACAGAAATAACAGTCTTGCTGAGGTAGAATTTCGAGTGCACGGCGTTCAGCGCCTTGGTGATGTCCGCGTTCTTGACAACGACGGTGATGTTGTATTCCGAAGCGCCTTGCGCGATGGCGACGACGTTGACACTGCTCGCGGCGAGGGCGTCGAAAAGCATCGCGCTGACACCTGGGGTCTGGCACATGTTCTTGCCCACCGCGGCGAGAACCGCGCAGTCGTCCACCGTGGAAATCTCCTTGATCCGGCCAGCCGCGATGGCCTTCTCGAAGCGAGCGGAGAGGGCTTTCTTGGCAGCAGCCGCTTCGTGAGACCTAACCGCAAAGCAAATAGAGTGCTCGCTACTAGCTTGCGAAATCATAACCACGTTA
>MDSY01003096.1_pt1 | contig 15425 bp, 7 predicted proteins | sample 811131 | NCBI WGS metagenome assembly MDSY01 (sample SAMN05326643, study PRJNA326480) | marine metagenome | isolation source: seawater | place: Atlantic Ocean: South West | collected 2010 | reverse complement strand
TGTACTTTGGATCCTGAAAGGATGTCCTGATGATCTATTATGGAAGATATATTTTTGTCCTCTAACAAGATGTATATCTGGATCATAAAAAGAAGAAGATCCTAAACCAGGACCAGTGAAAATATAATGATTTGTATAATCGTTAGTAATATTCCAACCAGCGATTGCACCATCAAATTGATAAGCAGTACATGTTCCGCCAATAGAAATGTCAGTACTGATGGCAACATTTACAGCGTTTACATTTAAATTATTAGGACTATGAATAGTTGGAGTACCCGAAGGTCCAACTAATCTCAATCCTTTTACACCAAAATCTTTATCAGCCATCTAATCAAGTACTTTTTTTATATTTATCAAACATCACCAGTATTGGTAGATGGGAAAGATCTATTTGGACCCCAAATAATTCTTACACCACCACTAGCACCAGCAGATCCAGCAGTTACGTTACCATTACTAAACTGCAATCCAGAACGTCCTCCTCCACCAAAATCTCCAGCAGTTGAACCACCAGATCCATAATCACCATCAGTACCGCCAGATCCACCTTTACCAGCACGATTGATACTTGTTGATCCATCATTTGAATCAAAAGAACCAGATGCACCACTAGTTCCCTCACCTAGTAGACCGACTCCACCACCACTTCCACCATAAAGACTAGAATCTCGATTACCTGTAGATCCACCACCACCTGCACCACCAGAACCAGCAGTTGCAGTAGTTGAATTTATATTATCCTGTCCATCTCCACCATTTCCAGAATATCCACCGGCACCACCTCCACCTGCTGTGTTGTATGAATCTCTTCCACCCTTTCCACCATTACCACCACCATCACCAATATAAGTACCACCAATACCCTGACCATTACTAGTTTCTGTTCCATAAACTATTTCAACAGTGGAAATATAAGCAGTGTTATTTGAATTACTACCATTACCACCATCAGAGACACTAGTAACAAGAACTTCAGCAGGACTTCTTGAATCTACCGATGGACTTGGAAGTCCTCCACTATAAGTAGATCCTCCTCCACCACCGCCACCGAAATATCCACCATAATCCCAGTTGCTATCCCAACCGCCGCCGCCACCGCCGCCGCTAAAATATCCAGAACCACCATTACCACCATCTCCATCAATACCACCAGGACCATTTCCACCAACAAAATGTGTACCACTTCCAGCAGAACCACTCATTAGATCCCCACCATTTACACCACCTACACCATCACTACCACTCATGTATCCACTAGTCGTTCCACCTGTACCACCACCAGAACCATTCAAACTTTCCCCACTATTACCAGAATTAGATCCAGCGGCACCACCATATCTATCTCTAGGTCTAGACGGGTGTCCACCACCCCATCCACCAAGATCATCTCTAGGAGTACCCTTATCACCACCAGCAGCAGCACACATAACACAATGCGATCTTTGAAATGACGATGGTTCATGATATATCGCAGCATTCCCTCGATCTAGACGACATTTTATTTTCATCCCATCTTTTATTCTGACAGTTCCTGCAACATAAGCACCATTACCACCATATGAGGCATTATCTCCTTTGGTTCCATCAAGTCTGTAATATACATTGAAATCTCCACCTTCAGCATGAACCTCAGAGTTACCTTGTAAGTTAAGATTTGATGAACTGCTATCTCGATAACTTATATTTGTTTTATTACCACCAGTTAGATAATACATATTTCGCTTGTGCCAAGCCTTTCCACCTTTACCATTGACAGTAGTCTCACTCAAAAACCAAGAATCACCACCATCACCTGCATCTTCCGGTATTAGACCTGATGATCCTCCAGTTCCACCATATCCAACGACAACAGTATATGATTGTCCTTCCGTTACTGATATGTTATTAACATATCCTAGTCCACCACCTCCACCAGCACCATGAGTTCTTTGAGCAGTTTCATACCATCCATTATCACCACCGGCACCACCACCAACACAAACAACAGAAACTGAAGAAACTCCTTCGGGAGCAGTCCAACTGTATGTTCCAGGACTTGTATATGATTGTTGTCCCTCAGCATATTGAGAAGTGTCGTTAATTGTTATACTACTACTAGTTGCAACATTTACAGTTCTAGCAGAATCACTATAAAGTTTTACCTGAAAAGTTTCTGGTCCTTCCACAGTATAATCATTTATCGTAGTTAAATTTATTGTCGCAGTGTTTGCTGTCATAGACAAACTACCAGATGTTGAAACAATATCTGCTGTCATGCCAGAAGGAAGTAAATCCCAATAAACAATATCACCATCATAGAGACTAGTAGTAACTACAGTACAAATACCAGTGGATCCCTCATCAATTGAAACAGGAACTTGCACAGAATAAGTTGGCGTTAATGAATCATCTGCGATTTGTATTGGATCACTTGTAGTAACAATAGCACCCGATGCAGAGGGATATCTGATATTTACTCTAAAACTTTCAACACCTTCGGTTAAATAATCAATTCTTGGTCCAACACTAAAAGTTCCTATGCCAGCACCAAGAGTAAACGAACCAGATTGTTGACTTACATCAAAGTCACTAGGATTAGTTACATCCCAATAAAATACAGCTCCTGGATTTACATCTGTTGTTACTACAGTACAAATACCCGTGCTTCCCTCACCTATAGATGTGGGAATAGCAGAAAAAATATATGTTGGTTCCGGAGGTTGCTGTTCACGTATTGAAGTTACAATTCCAGCAGCGTCGTAAAGAAGATTAAATGTAATACTTTCTCCATCAATAATTTCAACATAACTAGTAATCAAACCAACATTATTATATTTTACGTCTTCATACTTATTTTCACCTAAAGTAATTTCTGTGACGTTGTTATTGGAATCTGTAGTAATTCCAGTGGCACTTTCATATTCAGCCGTCTTAAGTATATTGGCAGAACCATCACCATCAAATCTATCGTGACTTAAACCTATAAATCTACCCATTAAATATCACCTGCATTTGAGGGGAAGGAGCGTCCAGAGCCCCAAATAATTCTAACAGCACCTTTACCAGGACCTCCACTGAAGCCACCTGATGTATCATTTGATCCTCCACCGCCACCGCCATAGTTGCCGCCAGCACCTCCGGCGTGTGCACCGGATTGAGTTCCATTTGCACCGCCAGATCCACCGTAACCGCCATCACCACCATAACTGCTACTAGGGGCACCAGCACCAGAACTACCTTGCCCTAAAAGACCAACTCCACCACCACCGCCGCCTTTACGTTTGCCATCATTAGAGTCAGTGCTAGTGTGACCAGCGCCACCTCCACCGCCACCGCCAGATCCAGAATTACCACTTACAGTGTTAGAAGATCCACCATTGCCAGAATATCCGCCAGCACCTCCGCCGCCGCCTCCCCATGCATTTGAACTACTACCATTTCCACCACTACCACCGCCATCACCAACATAACTACCGCCAGCTGTATTATTAGTACCTAAAGAACTAGTGGCAGTGTTACCACCATATCCAGCTACTGTACCAGTGCTTATAAAATAAGAATTTCCTCCATTTGCACTGTCCGATCCACGCGCACCAACGACTACAGTATATGATTGACCTGCTGTTACAGATATATTATTCTTCCATCCGAGACCGCCTCCGCCGCCTCCGCCGCCACCACCTTTACCACCACCACCAACACAGACAACACATACTGATGTTACACCTGCAGGACATATCCAACTATAGGTTCCAGCATTTTGATATACAACTTGTGGAGAGAAAGAAGTATCATTAATAGTAATAGTGCTAGCTATAGCTACTTGATTTGTTCTAGCAGAATCTGTAAATAATCTAACTTGAAATGTTTCCGTCCCCTCGGAAGAAGAGTTATCATTCGCTGTACTAATTTGAACTAAAGAGGTATTATTATTTACTGTGATTGAATCTTGATATACTGCAAAGTCACTAGAATTTACACCAGAACCTCCTAATATATCCCAATATAATGTTGTACCATCAGGAGTATTCAGAGTAGTAACTGTAAGATTAATCGTTTGTCCTTCATTCATGGATGAAGGAACATTAGAAAAAGCGTAAGCTAGTGTCTGAGATGAATCATTAATTGTTATACTACTACTAGTTGCAACGTTCACCGTTCTAGCAGCATCAGTATAAAGTTTTAACTGAAAAGTTTCTGGTCCTTCAGTTGTTTGATCCGCATCAGGAGTTACGTATATATCTGCACTATTTGAATTAACTGTAACTGATCCATCAGAAGCAGTAAAATCAGTTGTTGGTATTACATCCCAGTATAAAGTAGTTCCGTCAAAAATATCTGTCGTGGTACAAGTAATAAGACCTGCACTACCTTCATCTATAGATGAGGGTGGAGTAAGGGCGAAAGTTGGAGTATTTGAAGTATCATTAATTGTTATTGGATCACTTGTAGTAACAATAGCACCTGTAGTAGATCCTGTTCTAACTCTAAATACAAATGTTTCAGGTCCTTCAGTAAGTTGATCCGCAAGAGGACCTATACTTACTGTCCCCTGTGCGTTTGAATCGAGAGAAAAGTTTCCAGAACTCGTAGTAAAATCAGCAGGGTTGGTTATATCCCAGTATAATACAGAAGAAGGATTCATACCAGTTACTTGTACTGTAACTATACCGGTAGAACCTTCACTTATAGATGTAGGTATACCAACAAACGTATAAGTTGGAATTGGTGGAACAAATTCTTGTATTGAAGTTACAATTCCAGCAGCATCGTAAAGAAGATTATACGTAATACTGTTCCCACCAATATTTTCAACGTAACTCGTTATGAGTCCTACGTTATTATATTTTACGTCTTCATACTTATTTTCACCTAAAGTAATCTCAGTGACATTATTATCAGAATCTGTAGTAATACCCGCCACACTTTCATACTCAGTCGTCCTGAGTATATTGGAAGATCCGCCACTTCCTTTATTGTGCCTATTATGCGTTAGCCCTACAAATCTTCCCATGTCTGCATAAAATTTTCAATAGTATTTAGATTCTTATGGATGGGGCGAATCTCTCTCAACAATAGTTGATATCAAGTTAGTATCTGCTTCATAAGACAATACCCATCCTTTAGTATTAGTACCAATAACTTCATTGTATCCAGTAATCAATCCAACATTATTATACTGAACACTAGAATATGAATTCTCACCAAGAGTCACAGCAGTAACATTGTTACTTGAGTCTGTTGTAATACCGGTTGCTTTAGAGAAAGGAGAAGTTTGTACAATAGTTCCACTACCACCGCCACCGCCAGTAGCACGATCTCCTCCTACACCTACGAATCTTCCCATTTTTTTTAATGATTGTCTAGTAGTTTTATTTATGAAATAATTTAGAATCCACTGAATCTAACAGTTCCATTATTTGCATATGGATTATATAGCACTCTTCGAGTTGATGATTTTAAACTATAAGTGCTTCCCCAATAATTAGAATCATTTTTAGCATTACTTTGATAAGGGTCATAATAGTCAGTATCAGATAGATCAACTGATCCATGAGTCAGTAACCACTTTCTAGATTCCTCTCTAGTAGAATTTGGATGAGATTCTTTATAAAGAGCCATTACTCCACAAACTTGTGGTGTTGCCATACTAGTACCACTAATTGCATAATTTCTATGAGTGCTAGTAGTGTCTCTAGGATCAATGGTTCCAGACCCATATGGGCTTAATATATCTGACCCAGCTGCCCAAACATCAATAGCAGGTCCTCTGTTACTAAAGCTAGAGCATCTTTCCTGAGATCCAGATTGTCTGGTAGAATCCATAGCACCAACCACAATACCAGCATCAGGTAGACCCTGATGAGTTATACCTGGAGTTCCAGATCTATTGAAATGTTTATCATTGCTGGGATAGTAAAAAGTTCCATCATTAAATTCATTTTCATAATCAGCACCATTTGGAACATCTTGCTTATCATCAGAGTTTCCAGCAGCAAAACACCAAACAATATCCTTACAATCTGGATCATCAAATGCTTCATCAGCCTGTGCTTGTCCACTAGCAGTCAGACGAGCCGCAGTAAACTGTAAATAATTAGATCCAATATTTATTGTACTCATATAATGAACTGCAGGAGCATATGTTGTACTAACACTATTTTGATTAAATACATCGCCCCTCATTTGTCCACCATAAGTGGTTTTGGCAACAAATTGCCTATGCCCCCAACTACAATTAACTACTGTCGGATTTCTTCTACCAGTTTCAGGATTAATCGGTTTATTCTTATGCCAAACTTTAATATAATCAAACCCATCTGATGGCTCACTCCACCCCAAATCGGATCTATCAACACAAGCAATGCTCCAAATATTTGCTTCAAAAGCATGACCAAAAACATTACCGGCAGCAGTTCCTGCACAATGAGAACCATGATAAGAAACAAAACTACCACTGGAACTACCACCGGACCGGTGATGAAGAGCACCATAAACATTATAATTTCCTAAAGATCCAGATCCAGGAGCAGTTAATCCTTCAGTTGCCCAATTGATACCATATTCAGATTCTCCATGAATTAAAATATCTCTTACTCTTGTATATTCTTCACAAGCCAAATTATTGGGAACAGTATAAAATCCTGGTTTTAAAAACTCCGGATGATCCCATCTAACACCTGTATCCATAATAACAACATCAACATTTTTACCAGTCAATGTATATTGAGAATCTTGAACCATTTGAGTATTGGTCGAAAACTCATTGGCTCTCTTGGCGTGTCTCAAAAGACCCCATTGAGTGAAGGTTAAGAAATTCTCACTATTAATAGTTGTAGAAGTATGATCTGCAGATGAATTACCAGATCTCCTAACATTATTCATTGATATATTTGGAAATCTATCAGTAAAAATATGAGGATCAACTAATTCATCAATCTTTCTTTGTTCTAATTCATACTGATTAAACAATGAAGATCTTTCTACATGAGAAATCTTGGGATGTTGTTTTAATACTTCCGCCTCTGCTGGAGAAATTACATAAACAGATCTCTTGGGAGAGCACTTCATTTCAGAAGTACAATCAATTTTTCTATTCGGAATATTATCTATCTCATTTTCATTAATAATATAATCATGCACTTCCTTCCAGTCGGAAGCATTATGAACCATTACAAGATATGGTTGTGGTTCATCCGGAATGTCAACTAGAACTCTACCAGTATTAGGATCTAAATGTGTACTTATCATGATAGTTGTGTTCTAAAATATTTGTAGTCTATGGTTCCAGTTACTCCAGTTTCTGGCATTGCATTTAGAGTCAAATTGCCACCAAAAACGGAAGCACCAACCGACACTAGAGGATGATTATCATAAGTCACTGCAAAATTTTGAGAGTATGCAGTAGTACCATTATTTAAAATAGCAACTTTTTGAATCTGTTTTCCGAGAGTATTACTAAAATGTAAAAGATACTCAACAGCAATATTACTAATACCAAGTGTATCTATAACCTCAAGTGTACCAACACTAACAGTCCAAGATCCATTTCCAGTTGATCCACCACCACCACCACCAGCAGGACCAGGAGGACCGGGAGGACCATTAGTACCATCCGTTCCATCTGTACCAGCAGGACCGGCAGGACCAGGAGGACCGGGAGAACCGGCAGGACCGGGACCACCAGCTGCACCAGGAGGACCTGCAAGACCTGTAGGACCAGGAGCGCCTGAACCATGACTAGCATCAACCCACTGATTAGAATCACCATCAGTGTAATAAACTTTTAATATTCCACTATCACTTTCCCACCATAAATCACCATTTTCTGGAGTAGGTGAAGTTGGTGGATTATCACTAACAGTAACAGAAGCACCAGATACAGATGAAGGGTCAGCTTTCCAAGTAGTACCATCCCAAGTCCAAGTTATCCCATTAAAAGTATGGGTATCTCCATTACTAGGATTGTTGGGAAAATTTATTGCCATCGGATGTTTTTAGTTATTTATTATAGGATTAAATAATCACTGCTAGGGAACGTTAATGGACAATCTAGAGGCAGTGGTTTCAATAAGAGCCAATTGTATTACGTTTCCACTAGGAGAAGTAACATCAACAGTAATAGAGCCTGCTTCTTGAGCACTACTGTTAAAACCGCCTGCTATTGTTTTATCCTTAACGATCATATAGACATTGGCGTCTCCTGCAGATTGGTTGCCTTCAAGAATTCTAATGTAGCAAGTTTGGGTTCTATAAGATGGCATAAGTACAGTGATTTCTACTTCTTGGCGACCAGCAGTGCTAGACCAGTTGTGGACATATCCCCTAGAGAATCTAATCTCATAATCCGTTGTAGCACTATTACCAGTCTGATCATAAAGGTTAAAACGTTGCTTAATTACCTCTCCTCCTGTTAATTGGTTTACCCATCTCATATGTTGTGAAGGAAGTACAAAGGCGTTTTCAACCTTACTACCAGTACCAGTGTGAGTGAGTTTTTCAGGTACATTAGAGAAGATAGTCTTAGGACGCTTATCCTTCCAGTAGTGCCTGATAGCATCACCTATTTCATAAGCATCGATGTAAGCCCACTTCGTAGTGTCAATACTAGTACCAATAAAGTTGGTAGCAAAGCTAGCATGCTTATTGGTAGATTCCCACATCAACTCACCTTGTCCCGAGAACGTGCAGTTGTCTACAGCATTCCTGATGTATCTAATTGCAGTACTGAGATTGATGCTTATTTTTCCATCATTGACAATGGAGTGACTGTAACCAGAATCGAAGTGGAAGATAGACAAGTCATTGCTACCACTGGTCGCTAGTGTCCCATCCAATCGCAAATAAGAACCAGGAGAAACAAAGATGCCTGGGTCTATGTACGAGGCAAGTGAAGTGCTTCCTGTTACCGTGATCATTCCTTTATCATTTACTGAACTAACAGTGCGTGTACCGTGGAAATCAGAGACAGCAAAGGTGTTAGTTCCATGTAAATTGACTTTACATCCCTCAACAAATAGTACAATAGCTTGACCAGCGTTTGCAACAACATCTGTAATATCACACGAAGTGAGAGCCTTCATATGCATAGGGTAGTTATAAGCATTAAACTCACAGTCATTGATGCGGACAGAAGTCATATGATTCTTATCGTTTGCCCACGCATCACTGTCAGACGCACTGTTCGCATACTCAGTATGTGCAAGAATGCCTCTGTTTACATTGAATGTCTTGCAATTGGAGACTGTTACGTTCCTACCACGGATAGCGAATCCAGATTCAGCTCCGTCTACTACGCAGTTATTAAACACATAATCCTGAGCACACATGTGGGTATCAAACACAGAGTTGTCATTGTTACCATCACCATGGCAATTAACAACCATTCCAGACTGGTCTCTACCACCACCAAGATACTCAGAAGGAGTAGTATTGTTGTCCCATTGGTAAGATCTAGACGATGTTGTAAAACCATGTCTAGTGTTTGCAAAGGTGCAACCATCTACAAGTGTCTTGAATGTACCAGCAGTAGCCACGCCGTATCCATACTGGGACTGACTTGTGTTGTTAGTTAGATTGGAAATGCTGCAGTCTTTAATAATCGCATGAACAGTTCCTGTCAAACCGATACCATGTTGATAACCTCTTGTAATAACGATTTCACTGAACTTAGGATTGGTATAACCACTACATTTGAATACTGGTTTACTCCAAGGAGTAGAATCATGTCCTTCTTCAAAGGCTAACTCACCACCAACCCAAGACATACTAGTGCGTGGCAGTACGATTACCTTGGGTTCGTAAGTAGTGTCGTAAGAATTGACAATAGATTCCTCACCTGAGACGCTGGTAGGAGAAACACCTTTGACTTCTTTGAGAGGCATTGTCAAAGTAATAGTCGAACCCGACACAGATTTTACGATTGCCCATTCACCAACTCGATACAAGGAACTAGTGCTACCGTTATCGCGTTGGCATCTGTCTACTGCCTTACTCGTGATCTTGATAGCGTCACCCGCCTTTAGCGTACTAGGGGCAGAACCTAGTACAAGGGAGTCAGATCCAATAGTATAGCTACTGGATAAACTGTAAACATTAGCCGAACTAGTGACGTTGAAGTTAAACATCGTCGAGTTGGATGTCTGCACAAACTTTGCACCCTTTGCGGATACACTCAGTTCACTTGTGATGTTAATAGTGCCATTAAGTTTGTAAGTACCTGGTAAGAAGGTCAAGTGCTTAGCACCACTACTAATAGCATCCTGAATAGCAGTTGTATCATCAGCAACCCCATCACCTACAGCACCAAAGTCTTTGACAGAGACATAATCTCCATCACTCAAACTGTTTCCAATATAAATCTTACCAACCATTCCCGAATGAGAAGTACACTGATAATAAAGAATATTGGGAGCATCCATCTGGATATCCCAAGTCAGTGTGCCACTTGACAACCCATTGTTTGTAATACCATCATTATATGCAGTTCCACTGATGGCAGTTCTAATTTGAAATGGATGTGAACCCCCAGAATTATTGATAAATTTATACTGTTGTCCTCTTATCAAATATATTGTTGGATCATTTTCCGTACCATCAAATCCTGGTCCAGTAAATCTATAATCAGAACTTCCATTAGATGTGATACTCCATTCTGAAGTAATAGCACTAGATGGAGCATCAATAAATTCAAGTGCTGTTCCACCAGAATTCACTGCAGCAACTTGTCCAGCACTTCCTAATGATGATGGCGTATCTGTTAATCCAGTAAATGTAGATGATCCACTACTACCAGTAGCATCTGCTGCTGGAGCCCAGTTAGAACCATTCCATTTCAATACGTCATTATTACTTGGAGCAGTAGTAGATACATTTGCTAGTTCACTAAGTGAAGAACCAGTGTCTAGAAGTTGTGTCCAAGCACCAGCATGTGCGAAGTATCCGTGACCTTCAGCGTGTACGTGGGCAAACATACCGTGATAAGTAGTCGCACTAGGTAGATCAACAGAATTGGCAAAATTATTAGAATAATAAATTTTACCTGTAGTTGTAAGATTTCCAGTTCCTAATGCAATGTCTCCAGTGATGTTAATATCACCAGTACCAGTAATATTATTAGAGTTAAGATCTAAGTTACCACCCAGTTGTGGTGTAGTGTCTTCAACAACATTAGAGATTCCACCACCACCACCCCCACCAGTGGCATCAGTATCATTGATCCAGACAGAACCATTATACTTAAGAACTTGTCCAGAACTAGGATTAGAAATATTTACATCATTCAATCCAGGAAGTGTAGTTGCACCTCCACCTCCACCACTGGAAGAAGTAATCCAATCATAATCAGTACCACTCCAACTTAAAACTTGTCCAGCAGCAGCGGTATTTGTGTTTAGGTGAGCATCAACAGCACTATTCGTATACATAGGACCTGTTGCTGCTGAAGTAATTCTTCCTTGAGCATCGACAGTTATATTTGCCGTGGTATAAGATCCAGGAGTTACAGTAGTATTTGCCAGACTTAAGGATACATTTCCAGTACCACCACCATTAAGTCCAGTACCAGCAGTTACATTATATACAACACCGGCAGTAGCATAATCAACATTTCTCCACTTACCAGTATTGGAATTATATTGGAGTAAATCATTATTAGTTAATGATGAAATAGTTACATCACCAAGAGAATTGAGATCTTTTAAAACCCAAGCATAATCAGTGCCACTCCATGTCAATGATTCACCAGTATTTGCTGAACTGGTATTCAGATGAGTATCAATATCACTTTCTATAGAAGGAGTTCCACCTGTAGTTGAAGTACCAAAAGCATCCCAACTAATTCCGTTCCAAGTATATACTATACTACCAACTGTATAAGTGTCTCCATTTGAAGGAGAGTCTGGAAAATTAATAGCCATTTCTTAGGAGATACTCCGTCTTAGTATTTATGATCAAAGTCCAGCAGCATCAAGTCTTGCTTTTAGTGCTGTATTCTCTGCGGATAGTTCTTGCACAGATTTAATGAGTGGTGCAATAAGTTGCGTATACCCTATAGACAATTTATCGTCACCACCTGTGATTTTAGGATCTTGATATCCAGCAAAATCAACTCCCTGAGCATCAGCAGCTGCTTTAACTTCTTGTGCGATTAATCCATGGTGGAAGCGAACACGCTTACGACTACCATCTTTGGTTACAGAAGTTGTTTCATGAGTTTCTGGATCACGATCAATGTAAGCTTCTCTATAATCCCAACGGAAATCAACAGGACGCAATGATTTAATAAAATCTAGTCCTAAGAGCGTATCACGAATATCTGTTTTATCTCTCGCATCTGATCTCCATTGGATGGCGTTTCCATAAGCCCAAGTATTTGTACGGTAATCCCCCAATTGAACCTCATTATTATTATTGACATTGGAACCATATCCAAGACATGTAGCATTACTGCGATTTCCACCAGCTGCTGTATTACCTGTCCATGCTCCAACATAAGTACTCTGATTTGCAAAATTTCCTGCGGCCGATCCTGCATTATATCCAATAGCAGTGATGTCAGCACCGCCAGCGTAATTAATATTCCGAAGGGCAAATGAACCAACAGCAGTGATGTAATCGCCATCTGCATTAGCATTCTGAAGGGCATATACACCAACAGCAACATTGTAATCGCCAGTTGTATTAGTCTCTAATGACTGTTGTCCAATAGCAACATTATAACTACCAGCAGTGTTGTTGTAAAGTGCATTTACACCAAACCCAGAATTATACGACCCACCATCAGTCTTGTTCAAGGCAAATGAACCAGTGGCAGTATTATGAGTGCCAGATGAAAATAATCTCAAGGCATAAGATCCAACAGCAGTACTGTACTGTCCAGTATTATTACCAGGACTAGTACTACCCTCTAAAGCGTAAGCACCTAAAGAAGTATTATAATTCCAATCTGTTGCATTTGTATCATTATGATGATATTGAGATCTATATCCTACTGCAGTTCCACCATTATTACCACGATTCCAATATAATGCACCATAACCAATGCCAGTGTTGCCACTTCCATCATCAGTCTCATACCCAGAGTCGTGCCCAACAAACACATTATATCCACCTGATTCTAACCCATAACCTGCAGCATATCCTACAATAGTATTTCGCTCACCAGTAACTATTTCGCCAGCCGATGTGTAAGCTCCTAATAAAGTATTGTAATTGCCAGTTGACAATTTATTACCAGAAAGAAACCCCATGGTTGTATTATGTTCTCCAGTAGTAAATAGCTGAAGAGAATAAGCACCAACCACAGTGTTTTGTATGCCAGTATTAGCAGATGGTGTAGCACTTCCTTCCGCTGCAGAAAAGCCAATGAATGTATTACTACCCAATGATGCAGTTGTACTGTCATTATAATTGGCTCCAGCAGCATATCCAACAGCAGTATTATTTGAACTTGCTTTACTTCGGGTAAGGGCAGTTCCACCCATAACAACATTCTTTATCCCAATAGTATTCTGTCTTAGAGCGAAAGCACCCACAGAAGTATTGAATTGACCCTCAACAGTGGTCTGTTCCTGAGAGGCGTAACCAATAGCAGTATTTTCAGTACTTGCAGTACCTACACTAAGAGACCAAGCACCTACAGAAGTGTTATATTTACCATTCGAATTTCTCAGAGCATAAAATCCAATAGCAGTATTATCAACACTAGATGTAGATAACCCAAGAGCTTGACCGCCTACCGCAGTGTTGTTTTGACCCCAGGTGCCATTTGTAATTTTTTCAAGAGTATAATAACCGACAGCAGTGTTATCCTCGCCTGATGTAATTTGCTGCCCACAATACATTCCAAGAGAAGTATTACGACTACCAGTTGTAACATTCTGCAGTGATCCATAACCCATTGCAGTATTTCGGTTGCCAGTATTACCCGAACTATCAGTATTATTTGTGCTATCAAATGAAAGAGCATTTGCACCTAAAGAAGTATTATAATTATCCCATGGTGTTGTTGTATCATTAACCCAACGTTGAGAATTATGACCTATAGCAACACCAAAACTCCCAGAATAATTGCGATAAAGAGCAGAATTTCCAGAAGCAGTATTGAATGATCCAGAAGTTTGAAGACCACAACTGTAAGCACCTGTAGCAACATTCCAAGACCCTATTATATTATCCCTTAATGAAAAGGATCCAACAGCAGTATTACCTTCTCCTGGAGAAGTTGAAGGACCGAATTCTACATCATCAAATTTACCATTACTCTGTAATGTTCTAGTTCCAACAGCAGTATTATTATTACCTCTATTAGGATAACATGCATTGAATCCTATAGCAGTAACACCTGTAGAAGTACTTCCAATACCAGATAAAGCATAAGCACCTACACCAGTATTAGAATGTCCACCGGTTCCAAATCCAAGAACATTACGTCCAACTCCAGTATTCCACTTGCCCTCTAACGGTGCTGCACCACCAGGTCTTGCATAATAAAGCGCACCGCGTCCAAGACCTGTATTAGTTTCATCATGAGTAGTTGTCCCAGGTAGAACAGATCCACCCATACCTACATTAATACCAGAAATGGCTGAATAATTATTTGTTGTAACGGTTAAAATACCAGTAACAACAGCTCCTGTGGTATTTGCCTCTACTCTAACATTATTACCAGAGTCTATAAGAGTACTAGAACTTCCACCACCACCTCCTCCACCAAGAGAATTTCCGTCAGGATCTTGAATGGCAACAGCTGTAATAATACCGGAGAATGTTGCATTACCATTTGATTCAAAAGTGATACCAATACCAGTACCTTGTCCATAGAGACCAACCCCTATTGAATCTGCAACGGCTACATTAACAGAAGTGGTTACACCTGTTACATTTAAATTTGCAGTATCTAAATCTGTAGATATAATTTTTCCACCATTAATATCAACATTAGCTGCAGTTATTATTCCAGTAACATTTGCATTTACAGTGGTAGTTACTCCAGTAACATTTACACCACCAGCGTTTAAACTTCCAGATACACTTAAATTAATATATTCAGTAGATCCCTGTGGAGAAGCATCAACCCACTGAAAGCTTGTTCCATCATTATAGTAAACTTTTAATTTTCCAGTATCACTTTCCCACCACATATCACCCGAATCAGGAGAAGAAGGAGGATTATCAGATACTGTAACCGTAGCACCTGCACCTTCATTTGATCTCCAACTTGAACCATTATATGTCCAAGTTATATTATTAGCAACATGAGTGTCTCCAGCTGATGGAGAATTTGGAAAATTAATTGCCATTTACTTAATATAGAGTAAGGCTCTGACTATTTATGCTGATCTTTGATCGGGTAATATTGAATTTCTCCCAACACAAACCTTTGGTCTTGGATATTTAACACCACCAATTGTCGGATATCTTCTTCCATGTAGTGCTTGTTG